>Ga0265292_1001014_pt1 | contig 28125 bp, 30 predicted proteins | sample Munlanlewell296A_FD_189080 | JGI IMG/M metagenome (GOLD analysis project Ga0265292, IMG submission 189080) | Leachate microbial communities from a municipal landfill in Southern Ontario, Canada - Leachate well 296A | ecosystem: Engineered > Solid waste > Landfill > Unclassified | place: Canada... | reverse complement strand
CCGTTTCAACCTTTTGCTGCATGAGTTCACCACCGTCTCGTGAGGGCGTAATGAGAAGCTTGTTTCTGTTTACGAGATAAATGTCGAGCGTTTTTCTCCTGCCGGGCAAACTCGTAAGCGCGCCCTTGTCCATCTGAAATTTCCCGGAGAGTATTTTGTTCAGTTCAAGCGTGTCATAAAAATTGATGATCACGCCCAACCGGGCGCCTGTATCCCTCCCGGTGATGCGCGCTGCGGCGTGCATGTGATAGGGGTAGTCCGATACTCCACCATGGCTCCCGAAATGCACATCGCCTATGAAGACGTTATCTTCGCCAAGAACGGCAGGCACATGCTCTGATTCGTCGCTGCCTATCTCGCGCTCATCGGTTGAGGCGATCACCTTTCCGTTCATGCCAAGGACGGAGATCAGACGGATGCTTTTGTCAAGCGGCATTTTATTGCGTTTCAAATGGGTGTTCAGTGATTTTTGCAGTTTCGCAAAGCGCGGATCGTGCGCATCAAGGGTGAGCAGGGCTTCCGTGGTATCGCGGATGAAGCCGTCGGACGAGAAGTCCGCGACCCGGCCTTTGTTGAGCTCAAAAAATGAGTAGAGCTGGCCTTCCCTGGCATCGGTAATGAGGGTCAAATCCTCGAGGGCCTGCTTTTGCAGGGCGTCCTTCGCGGAACTGTAACTCAGATATCCCAGCAGAGCGACGGGGATCAGGGCAGTGAGCACAAAAGCTGAGATGAGTTTTGCGGTGAATCTCATTCAATCTCCCGATGGACGTGTTTGCCTGTCCTTTTTCGGCAAGGCCACTTTTTTGTCAACGAGACGGCTGGTGCTGAACAAGCGCCGCCACTGATTAAGATACAATATCCTATGTGTCTTATCTTCCAGACAGATTATCCCACTGCTCGTGAAGGTCCTCCTGGTTAAATATAGCACAGGCGGGGTAAGAAGGCCATGGAGGTCTGAACTATATTCACGTGTTCAAACACGCACCAACAGCCGGATTCATAGAGTATGCAAGCATGGCGAAGGGAGACGCCGGGGCACCACCCTCTGTGTTCTTCTTGATTGCCGGACAGAGGATTGACCAAAGAGGATTTTTCTTGATTTATTTCGTCTGATAGATTAAATTGTTACCTTGTGACCAAAGTGGGCGAGTAGCTCAGCTGGGAGAGCACCGCGTTCGCAATGCGGGGGCCGAGGGTTCGATCCCCTTCTCGTCCACCAATTTTATACACTCCATTCTCTTTCAAATCAAGCCCTTAATTCCCCGAAATATCCAGAACGTTGGTACACAAAAGGTACACAAAATGTGCCGAGACCGGCAGCGGCACGAGAAGGTAGACCCTTGTCGGCAAGCCCCCCCGGCGCCATGCCCGACGCTTTTACGGGCTTTCCCGCGAAAAGCTCGCCGCCGAGTACGGCGGCATCGCGGAGCGCCCCCCTCGGCGCGGGCTGGTTACACGTTCAAAAGAATATTTCCCGCGCCGGGGGGGCACTATGATCATCATGGTGCTCGCTGGGGTGCGCTCGCAAAACCAACGGCACAAACAAACGGCAAAAAAACCCGCTCCGCTCAAACGCGCACTGCGCCACACACCGTCGCAGAGCGCACCGCTTCGCATAAGGAGGCTCGGCTCAGTCACCACGGCTTCTCCACTTCGCTCCGCCGATTGGCTCCGCGCACTCCGCACACATCCGCTCCGATGCGCTTCGCCAGATACGCTCAGTTCCGTACGCCGTCCTGCCTTCGCCTCGCATCTTTCTATTTAACGACAGAGACGGCTCTGTGTAAACGCGGACTTCGCCAAGGTACGGCAAAGACCGCACACATCGCAATCGGAGGCCGGACATCCGCAGCAAGGCAGGGGACTCCTTCCTGCGGCTGATCGGCCACTGTGTGCCTTGATAGAACCAAGAACGATGCAAACCGCCTATATTCCCGCCGCCTGGTATCGCCACCGACGAACTCGCTGGACACCGGATGCGCCGCCGCTCCGCGACCGATCTCACCCGACGCCCAGCTCGAAGGCACCGACGATAAACCAACAGCTCCGGGGCACTACGCCGCACCCCCCGCCGACCCCCTCCCCCCTGGACCCCCCAACCCCCCGGCATCCCCCCCTCTTTGGAACTCCCAGGGGGGTAGGGGCTCTCTTAGGGGGAGTTGCGGTTTCGGGCCGACCCTCCCTCACCCTTCGGGCTACGTGCCCCGACCCCCGGCGCGGGGACCGTTTTGCGCCGGAGGCAACACGTCAACAGCACCCCTCAGGGGTTACGCTTAAATAGGCAAGCCTGGTTGGCGCAAACAACAACGGCGCGCCAACCAGACCATGCCGGGCTTCACCCCCGAACCCCCGGGGTCGCACTGTCATTTGCTTTGCAGCATAAATCGCAAAGCGAACGCCCGTTGCTCCGTGGTCTCGAGCTCGTGCCTCTGCTTCGCTCCGGCACCAGCCCGCCCGTCTTTCCGCTCGGTCATGAGCCCTGCGTGACCCAGCAGCGCTCACGCCCTCGCTCGATCTCCCGCCCACCCGCGAGGCGAAGACTGCCTCACTCCTTCGGTCACTCGCTTTGCAATGACTAGCAACTCTCGCGCCCTCCTTCGATCGACAGACTTCGCCTCGCTCCCGTCCGCCCTCTCTGGGCTCCCCTCGGATAACGTCAACTGCCCGCCTGCGACTTTTCATGCCGTGCAAGAAGCGCAGTCGTCATGCCAGGAAAAGACACACTGTCATGCCGACCGCATCTCCTTCTTGGCGCACGTCCTGAAAAGCCAAGTGAATCGCAGTCGGATTTTTTCTCCCGACCCCGCTGCCCCTGTGCTGTTGAGGGCGCGGGTTCAGGTTTTGTTTTTGGATTACAAAACACACTCAGAAGTCAAAGGAGGGTATTTCATAAAGATGGTTACTGAAGTTCTCAATAACGTTGTCGGCTCTTCCGGCTGGTGTGAGGTTGGCCCGGAGTGTGCGGCTTGTGGGGGGTGCGCCCTTGCGAGCTTGTTTCCGGCTGATCCGCAGTTACCGTTAAAGTTTGTGGAGTCAGAACACTTAAATTAAAGGGAGTAGGATGATATTTAACACTATTTATCTTCTTGACAACTTCTAACCCTGTTAGTATACTCGCGTACATGAAAAATAAACGGTGGACCTCTAAGGATATCAAAAATCTCCGTGTCTCTCTTGAACTTACTCAGGCAGTATTCGGCGCACGTCTCGGCGTAAGCGGTAATTATATCTGGATGCTTGAAGCCGGCACTAAGATCCCAAGTGAAACGATAAGGCTTTTGTTGAATTGTATTGCTCTCGCTGATAAAGCAGCGCAGCAATAACTTGTCACGCGGAGGTATCTATGGCAGAAATTAAAGCTGGAAATCGCTCGCCGGTAACACTCACAAAAAAGGGTTTAGGAACATCGGAGGGTCAGGCCTTGCTTGAATTACTCGAGCGAACCTTGTCTGACGGCAGATTGACAGATCAGGAAGTAAAACTTCTCGAAGCATGGCTGGCGACCAATGTCTCCAACACAACTTTGCCGGGAATACATTTCTTGCGGGAAGAAGTGGAAGGCATTTTGGCTGATGGCGCTGTTTCTGATGGTGAAGTAATACTTCTCCAAAAAGCCATTTTGCGTGTGCTGCCTATTACTGAACGAGAAAGAGCAAAAGCAAAAATTGCCGACGCTGATGCTGCGGCAAGCGATGCACGATTCGCCGAAGCAAATAAAGCTACTGATAAGCAGATTAAATATATTCGCGACCTTGGCGGGTCTTGTCCGGTGGACGCAACAAAAATAGGCGCATCGGAAATCATCGAGAAGTTGCTTGATTCTCGTCCAACATTGAGACAGCAAATGGTTCTGAGATTCTGGAATCGAACCGATCTTTTAAAGGCCGGTGTTGAAGGCGTGAGTAATTGGATGGACCAGTGGTACGAGGAGGATCCTGCTCGGGGTTTGGCTTGGGAGCTTTGGAAAAGAGATGCCGGTGACTATGGCGGCCGATCGCCGAATGAAGTGCCGACAGTACCACTTGGTGCCGGTTTTGATTACCTAAAGAAAGTAAAGAACGGGGTTAAGATCGGCCTGTCTAAGCCAGGACAAAAGAAGTCTGGCGGTTGCTTGAATCAGATAAGTGTCATGTGTGTAATTTTGTTCATACTGATTATTGCGCTGCAATAGTATAGCAAGTAACGCGTGAGGCAACAAGGGCGGTGATAGGGTAGCTCCTGATAAGTCCGGCACTTCACCGGATTTCACCGCTTTAACTTTGGAGAGACCTTAGAGAGGTCCTGATTCTGATGAAGAAAAAAATAATTAAGAAAAAGACTACTACTAAATCGACACCAGACGACAATGATGATTTCAAGATAGATGTTTTTATCCCATACCCACCTGATGCTTTTATCTACGACAAAGATAATTTTCCATCCTGGATGTTGTCCGAGACCGACATAATCCAACAAAATTCTGAAGAACTTATCGCGTTAAAATGTAAGAGATCGGGGTTTGTGAAAAATGGTAATCCGGTATTGGCCATTGAGGCATTTTTACTTGCCCGTGACTTAAAAGTCTACCCACCTATGTGGGTTATAGACTTCTTTGCAAATGCATTCGAGAAGTATCATGATAAACTTGGACTGATTGACCTTGACAGCGTCCTTGGCTTGAAAGGTGTTGGTAAAAAAGGAGGGGCATTTAAGCCGCTTTTGGATGACCAGCGGGATGAGATGCTTATGAGGGATGTTTATTGGTTAACGCGCCTAGGCTATTCACCGGACCAGGCCGCCTCTATCGTAGCGCGATTTTTAGAAAGCATTCCCGATGCCGTATTCAATAAGACATGGATAGGAATTAATAAAATCAGCGATACTACGATTAAAGATAAATGGAATAAAAAATGGCATACGCATTTTGAAGATGCGGATAAAATCGAGGACGTAAAAATCATCCATGATCAATGGATTAGAGATAACAAAAGCAAGTTTATGCAGAAGTTCTGTAATGTTTTATCCGAAGAAGAATTGAAAATATTACCGCGCAGAAAACGATGATATGATTTTGGGTGTGAAATACCCGCATTTCACACCATAGCCAATTACTACAAGATTGATTATCATCAGGCCATACTGATAACGATTCAGGAGGCCGATGATGAAAACAGAAATACACGTCCAAGAAAAACCAGAACTCGTTGGAATTCTCCGTAAGCTCCCTTCCTTTCACTTCACAATCACACCTCAAAAAATGCCGGATGGTCGGGTATCGTTCAACCTTGAAGCTGAAACTGGCGAGTATCGGCGTGCGCTGCAGGCCTTAGCTGATAACACCCCAATTGGCTCTAGAGACGTACTTGAGTCTATACGGCTGATAAGAACGCTGATGTTTACAACAAAATCTGCGGGGGCACCGACTCGATAATATACGCAGTAGCCACACAAGGAGAAGCTAAGACAGTGGGCAGCGCTCCCTATAGGTTTCTGCCGCACGCTTTTACAAGCGCACGTCAGAAGATGATCGGATAGAAGAGCGAGTCTATGTCCATCTGCGGCAGCGCCCAAAAAAACGCGGGTCCTTCCACGGTCCCCGCGTATGCGGATCTAAAGAAGCGCACAAATAGGCTAGATAATAGTGGAAAAACACGCTTTTCGCTTCGTTTATTGAATTTAAGGAGAAAAATGCCGAATAATGACGGTCATGAGACAGCGCGACTCACAATGACGCCCGGGCTGCTCGGGTCCGTGAATGTTTTGGCGCGGTTCATGAACTTGACGCCACGACGAGTCCAGCAGCTTGCGAAAGAGGGCATCATTGCAAAAGCCCGGCCCGGGGGCTACGACGTTGTTCGTTGTCTCTCCATGTACATCGCGCATCTCGGCGAGTGGCGCGCCACTGCGGAGCTGCCCTGTACCATTGCCGATCTTTCACATTGTTTTGGACTCACGCAAGGCCAGGTTTCGTACTTGGTGAGAAGGGGTGTCATCCCGCCTCCCCTTTCTCATGGGCATTTCGATCTTGCGCTTGCTGTTCGGCATTTTGTGGCCTATGTGCATCAAAAGGGTTTCGTGAAGTTTTATGGGCAAGGCAATCTTGACCTTATCGATGACAAGGAGGGTGTAAATCATGAAAATGGTTTTTGAAATAAAACAGAACGTCGGCAAAACGCTCGAGTCTCTTCCGGGTCTGACGTATACAGCTGTTCGCCAGCAGCTGGAGGACTTCGCTGACAGGTTCAAAAGCAAGCTCGCACGCGAACGCATGAGCGGCCCGCCGGGCATCAACTGGTTCGGCGCAAAGACGCTGAAGAACAGCCGGCATTTTCAATTCTATGTCGTGGGCGATAGTTTAAAAAGCCTCTCAATGGTATCGAGGATCAGCGGCAAACTCATGATGCACGAGACCGGCGGAACGATCACCCCAAAAAATGGGAAGTGGCTGTACATTTTCAACCGGAAGGGACGGCTCCCCGGAACAAGAGGCACTATTGTCGCAAAAGTAAGGTCTGTGACACTGCGGCCGCGTTTACAGTTCCGCGCCACGTTTGAATCCATGCTGAAGGATGAAATGGGAAACATGGATAGCGCGGTCGCTGGGGCGCTTGCCGAAGCAAGCAAAGGCGGCGAAATGAAAGAGATCACATAGGAGGCGCGATGGAAAATGAACAAGTGATGCAAATTAAAAAGGTCTGGTTCGAGTGCGAAGACGACGACGGCACCAGCTTCATGTTGCTCGCGGGCACTAAAGAGCTAGAGGAGTTTATAGAAGCGATGGATGCTTTAAAGGCTGAAGACAGCGCACCCGCACAATGTCATTGAGGGACGGAATAATGCCCAGCGCCGCTGAACATGCGAAGCAGAGAAGAAACACCCTGTCGGCAGGCCCCCCGGCGCCATGCCCGACGCTTTTACGGGCTTTCCCGCGAGAAGCGCTCGCCGCTAGGGTTCGCGGCATTACAAGGTGCCTCCCCCGGCGCGGGCGGGTACACGTTCAAAAGAATTCTTACCGCGCCGGGGGGCTTTTAAATATTTATTATAGTGTTCGCTTGAATACGCTCACAAAACCGAACACCACAACACACCCATGAAAGACAAACCATGTCAGGGACACATCAACGCCGGTCGCGTGGACCGGAGCGCCCGGCTTACGCGGATCATCGAGGTCCTGAAAGAGGCCGCATACCCGCTCTCCGCCCAGGAGATCGCCATTCGGGCATACGACTTCGCCGCGTCCGGAAAAGTCATGCTGAACGTTTCCACGAATATCGGCGAGCTTCGGGCGCGGGTCAATCGCGAGCTCGGCTATGTTGTTTCCGAGGCTGAAATGTGGCGGGGTGATCGGTATCCCTGGCAAGACGGGCGGCATCGATATCGGCTCTTAGCCGCCCCCGGGTGGTCCCCTCGATGGACGGTGAACCAAGAAGGCATTCACGTCCTTTTGGGTCAGCGTCAGCCCCCGCCCGCGCAATCCGGAAAAGGATCCGGCGCGGTAGCGGAACCCTCGTGCGATGTTCGCACTTGTAAAAAGTGCGGCGCATCGCTGCCGGCTGATGGGCCGCCGTTCTGTAGCGATGAATGCAAAGCGGCGTGGTTTGAGTCGCTGCAATCGAGACTTACAATTTAAGAGCACATTCAAGCGAATATATTAAGCGTGAGAGGTTCGAATAAGATATGTCACGGTCTCCCAAATTACAGCAAGTAGACTACTTTCCCCATATGTGCAAGCACGGCCAGACCCTGTTCATTGTGGAGCAGCGGTACGGCAACGACGGCTATGCCTTCTGGTTCAAGCTGCTTGAGCTGCTCGGATCGAGGCATGGCCATTATCTGGACGTCAACCAGGCGGACACCTGGGAATTCTTGCAGGCCCGGACCCGCCTTTCAGCGGAGACCTGCAACGACATTCTGGACCTCCTCGCAAAGCTCGAAGCTATCGATAAAGAGCTCTGGGTGAGCAACCGCGTCGTCTGGTCTCAGAACCTTGTTGATAATTTGACACACCTTTATAAGAAGAGGGCGGCGGGAATACCCCAAAAACCGGATTTCGGCGGCGGGAATGCGGGTTCAGGTACACAACAGGGGGATTTCGGCAGCGGGAATACCAGGTCAAGTACCATTCCCGACGCGGAAATACCACAAAGGACAGGACAGGATAGGACAGGAAAGGAGAGAGAAGGCGCGCGTGGTTCAGATTCGGAAACCCCAGAGCCTAAACCCCACGATCCTCCTGTCCCAACTCCCGATCCCTGCGCCCTTGCCGATCACACCTGGCAGCAGTTCAGATCTCTCATGCCGCTCAGGGGCGGCAGGTTTGACGACGAAGACGCTTGCCGTGCGACGTGGACACGATCCCCGGCAATGTGGAACCAGTGGCTTGCGGCAGTACGGCATTACGCTGCGAGCGCGGAGGTTCGGGACGGCGCATTATGCTTTCCGATGAGATTCTTGTCGAAGTTGTGGAAGCGCTTTCAGAAGCCAGAGGAACCTTTAGGGCACTCGCCGCCTTCCAGTCAAGATCACTCCTGGAAGGCCGAGGCTGACGAGGATGAACGCGCTCAAGCGGAGTTCAAGCGCAAGGCAGCATCCGGAGAAATCAAGATAAAGCCGAGGGACCGCCTGTCATTCGAGAGCGAGGCGACGTATCAGGAAAAACTGGAATCAGGAAAAATTCCGATGGTGCAGGTGATGAATGAATAAAACGGCCGACGATATAGCGCTGACGCGCCTTCCGCCGCAGAATATCGATGCAGAGATGATGGTCCTGGGCGCTTGCCTCATCGAACCCTCTGTGATCGGTACCGCGAGGGTGCGGCCTGAGGATTTTTATAAGGACGTACACCGGGACCTCTTCGCGCTCATGCAGCGATTATCCGAGCGCGGCGAATCAGTGGACCTGATCACTATCATGCCTGAATTCAGGCAGACGAAATATTATGACGCTGTGGGCGGCATGTCATATCCCGCCTCACTCGTGGCATATGTGCCCACCGCTGCGAATTTTCGGTCTCATGAAAGACTCGTCATAGAGGCCGCGCAGCTTCGCGCTATTGATCGCGCCCTTCGGGCGGCTCAGTCGGAGGTATACGGCCTTGCGGGCGGCGCGCGGCCTAATCCCGACGCGATTGTTGCGGGCTGTGTTGACACACTCAACGCCGTCCGTAGGCATGAAGGCGACATGATCATGAGATACAGCGAGATCATCAATCTCAGTTATAACGAGGTAGAAAAAAGGGTCAACCTCTCAAACTCCGGAAAATTCGCTGGGATCCCCACGGGCTTCCGTGGCCTGGATCAGAAACTCCACGGTCTCCAGCCGCAGTTTTACGTGCTGGCCGGGGCATCCGGCATGGGGAAAACGGCCTTCGCGGCACAGGTGGTGCGAAACGCGGCAAGTCATCTCATGACCGAATGGGGCGCACTTCCAGAGGCGAGCCGTACGAGCGGACCCGGAAGCGTCGGCGTCATAAGCCTTGAGATGGGGGCGGGACAAATTGGCTTACGTGACTTGTCGAGCGCGTCAGACGTGCCGCTCTCCCGGCTTCTTGCCGGAACGCTTCATGATGCCGACTGGACGAAGCTTGCACACGCCGCGGGTGTGCTGCACCCTTTGCCGATTTATTACGCCTTCGCCGCTTTTCACGATCGCCAGATCGAAAGGGTGATTGACGACATGGTGCAGCGTCTCGGGGTAAAGCTGATCGTCTGTGACTATCTTCAGCTTGAACGCTGTGAAAACCACGAGGGCACGCGCGAGCAGGAGGTCTCAAAGATATCTCACATGCACAAACGAAAGGTCGCGCAACATCAAGTCCCAAACCTTGTTATCTCATCCTTGAACCGTTCTCTCGCCGGCAGGCCTGACAAGCGGCCTAATAAATCGGACCTGCGCGATAGCGGCTCGATAGAATACGACGCCGACGTGATCATGTTCGTGTATCGCGACGAGGTCTACAACTGCAAGTGTCCGAAGCAGGCGGCCTGTCTCTGCGACCGGCGCGGTAAGGCGGAGATCATTGTCGACAAAGGGCGGATGGAAGGAACAGGCACGGTGGAACTTCAGTGGAATGGCCGCACCACAACCTTTTCAGATGCGCCGGGCGGGGTCGAATGACAGCGACAGAAATAGAGTTGAGTAAGAAGCTGCTTCACACGCAGGCGGCGCTTTTGTCGCTACGCAAAACGGTCGACAAGATCGAAACAGTAATTGAAGCTTATATGATTTCTCGCGGCCCGTCCTCTGGGGGCTATAAGGGCTTTGATTAAATCGGCCCACGCGCGACCGGCGTTTGAATACGGATAAATACCCTTTGGGACGCATAGGATGACCGCTCTTGATTTTACCGACTAAACAGGTATATAATCCTCCCGCAATAGATGGGGGGATGTGCATGGCTGGTAAAGTTCGTACCAGAGAGAAATGCGGCAAGTGCGGCGGTGCGTTCAAGGTCGCCGAAGAGGCAGACATTTATTGCCCGGTGTGTAACACGCGCCCCGAAACCTTCTTCATCTGGCTCTACTGGCAGGGGACGAAGTACAGGATTAGCCGCGATCGTGAAGAACACATTCTCGACAGTTACCGTCGTGCCCATCGACTCCTCGAAAACATCCGCACTGACATCGATTCAAAGATATTCTCACCCTTCGATTACATTCCGAAAGAGATGGAACAGTTCCGGGGCCATCGTCTCTTGGAGAAGTGGCTACAGGGGAAGGAAGCGCAAGGCCTGGCACCGACGCATCTCAAGAGCACACGGGCTATGATCGAGAAATACTTTAAACCGGCTTTCGGACAGCTCGACTGCCGCGATATCCGTACCCATCACATCGAGGACTTCCTTAATGGTTTGCCAAAGACCCTGTCTCTCAAGACGAAAAAGAACATACTGATCATGCTCAAGAACTTCTGCTATTGGATGTTCCGTCGCGAGAACCTCTTGAGGATGCCGCAATTCCCTGTGGTGTCTCCGCCTGAGCAACCGATCAAGTGGATCACCAAGAAAAGCCAGCTCAAGGCGCTCGCTTTCATCAACACCCATCATCGGCCTATCTTCGAGTTTCTGTTCTATCATCCTGTGAGGATCTCTGAGGCGCGGGCCTTGAAGGTGAAGGACTTCAACCGGGAGCAGGGGACGGTGCTGATCTGCCGGGCTTGGAGTGGGGAAGAACTCAGGAGCCGGAAGAACAAGAAGCCGTACTATCTGCCGCTATCCCGACATTTCAATCCCGCCGGGCTCAAGGACAAATTGCCGGAGGCCTTCGCGTTCACGAACAAGATCGGGGAAACCTACACGATCGGCAGGCTTGAAAGGCTCTGGCATGCCGCACGGATAAAGGCTGAGATTCCACCTATAAGCCTCTACAACGCATCACGGCATAGCATAGCATCGCAGGCCAGGACCTCGGGGATTGAGCTCTCAAAAATAGGCGCAGCGCTCGGACACAGCTCGTTATCATCGACTCAGCGCTATGCTTCTCTGGATGTTTTACAGCTCTGTGATATCGTCGATGGTACACAAGAGGTACACAAATCGAATGTAGTCGATTTCAACGCCATGAAAAATAAGTGAAATAAACGAAGGGTCGAGGGTTCGATCCCCTTCTCGTCCACCAAATTTTCATTCACAGAGAAAAACAAAGCCTTGCATGATGAACATGCAAGGTTTTTTGTTTAAGGTGTCGGCAACGTTGGAATCAGATCGTCTACTCGGTACTCGGAAGGATTGATCAACCTGAGCCCTGTCAGCTTCTTAGCGAGATTGGTGCCAGGCCAATAATGTTGGACTTGCTCTTTTGGCAACTATGCTGCGATTGCTGCAAGAAATTCTTCAGGGGTCATGATCGAAAGGTCGTCGGTTACATAATCGGTTTTGTTTCTGGTAATGAGGCAGTCTGCCTTCGCGCTGACAGCGGAATAATACTGTACTGCATCCTCGAAATCCCGGAAATCGGACGCAAGTGACAGGTCGATTACTTTTTCATCCACGGTGGCCACACGGAACACGATCCGGACCTTTTCCAATACCTTCATTGCCTTGTCCCGCTTGAGTTCCTTAGCCAGTATATAAAAGAGAGTAGGGAAGCTGTTCGAGCACAGATATCCTTTTAGCTGCTTCGCCTCGATCATAGTGAATAGCCGCGCAGCGGGGGAATAGAAGGGTTTTCGCTTGAGAAAGATATCCAGAATGAAGTTGATGTCGCACAAAACGGTTTTCACCGGTATTTCTCCTCGATGTGCTTCCGGTAGCCTGCGATAAGTTTTTTCGCATCGGTCTTCGGACTGAGCACGCCCGAAATTTCCGCGAGAACGGGCGTTGCTTCGGTTTGCCCCTTCTTTTCTTCGGAGATGGCCTGGAAGTAACCGGTTACCATTTTGGACAGGCTGACGCCCCGGACACGGGCGGCGCGCTTCGCGTTCCGAATGACGCCCTCGTCGAGCCGCAGGGTAAGTTTCGTTGCCATATTGTTCACCTCCTGACGTACATAATTTACACGATTGTACGTCTCTTGTCAATAGCCTCCGCAGTAAAACTGCGGTCCCGGCTCGTCCGGCGAGTAAAGCCGCTGTCATAGATTTTAAAAAACGCGAGGCCCTGGGGCAACCTGGGCCTTTCCTTTTATCGTTGTCGCGTACATCGACGATAACCTATCTCTTTTCTGGACTTTGTGACCATTTGCAACAAAGTTATCAATCGTGCTTAGCCGCCCATAGGCTTTTTATCCATCATGTTCGTAAGCAGCTATCATCTTTCGGGTAGAACAAGCTCATTGAGGAGAAGCGGTTATATGTGCTCTTCTGGGGTTTAGAATCCATCTATCAATGGATGCGGCCAGATCGCTCTATGCTCTTTTCCGCCAATTATCCTCGTAGTTCCTTTTTTTATGCTACACTGTCAATGAACACAAAAAAAAGTGGGATAATAACGAGATTGTGCAGATATGTAACATTCTGCATCGCAGCATTCATTTGGTTGCCCAACTTCTTTTCGAAACCTCTATTGTAAATGAAATGGCAGGGAGAATAGTGATGAACACTGGCATAGTATTTGAACATCCATCCATCCATCCATCCATCCATATTTAATTCTAATCAAGCGTATGATTGAGGCTCGTATGCAGCGCAGTTTTCAGAGCGATGCGGATGGAATTCTGATCACTGAATTCAACTCGGCCTATGCAGCAGACGGCTACGCGCGTATCATGAGCATAGACGCTATGGAGCAGCAGTGTTTTTAAGCATCAAGAATCATTGTACGGAGGCACACCATGTCCGCTAAAGCTTTAGAGGTGAGCAACTCCGAGGTCCATCGAGAAGAAATCCTGCTCAAGGCAGGTGCTCTGTAAGACGTTTTTCATGACAGATAGGGGATTGAGCTTTAATGAGACAAATCGAAGATAACGTACTCGAACGCTCTAGAAAGCTTGTTGAAAGCCGTATCGGCCTGTGCATCCGTCAAGCGGACAATGAATCATTTCATAGGACACTAAATGCCCGAATGAAGAGTTTAAATATTGACGAGCCAGCGGGATATTTAAACTTTCTTGAATCAGATACCGGAGAAAGTAAAAGGGAATGGAAAGCGCTTGTACTGCTGATCACAACAGGCGAGTCCTATTTTTTCAGGGACAAAGGAATTTTCTTTTTATTACAAAATACTATCCTGCCCGAGTTGATAAACAAGCGGAGGAAGCGAGCGTTCCGCATCTGGAGCGCAGGCTGCTCAACAGGTGAGGAACCATATTCCATCGCCATTCTTCTTGATATGCTTTTACCTGACCTGAAAGGATGGGATATCGTCATCTTTGGAACGGACATCAACGAAGAATCCCTGAAAAAGGCGGGTCGCGGTATATATTCAGATTGGTCATTTCGTATGGTGGATGAAGACATAAAGAGAAAATATTTCAAAAGACATAAGGATGATTGGGAGATTGACGGAAAGATCAAAGAGATGGTGACCTTTCAATATGGAAATCTGATGGAGGACAACTTTTTTTCCCAAAACCCTGAAATTTGCAACATGGACATCATCATCTGCCGCAATGTCTTTATATATTTCAAGAAAGAGACTGTATCATCGGTTTTCAATAAATTCATTAATACATTAAACGATGAAGGATATCTCATAACCGGGCATGGAGAATTGTATGGACATGATCTTACGGACCTGCACCAGATTATGTACCCGGAGGCCGTGATATACAAGAAAACAGTAGAGTTGAAAGTTCAAACTCCTGAAAACACCCGCTTAATGGAAGGCTCAATAAAGAAAAAAGGCTTAAAAATCAGGGAGAAACCGGTCGCAAAACGCTTCTTGCCTTTCCCGGATAAAAGTAAAATAAAACCGCTGGACCCAAAACCAGAAATAGAAGAGCTCATAAGAAAAGGGCGATATGCCGAGGCGATTGATAAGGCCGAAAGCTTTCTAAAGCAGAATAGAGAAAATTATGATATGTATAACTTTATGGCCATTGCATATGCGAATTCAGGCGCTTATGAAAAAGCGGAAAGCGCCTGTCGAGAAGTCATAACGCTCAATGCGGATTCAGCGGACCCGTATTTCCTGCTTGCCCATATTGCGGAGATAAAAGGAAACGACGAAGAGGCAAAAAAATTATTCAGAAAAGCAATATATCTGAATCCTGCTTTTATTGCCGCCTATTGCGAACTCGGAGGACTTTATGAGAAGGAAAAGGATCTTGCGCGCGCGAAAAAAGTCCGTTCCACGGCGATTGAACTTCTTACGACTTTACCTGCTCAGGCGCCTGTAAAGCCCTATGATATGACAGCCGAAGAATTGCTGAAATATGTCGAGTATCTGACAGGGTCAAGAGATGATTTAGCGCCGACAGGTCCAGCGGAGAAAGGCAGACGATGACTAATCAATCTTTCCTTACATTCAATTTGCACGGACTGCTTCTTGCGGTTGATACAAAAGTGGTCAGGGAGATAATCTGGCTTCCCGAGTTGGCTCTGATCGAGGAGTGTCCTTCCTTTATCGCGGGCGTTGTTAATATGCGCGGCAAGATCGTGCCAATAATGGATTTAAACCTCCGTTTCGGACATGCCCCGCGAAAATATGGTTATTTAGACAGGGTGATAGTGCTTAGTGTTTTGGATTTTGGGTCCGGGATTTTGAATTCACAATCAAAAGCAACAGACCAAATTCCGTCCAAAATTCAAAATCCAAAATCAAAAATAGACACATTGGGAATAATCGTCAATGAAGTGCTGGATGTCATGGATATTCCGGAAGAAGATATTGAACTGCCGCCCTTTGAAGGAAGAGAAATAGAACCGCATCCGCATTTTGTAAGCGGTGAAGCAAAGGCCGGAGAGGGCATTATCATGATTTTAAATCCCCGGATAATTCTCGACTTCGAATTCGAGATTAAAGAACCAGAGATCGGGGGAACTGAAATCATTCCTCAATCCGCAATCAGCTATTTCTGCCCTGAGGCAGACCAGAGAGAAAAGGAAATCTTTCATAACAGGGCAGTTAATCTGCAACAGGTATTTGATAGTGAAGATTCCGCCAAATTAATATCTGTGGCTGTTATCAGTTTAAACAATGAATACCTGTGCGTGGAGCTTGAATCAGTGCGGGAGTTTTCAAAGATTCACAATTTTACCCCGGTGCCATGTTGTCCTGAACATATTGCAGGCAACATGAACTTACGTGGCAATGTCCTGACTGTTGTTGATATACGGGGCCTGCTGAATATGCAGGTAGGCAATATCAGTGAATCAACAAAGGTCATTGTTGCCGATACTGGGGAATTCCCTGTCGGGATTCTCGTTGATGATATTCTTGATGTTATAAATCTTAGAGAGTTGGATATTGTTGAGGTCCCTTCCTCCATAAGTCCGCTCAGCGAGAAATTTGTCAAAGGCACTGCACCTTACGGCGGCAGGATGCTGGCACTGCTTGACTTGAAGAAAATCCTGGCATGGGACGGGTTAATAGTTAACGAAGAAGTGTAATGATTCCGGAATGGAAATAGGAGGCATAAAATGTTCAAGAATCAAAAGATCAGATTCCGTATTTTGCTTGGGTATTCAGTCCCTTTGTTTTTGCTTATCCTTCTCGCGTTGGCAGTTTATGTAAGTTTAAGGTCTTATGAAAAGGCACATGAACAAGCTGAAAACGGTAATGTCATCTCTGTTAAGTCAAATGAGCTGTCTTTATATGTAACAAAAATGCAGCGGTCAGCAAGAGGATTTCTCCTCCTTAAAAATAACAACGAATCACGCGATAACTATAATGAATATAGAAAGGAACTTGAAAAGACAATTCAAGCCATTAGCCTGCTTATCAAGAATGAAAAACAGAAGGAATTGCTCGGCAGAATAATAGAAAAAACCAGGAAGATGGAAGAAGGTATCAATGAAGAAATGTCGCTTGTTGATAAAGAAGGGTATGACAAGGCAATTGAACATTACCGGAAAAGCGGATCATTAAAACTGGAAAGAGAAATCGAAGCTATGGCCAATGAATTCGAAAAGAACCAGGAGGGGTTTCTTGAGACTTGGACAAAAGAAGAAGACAGCGCGCTGGGAAAGATAGGCCCTTCACTGATGATTGGCATATTATTGTCTCTTGCTTTTTCGGTCAGCATTGGTCTTTTAATTACCAACGGCATCACAAAGCATATCAGCGGCGCAATCAATGCCATGTCTTCCACCTCTACTGAGATAGCCGCGACGGTAAACCAGCATGAACGGACTGCCTCTCAACAGGCTTCAATGGTAAATGAGACGACAACAACCATTCAGGAGCTGGGCGCATCCTCAAGGCAGACCTCTGAACAGGCCTCTGCCGCAGCAGAGGTTGCACAGCAGGCGTTAAAAGCCACAGGTGAAGGGACAATCATAGTCAAGCAGGCAATTGACGGTATGAACAGCCTTGGGAACAAGGTAGGCATGATTGCCGACCAGACACTTAAATTAGGAGAGCAGACCGTCCAGATAGGGAGTCTTGCCAATATGGTCAAGGACCTTTCAAGCGAGATAAACATGCTTGCGCTTAATGCGGCGGTCGAGGCAGCGCGTGCCGGCGAGCATGGCAAGGGCTTTGCGGTTGTTGCCGGTGAGATTAGGAAACTTGCCAATGAGAGCAAGAAATCAGCAGAGCAGTCAAATGCCGTTATTTCTGATATACAAAAGGCGACCAATGCAACGATACTCAGGACAGAGGAAGGGACAAAGGTGGTGGAAGAGGTGACAGGGTCTGTCGGGAATGTTGGCGAGTTATTTAATTCCCTGTCCGAAGCGGCAAACAAGGTTTATGAGAACGCACAGCAGGTGCTGCTGAACGCAAAGCAGCAGGCAACTGCCATAGGTCAGGTTGTGGAGGCCATGAACGGTCTGAATACGGGCGCAAGAGAGACAGCCGCTGGTATAGTCCAGACAAAGACAGGTATTGAACAACTGAACAGTGCAGCTGGAAATCTGAAGCAGATATTGTGATTGTGTTAAACGAGATAGGAAACTCAGATGATAGAAGATAATGAACTGAGAAATATGTTTAAGATTGAAAGCGCTGAACATATCCAGCGGCTTGAGGAAGGTTTTCTGCGCCTTGAAAAAGAGCCGGGTAACGCGGCAGTACTTGAAGAGGTATTTCGTGAGGCGCACAGCCTTAAAGGCGCTGCCCGCATGCTCGGGCTGACAGGCATTGAGACAATATCTCATCACATTGAAGATATTCTCGGTTCTGCAAGAAAGAGTTCTGCCCCCCTGTCGTCAGAAGTCATTGGCCGATTATTTAAAGGGCTTGATCCGCTACGGAATCTTGTAAGAGAAGCTGTCACGGAGGAACCCTCCGGTGTCATTGTTTCTCATGTGCTTGAGCAGCTTAAAATTAGCATGGATAACCGGATACAGAGTTTCGTGATAGAAGAGGATAACTCCGCATTTGAAGCTTCTGCACAGCATACAGAGATAAAGGAAACGATCTTAGGGGATTTTCGTATAGATACAATACGTGTTGAGACAAATAAACTTGATAAATTAATGTCGCAGACCGGTGAATTAAACGTAACAAAGCTCAGGATTGCACAGAGGCTTGAGGATATTAAGGATGTCATGACTCTCTGGGAAGATATATCCAGGACACTTCCGAAAGCGGAGATGGAAGATAAGCCAAAACTTGAAAAATTCGGGATCCAACTCAATACATTAAAAAATGTCTTGTACGATGACAGCTCAAGACTTGGCTTTATTGCTGCTGAACTTGAAGACAGCATCAGCCGGATTCGGCTTTTGCCTCTGTCAACAATATTCAATCTGTTTCAGAGGACGGTCAGGGACCTGGCAAAAGAAAAGGCAAAGGAGATCCAACTTGTTATTGAAGGCGGGGAGACAGCCGCGGACAAGCGTATTATAGAGGAAATGAAAGACCCTCTGATGCATATGGTAAGAAATGCCGTTGACCATGGCATTGAGATGCCCGATGAACGGGCGCGAAAAAATAAGCCGCGCATTGGCACAATCACGTTGAAAGCTTATCAGACTCCCGCCAACGTAGTAATTGAGGTGAGCGACGACGGGCAGGGGCTTGAAATAGAGGCGATCAAAAGAGTTGCCTTGAAAAGAAAAATGGTGAATGAAACGGAGTTTGCTGCAATGCCTCCTTCACAGATTCAGTCTTTGATATTTGTTTCAGGGTTTTCAACAAGCACTTTTGTATCTGATATCTCCGGTAGGGGCGTCGGACTTGATGTTGTAAGGACAAATGTGGAACGTCTTAAAGGGACAATCCATGTTGAATCTTTACCTGACAGGGGCTGCACCATCAGAATTAAACTCCCCCTGACCCTTGCAACCTCAAGGGTAATGATCGTGACGGTCGACAATATGAAATATGCCCTTCCCGTTGAGCATATTCAGACGACCTGCCTGATAAAGCGCAAAGATGTATTTACCGTCGAAGGACGCAGGACAATAGTGTTCGACAAATTACCTGTCCCTGTCGCCGATCTTTCCGACCTTCTTGAATTTAAGGGAGCAAAGGCGCATATTCCGCAGGCGGCATCCCGCACTCCACATTCGGAAACCATTCCATGCATTATTATCTCCGCCGGAGATGATAAGCTCGGTCTTTTTGTCGAGGAACTCCTTGACGAGCAGGAAGTAGTGCTTAAACAATACAGCAGCATATTGAAGCGGGCACGGAATATCTCAGGCTCGTCAATTCTGGGCACAGGAGAGGTCTGCATGATTTTAAACCCTTTTGACCTGATAAAGTCCGCAAAAAAGAAGGGGGCCCCGACTGCGCAAGAGAAGCCTGGAGCAGAGACGGAAACCAGGAAAAGCATTCTCGTGGCCGAAGACAGCATTACCGTGAGAACTCAAATGAAACGCATCCTTGAAGGCGCGGGATATGAGGTTACAGTTGCCGTCGATGGACTTGATGCGTTCAATAAACTGGGAGGTCATCCTTTTGATGCAGTGGTATCTGATATCATGATGCCGAATATGTCAGGGCTGGAGCTTACGGAAAAAATACGTCAGAAAAAAAAATACAAAGAAATGCCGGTTGTTCTTGTCACATCTCTGGCCTCGGAAGAGGACAAACAAAGAGGTCTGGAGGCAGGCGCAAACGCATATATAACAAAGCCTTCTTTTGATCAGAAGGTATTGCTTGATACACTTCGAAGGTTAATATGATTAAGGTACTTCTTGTAGACGATTCTCCTATTGCCATCACAATACTTAAAAGGATGCTGTCGAAGTCTTCGGAGATAACGGTTGTAGGAACAGCCCAAAACGGCATGGAAGCCTTGCGTCTCATTCCTGAGGTAACCCCCAATGTAATTTGCACGGACCTTCATATGCCTGTGATGGACGGCCTTGAATTTACAAAAGAGGTCATGGCAAGGCATCCCCTGCCGATACTTCTGGTGAGCATTTCCGGGCAGGAAGGCTCTATAAATGCCTTCAAAGTTCTCGAAGCTGGCGCTGTTGATATATTTCTAAAGCCGCGGGCAAGTTTTGAATTTGACTATGAGACACTTGCCCCTGAGTTGATCCAAAAGATCAGGATACTTTCAGGGGTCCGCGTATTCAGGAGGACCAGGCGTGATTCCGAATCAGGAATCCGGGCGTCGGGTACGGAAGCGGCAACTAAAATAAGGCTCCCGAACACTACGGTCCGTATCATCGTAATAGGCGCCTCAACAGGAGGACCGCAGGCGCTTCAGACAATACTGACTAACCTGCCATCTGATTTCCCTTTGCCGATAATCTGTATTCAACATATCAGCGAGGGTTTCCAGCAGGGTCTTGTTGACTGGCTTTCATCCCAATGCAGAATGAACGTCGAGATAGCAAAAGCAAGTGCGGTCCCCCAACCTGGAACTATTTATTTTCCCCAGGAAGAGACACACCTGAAGATTGACGGAACGGGCAGGTTTGTCTTAACATCTGAGCCGTCTTTTGACGGCCATCGTCCGTCCGTTACCGTAACCATGAAAGCCGTGGCCAAATACTATGGGGATTCCGTTGTCGGGGTCCTGTTGACAGGAATGGGAAAGGACGGGGCGGAAGGCTTACTGGATATTAAGCAGGCAGGTGGAATTACTATTGCGCAGGATGAGGCAAGCAGTATTGTGTTCGGCATGCCCAAACAGGCCATAGAATTGGATGCCGCCGGATATATCGTTCCGCTGGATGAGATAGGGCCGATGATCTTGAATTTTGTATTGCAAATTTTGGAGGGAAAGGAGACATGAATAATTCGGGGACAAGAATTTTAATTGTTGAAGACAGCGCCATTCAGGCAGAGGCGCTGAGGCGAATCCTTGACAAGGAAGGCTATACAGTATCTGTTGCAAAAGACGGCGCCGAGGGGCTGTCAAAGGCGAAAGAATTAAAACCCGAACTTGTTGTCAGTGATATCGTGATGCCTGGGATGAACGGTTTTGAGTTATGCCGGCATATAAAGGATGCCCCTGATATTGGTCACACTCCTGTTATCCTGCTGACTTCTCTTTCTGATCCGGCAGACGTTATCAGCGGTCTTGAATGCGGGGCTGATAATTTTATTGTCAAACCCTATGACGACCACCAGTTGCTTTCAAGAATAAAACAGATTCTCTTAAACCGTGAATTACAGGAGAATTCGCGGACGCAGATGGGGGTTGAGATACATTTTGCAGGGCAAAAATATTTTATTACCTCGGAGAAAAAACAGATACTCGACCTTCTCCTATCGACATATGAAAGCGCGGTCCAGAAAAACGTTGAACTTATTAAAGTCCAGGAAGAATTGAAAATCCTCAATGAAGAGCTTGAACAGAAGGTGCAGGAAAGGACTGAAGCGCTTACTTCTGAAATTGAAGAACGTAAAAGGTCAGATGAATTGATAAAAAGCATCCTTGAAAGCATTGATGAGGGGTTTATACTTATAGATCGTGATTACAGAATTCTGATGGCAAATAGGGCATATGCCGATCAGATTAAGATGCCTCTTGAAGATATAATCGGACAGTATTGTTACAAGTTATCACATAATCACGATAAACCCTGTTATGAGATGGAAGAAGAGTGTGCAGTAAAGCAAGTGTTTGATACAGGCATGCAGCACGTTGCGATTTACAAGTATAATCACTCAAAAGGAATCCCTGTTTATATAGAAACAAAGGCATATCCGCTTTCCAAAGACGAATCAGGGAAAGTTACCACCGTCATAGAGATACTTGTTGACATTACCGAGAAGAAAAAACTCAATGACCGGCAACAGCTCGCTCATGAGGTACTGGAACTGCTGAACCACTCGGAGATTACCGAGCACACGATTAGCTACATTCTATCGGCAGTTCAGAAGAGAATAGGCTTGGAGGCTGTTGCCATACGCCTGCGCGAGGGCGAAGACTTCCCCTATTACGTAACTAACGGCTTTCCCGAGGACTTTGTGCTTGCTGGACGGTTTTTGTGTGCGCGTGACACGGCAGGAGAAATCGTGCGCGACTCAAAAGGGGACCCGGTGATCGATTGCATGTGCGGAAACATTCTCCGCGGACAGGCCAATCCGGCGCTGCCGTTCTTCACCAAAGGTGGCAGCTTCTGGACCAGCAGCACCACTAAACTGCTTGCCTCGACGACCGAGGCAGACCGTCAGACCCTCAACCTTTGCAATGACGGGGGCTATGAATCCGTGGCGCTTATCCCTTTACGTACCAATCGAGAAATCATAGGGCTGCTGCAACTCAATGACCATCGGCCTGACCAGTTCACGCCGGAGATGATCACTTTCATTGAAGCGTTGGGGGCCAGTATCGGGATTGCGCTCACTCGTAAGCAGGCGGAGCAGGCGCTGCGTGAGAGGGAAGGTTTATTGCACAGCTTATTTGATAATATGACCAGCGGCGCGGCCATTTTTAAGGTGATCAATGATGGTTCTAAAGGGAGCGATTACATCATCAAAGATTTTAACGCCACCAGTTTGCGGATCGAGGGTAAGCAAAAGGATGAGGTTATTGGGAAGTCGCTTTTTGACTTGCGCCCTAATATTGACCAATATGGGCTTATCACTGTTTTTCAAAAAGTATGGCGAATCGGTGAACCGGGCTATTTCCCGCCAAAGATTTACAGAGACGAGAAATATAATAATTGGTATGAAAACTGGGTCTTTAAGTTGCCGACAAACGAGATTGTGGCTATTTATGATGATGTGACCGAGAGCAAGAAGCTTGAAGACCAGCTCCGTCACGCCCAGAAGATGGAGGCAGTCGGCACGCTGGCTGGGGGGATTGCGCATGATTTCAATAATATTCTCAATGTGATCATGGGATATGGCGGCATGGTATATGACGGCCTTGAGGCCGGTAGTCCTCAAAAAGAACAGATGAATGAGGTTCTCACTGCCGCCGAGAGGGCTGCGAACCTCACCAAAAGGCTGCTTGTCTTCAGCAGAAAACAGGTTGTTGCAGTGAAGCCTGTTAATATCAATGGGCTTATCCTTGGTGTCCAGAAAATGCTTGTCCGGATGCTCCGCGAGGATATTAATTTTAAGTTGGAGCTTGCGGCCAGGCCATTGATAGTGATGGCTGATTCCGGGCAGATCGAGCAGGTGCTGATGAACCTTGTCACAAATGCCCGGGATGTAATGCCGGAGGGTGGAAGTCTGACGATCGGCACCGGGCTTCAGGAATTAGATGATGAATATGTTGCATTATATGGATTTGGAAAGATCGGAAGGTATGCGCTTATCACAGTTACGGATACAGGGCAGGGAATGAATGCAGAAACTCAGAAGAAGATATTCGAGCCTTTTTTTACAACAAAAGGGATTGGAGAAGGGACAGGGCTTGGCCTTTCAATTTCTTATGCAATAATAAAACAGCATAGCGGATACATAAATGTCTACAGCGAACCTGGACAAGGCACTGTATTCAAAGTATACCTGCCTCTCAGTGAAGAGGCGGTATTTCCGGATAAGAAGACGGTCGCCGCCGTCCCTGCCAAGGGCGGAAATGAGACGATACTCGTGGCGGAGGACGACGCCTCCCTGATGCAATTGATGAGGATAGTGCTGGAGTCCTTCGGCTACAGTGTTATTACCGCAAAGGACGGTGACGATGCGATCACAAAATTCATGGAGAATAGGGAAAGGATCAGCCTCGTTCTGCTGGATATGATCATGCCGAAGAAAAACGGGAAAGAGGTCGGTGAGACGATCAGGAAAGTCAGTCCCCGGATAAAAATACTCTTTGCGAGCGGATATACGATGGATATTATCAAGACCAAAGAATTGACAGACGCCGGCTTTGACTTTATCAGTAAGCCTGTGTTGCCGAGAGACCTTTTGTTAAAGGTGCGGGAGGTACTGGATAGATGAGCGAAAAAATACTGATTGTAGACGATGAGGATGTCAATCTCAGACTGCTCACCCAGTGGCTTATTCCGTTAGGCTATGATATAGAAGTTGCTTTAAACGGGAAAGAGGCGGTGCGGAAGGCCAGGGACAGCAGGGTTGACCTGATAATACTTGATATCATGATGCCGGTCATGGATGGCTACGAGGTCTGCAGGATTTTAAAGGTAGACCCGGAGACAAAGAATATACCGATAATTATGGTGACGGCGCTTCACGACAGGGAATCAAAATTAAAAGGACTCTCGGTCTCGGCAAATGATTTTCTTTCCAAACCCATTGATCAGGCCGAATTAACTATCCGTGTCAGTAACCTGCTGAGGATAAAGGCCTTCGACGACTTTATGCTCAGGCATAATCAGATACTGGAGGAGGAGATCGGTAAAAGGACCGCTGAACTGTCCTCTGCCAACGATCAGCTGAAGCTGGAACTTGAGGAGCGCACGAGGGTGGAACAGACGCTTGATCAGCTGAAGAATCAATATGAAATGATCCTGCAATCCGCCGGCGAGGGGATTATCGGAGTGGATACGAATGAAAGGATCACTTTTGTGAATCCCGCCGCCGAACAACTGCTCGGATATAGAGGGCAGGAACTGATAGGTCGTTCAGGTCACGAGTCATGGCATAATTCAAACCCGGACGGTACTCCCTATTCTGAAGAAGACTGCCCGATAGTAAAGGCCGGCAGGGAAGGCGCCAAATATAGCGGCACGGATGAGGTATTCTGGAGGAGAGACGGCACAAGTTTCCCGGTGGAATACACGGCAACTCCTGTAAAAAAGGGCGATAGATTATCAGGTATGGTTATCATATTCCGAGATATCACTGAGCGAAAAACGCTCCGCGACGCTGAAATTTCAAAACGCACGGCGGATTTGGCAAACAAGGCAAAATCGGAATTTCTCGCCAACATGTCACATGAACTGAGAACGCCGTTGAACTCGATAATCGGTTTTTCAGAAATTCTTCAGGATGAACTGCTCGGAAAACTTAACGAGGAACAGAAGGAGATGGTTGATAATAACCTGAGCAGCGGAATGCATCTTCTGTCGCTTATTAATGACATACTTGATCTGTCAAAAGTGGAAGCCGGCATGGTGGAGATCGAATTGAGCAGGTTCCTTTTAAAAGATACTCTTCATGCATCAATGGCAATGTTAAAAGAAAAGGCCATGAAGCACCGGATCACTCTCAGTCTTGATTTAAAATCTGATGCGAATATTGAAATAGAGGCGGATGAGAGAAGATTAAAGCAGATCATGTTCAATCTTTTGAGCAATGCGGTGAAGTTTATGGCTGATGGCGGCAGTGTGCGCGTTACTGCGCGACTGATGAGGGACGAGGGACGAGGGACGAAGGACGAAGGAGGAGCAGCGTCCATCGTCCCAGTGAGCGAAGCGAACGGACATCCATCGTCCATCGAGATTTCCGTGTCAGACACCGGCATCGGCATAAAACCGGGAGATATGGACAAACTCTTTCATGAGTTCTCGCAACTCGAATCAGTATATACCAAAACAAAAGACGGCACCGGGCTTGGACTGGCCCTGACAAAAAAATTGGTCGAACTTCACGGCGGAAAGATATGGGCTGAGAGTGAGTATGGGAAAGGGAGCAGGTTTCTGTTTGTGATGCCGGTCGGGCGGCTTAAAACGGAGGAAAACTAAAATGGACATAAAAGGGAAACGGGTCCTTGTTGTGGATGATGATAGCAGAAGCCGGCGACTTTTTGAATTACAGCTTGGCGCAATGGGGTTTTCGTCCGTCCTGGTGAATGATGGAGACGAAGCGATGGAAATTCTTGCCGGAGACTGTTATTTTGATCTCATAATCACGGACGTCATGATGCCTTATCAGACAGGTTTTGATCTTACAAAAAAGCTGAAAGAATTTAAGGAAACAAAAGATATCCCGGTTATTGCAACAAGCGCATTTCATGACTGGGAAAGGGAGAGGTCAAATGGTGAATTAAGAGTTGATGGATTTGTGCCAAAACCTGTTACCAAAGAAGCTCTCAAAAAAGAGATAGAAAGGATTTTGGAAGGGCGCCCGTAATGTCGCATAAAATACTTATCGTTGAAGACAATGAAAAAAACCGTCAGTTAATTGTATTTATTCTGAAACATTACGGATATGAAATTATAGAGGCGGTTAACGGCGAAGAAGGTGTGAGGCTGGCAAAAGAACACAAGCCTGATCTGGTAATCATGGATATTCAGATGCCTGTTATGGACGGGTTAACCGCGATAAAACTGTTGAAAGAAGACAAAGATACCCGGGATATAACGATTATTGCCGCAACATCTTTTGCCATGAAAGGAGACAGAGAAAAAATAATTTTTTCAGGCGCCGATGATTATATATCAAAACCTATTGATACCAGGGCGCTGCCTGAACTCCTGAAAAAATATTTAGGCTGAAGATAACAGACAATGGATTTTAGTGTCAGTAACGCGCATTCCTAAACCGGTCTTGCCAATAGATCTTTTGAAAACGGTGAGAGAAGTGCTCGATGGCTGATAATGCAATGTGTTGCCGCTATGGTGCTTTCATCACACCTGGGGAGGATATAGGATGCCGAACGAAAAAATACTGATCGTCGACGATGAGGATGCCAATCTCAGGCTGCTCACCCAGTGGCTCATTCCGTTGGGCTATGATATTAAAATTGCCTCAAACGGGGAAGAGGCGGTGCAGAAGGCCAGGAACAACGAGCTTGACCTGATAATACTTGACATCATGATGCCGGTCATGGACGGCTACGAGGCCTGCAGGATCTTAAAAGCAGACCCGAAGACAACTAATATACCGATCATCATGGTGACGGCGCTGCACGAAAGGGAATCAAAACTAAAAGGTCTCTCTATCTCGGCAAATGATTTTCTTTCCAAACCCATAGATCAGGCCGAATTAACCATCCGTGTCAAGAACCTTCTCAAGATCAAGGCCTTCGATGACTTTATGCTCAGACATAATCGGATACTTGAAGAGGAGGTGCAGGAAAGAACGCAGGACCTGGTCAATATGAGCAAAGAAATGATATTGAAACTGACGGCAGCCGCGGAATTTCGCGATACCGACACAGGCGCTCATATCGCGAGGATAGGCTATTATGCCGGCAAGATGTCAGCGGCGCTGGATATGCCGGAGGATTTCATTGAGACCATAACTTTTACGAGTGCCTTGCATGACATCGGAAAGATCGGGATCCCAGATAATCTACTCTTAAAACCGGGTCCTCTAACGCGCGAAGAATTTGAGATCATGAAAACCCATTCTGCAATAGGAGCAAAGATCCTCTCGGGATCAAACTATCCGGGTATTCAGATGGCTGCCGCCATTGCCCGTACGCATCACGAACGGTGGGACGGCGGGGGATATCCAGGAGGGCTCAAAGGAGAAGAAACGCCGATTGAGGGCAGGATCGTCATGCTCGTAGACCAGTATGATGCGCTACGGAGTCAACGGCCCTACAAACCAGGCTTTGACCATCAAAAGACGTTCAAGATCATAACCGAAGGTGATGGAAGGACCGTGCCGGAACATTTTGATCCAGCGGTGCTCAAGGCCTTCAAGGAGATTGCGCCCGCGATAGAAGAGATATTCGATCAGCACCAATAGGGATAATCATAATAAATTAGTGCTGAGAACAACGAAGTGGGCACAGAATGTTAAATCGTTAGGACATTAAATTCATTTCGCTGCACCCTGTTTACTTATATCGCTTCTTCTTCTCCATCACCACCCCGACAATCCGGTACACCAGGTCCTTGTTCAGGATGATGTCATTATATTTTGGATTGAGCGGGTGAAGGATTTTGGTATTGTCGTACCGCTTGTACTGCTTGAACGTCGCCTCTTCCTCGTGGTTCTTCACGATAACATAATCGCCGTTCTCCGCCTTCGCATGGGGGCTGATGACGAGAACGTCGCCCTCATGAAACTCCGGCTCCATGGAGTCGCCCTTTATTTTCAGCCCGAAGTTGTGTTCGCCTTTCACATCGGTCTCGATCCAGTCGATTACATCTTCCTCAAGGTAGGTCTCGCCCGTTTCGGTCCACTTGCCGGCAGCCACCCAGGATACAACCGGGATCTTCCGCATCTTGCCGAGAGGGGCGGGCTCCGGAGGCGATGGGGTCACCCATTTGAAGGCTCCCTGTCAAGTGAAAAAGCCCACCCTGTGACGAGAAAATGAAATTTTCTCGTCGATGTTTTTCCGCAGTCAGCAACATCCATACAATTGCCGTAGTTTCATTCTGTT
>Ga0265292_1001013_pt1 | contig 28170 bp, 24 predicted proteins | sample Munlanlewell296A_FD_189080 | JGI IMG/M metagenome (GOLD analysis project Ga0265292, IMG submission 189080) | Leachate microbial communities from a municipal landfill in Southern Ontario, Canada - Leachate well 296A | ecosystem: Engineered > Solid waste > Landfill > Unclassified | place: Canada... | reverse complement strand
TCATTATCATCCAAACAATTGCCGGTAGCCAGTAAAAAATAATTTTTTTAGCCATTAACTTTCATTTTAATCAAGAGAGAAGCAATAGTCAAAAGAGAGTAAGATATTGAAATAAAAGAGAGACCTTTGGTTTGATTTGACGATTTAGAAATTGATTGTTGATTAGTATTGGCTCCTAATACTTCAGGTGATTGGCTGTTATTAAAATATTCATTATTACGAATTAACCCATTCGATAAACTCATGGTAAACGAGTTAATGGGTTTCAGATTATTTGTTGACGATAACCGAGAATTCATTGGAAATTGGTACTTGGTAATTGGAAATTCGTTAGTAGTTGGTTGTTGTGTGGGAACATTTGTTGAAGTTGGGTTTGAGGTTGGATTGACACAAGAATTGTTAGGAGAGTTCTTGCTTGGTTCTTGAAGGCAGAAATTATCGTTGTCAAAGCCGATTCTTCCCCAGGTTTTTCCTTGCGACGATGTCAAATATTCAAAACTGTCTTTAAGATTTTTGTTAAAATCAAGCAGTCTGACATGGTCGCCGTTGTTATTAAAAACAGAAGAGGTTAGCTGATAAACTTCATAACTTTTACCGCTTATATCTAAAGAAAAAATCTTCGGGGCGGCGCCGGCGTTTTCCAAATCGTCAATGTACCAGTTGTTAAGAGAGACGGAAAAATCATTGTTATTAAACAGTTCAACCCATTCTTTTTCTCCGCTTTCCGGATTAACCATGACTTCGGAAATATAAATATTGTCATATGAAACCGTTTGATCAGTCGGCGTAATCGTAACCTCGGAGGTTGAGAAGGGCGTTGGAGTAGGTTGAGGTGTTGGTGTTGAAGTTTCTGTGGGAGTTATGATCGGCGTTGGTGTTACTGTCGGCGTTAAAACCAGACAGGCGATTTCGTTTGACGAATTCTTTGTTGTCATTGTTAACGTATACCAATTACCGTTGCCATTGGGACATTTGGCGTAGGTTTTGTCAGAGGTAAATGTTCCCGAATAAGTAGCGGTTTCAATAATTTCGCCAAGACTGTTTTTTAAAAAAACCGTGTCGCCTGGGTTATTAAGAACATTATAGGAAGTAGCGATAATAAAGCCGTAAGCTGGAATTAAAGTTGTTTCAAAAGTAATTTTGTTGTTAGCAGGGGGATCGTCGATTAAACTATAATTGGAAAGATCAATTTCTCTATCCTCGTCGTTATAAAGTTCGATCCATTCTTTTTCCGGCGACTGCGGGGCAGGATAGATTTCGTTGAGCCATATTTTAGCCGACACAGTATTTACACAATAAAGGAAAAAAGATAAAAAGATAAGAATATAGAGGAAAATTTTTATTTTCATTCTGTAGAGACGTGATTAATCACGTCTCTACAATAATATGAATTAAAAAAACAACAATGTCAACGGACTATAGTCTACAGAGAAAGCTATTGAGGATAGACATGCAGATAATATGTATATATATTAGAGTCTTTGTGTTTTAACATAACGTAAGGTAAGACACAGCCTCCACTGCCATAATAACCTCCTTTATAAAGAGTGCCATCGGCGACAGACTTGACATCATACGAAGATCCTCTAATATCAATACCGTTATGAAAACTATAAATTTGGCCTACCCAAGTGTGTTGGACTGCCCAGGTGGAGCCATAACCCTGATATACTTCAATTTTTGGGTTGAGGGGCCAATCCCATCCCCCAGAGAGATTAACCGAGTCACCATCGCCAGAGCCGCAACTGGAGCCGGAACAATTATCAATATCAACAGGTTTAAGATAATTAAAAGGATTATTAACATTGTCGTTATCTTTTACCATAAAATGGAGGTGGCCACCGCTGGAATTACATGATGCCGATGGAATCATCGAAGCGATTGTTTCACCTTTTGAAACATCTCTTATGACTGTTTCCGTTCCGCCGCCGCTGATAATTCCCTGAATAGCTGCATACTCTGCTTGTGCCTGTAGTAGTAATTGTTGATATATCTGTTCACTGTTTTTGGTTTCTGCAAGCAATTTTTGTTTGGTGGCTTGTTGAGTATTCAACTCTTGCTTTTGCGACGCTAGGGTAATCATTAATTCGTCAAGTTGTTTTTTCTTTTCTTCCCTGATTTTTTTTTGTTCTTCAAAATTGGATTTTGTTGACTGAACCTGAACGAGTATTTTTTGGTTATTATCTTGAGCGTTTTTTAGATATTTAATCTGGCTGAATAGCTCAGAAGCATTATCGCTGTCCAAAACGACATTAAAAATTGATACCGACCGTTTTTTATACCCGTCAACAATCCGGCTGATTAACTGTTTGGATAGATAGTTAAGGGAAGTATCCAAGCCTTCGATTTTGGTCGTGATAAGCTCAATTTCGGCTTGGGTTTTTTGTATTGTTTTTTCAGTTTGTTGGATTCTTAAAGAAGTTAGAGATATTTGGGAGTCCAGGTACTGTATTTGCGAAGATAAAGTATTAACTTCTTGTCCGAGATTTTTTGTTACATTTTCTAAGCATTTAATTTTATTGCTTACATCGCTTTCCTGTTCACATTCAAGCGCCGATATATGTTTGCGGCCGAAGAATAAAAATATAACAAGAAATAATAAAACGATTAATCTTTTTCGCATAAGGTAATTATAAATAAATATAGACGATAGATGGTAGAAGATAGAAGATTGATATTCGAAGGTAGATGGTCGAAAATAGATTCATATTGCTACTCTCTACTTTCTATCTTCAACGATCTATCCTCAACCTTCTATCATCCACAGTCAAATTACTTAAGATACTTTTTTGTCGCCATAAGCGAGCTGATCATGGAGATTAAGATGCCGGAAACGGTGATTGTCCCAAAGACCAAAGATAAAAATAAAGGATTAATCGGCCAGACGGTCAGTTTGATAAAATTAAGATCAACTGCCAAAGCGCCGACTCCTTTCATATATGAGACAAGAAACGGCTGCATATAAAAAATTATTCCGGCGAATATGGTGAATGCGGTAAGCGATGAAACAACACCAAAAAATATCCCTTCATTGAGAAATGGCTTTTGGATGTAAAAATCCGACGCTCCCAACAGTTTCAAAAGTTCTATCTCGTCTTTTTTTAGAGCAATTTTAAAATGGCCGATACTTAGTAGAGTAATTAAAGCGTTAAAAATCAGGAAGATAAAAAAGATAAGAGAACCGATCCTTATCGTATTAGTTAAGTTGACCAGTCTTTCGATAATGACTTTTTGAAAATCGACCTCATCGACACCCGTTTTGTTTTTAACCATATTGGCAATTTCCGGCAGGTATGAGGGTTTTTTGGCATAAATTTCCAAAGAAGCCGGTAGAATATCGGCGCTGACCATTTCCAAAAGAAGCGGGTTGTCTTTATTCAAATCCTTATAGATATTAAAAGCGTCATCTTTTGAAATATATTTAATAGATGAGACTTTACTGGAATTAATAAGTTCATCCCGCATTTTAAATATATCGTTTTCAGCCGTCTGGGTTCTAAAATATACTGTCACTTGGGGCCGGGTTTCAACGTAGCCCAAAAGTCCATAAAGGAATGATAAGGTAAAGATGACAAAAATTGCTAAGAAAAGCGTAAAAAACAAAACGGAAAAACTGGCCAGTGATTGATATGGAGTTCTTCTGATTGAGGTAAATATTTGATTCATAGCTCATATCCTCCTTTTCTGACATCTTTGACCAACTTTCCTTGTTTTAAAAACAGGACCCTCTTTCTCAAGCTATTGACAATATCAGAATTATGGGTAGCGATGATAATAGTTCTTTTGCCTTCGATTTTTTTGAAAATTTTTATGATTTCCCAAGTAGTTTTTATGTCAAGATTGCCGGTCGGTTCATCGGCCAAAATGATCTTCCGATCGCCGCAGATAGCTCGAGCAATCGCCACCCGCTGAAGCTCGCCGGCTGAAAGCTGAATAGGGAACATTTTTCGCTTATCCTCAAGTCCGACCAGCCCAAGCGCTTCCTTAACATCTTTTTTAATATGTGAAGGGGGGGTGTCGACAATCTGCAGCCCCATGGCGACGTTTTCAAAAATATTTTTTTCCGGTAGGATTTTAAAATCCTGAAAAACTATGCCGATTTTTCTTCGTAAAATTTCTTTTTTGTTAAAATTTTTTGTCGTCAAGTCGAGCTCATCGACAATAATTGATCCCGAAGTAGTAGAAATTTCTTTGAGAATCAATTTTAAAATAGTAGTTTTGCCGGCGCCTGACGGGCCGACTATAAAAACAAACTCATTATCTTCAATAGTAAATGAAACACCATCTAACCCTAGATTGCCGAGGGGAAATTTTTTGCTGACATTTTGAAAGACGATCATATTTAATTAATCACTTCGATATAGCCTACATCCATTAGCCAACCGGCTTTTTCTCCTTTGAAGGTGACTCCCCAGGCCCGGATTTTTTTACCGATAAATTGGGAAAGATCGACGGTCGATGATGTTAAATAGACATTTTGCGATGCACCGCCTGGCCTATCCAGATGAAAGTTTCCTTCACCATCAATACCACCTTCTTTTAAAAGGCCTTCGGCTTTATCTTTGAAAGTTTTTTTGTCAAGGATTCCGGCAGTCTTTTCCGTTTTAATGGTTTTTCCGCTTACGCCTCCTGTCGTAGGAGAGAATTTAAGACTGGATAAAGCAAAACCTAATGCGACGCCAACAACCACGACGATCAAAAACGCCAATATGAATTTGTTAACACCGATCCCGTCCGATTTTTCTTCATAGATCGGCCGGACAGCCGATGAGCTTAGATTTTTTAGGTTTTCCATAATAGTATTAGCATAGCACCCATTTTTAAAAAAAACAATTACTTTATATTATTTATTTTGAAAATATATAAAGTTCATTTTCGGCTCGGGTGACGGCAGTATAAAGCCATCTTTTCCATTGGTCATCGGTCATCTTTGAAAAACGTTCTTCAAAAAGAATCACTTTTTTTGCTTGACTGCCTTGGGCTTTGTGGACAGTTAGAGCATAACCAAAATCAAAAAGATCGCCTCTTAACGTTGTTGACCTTTTATTGGTAAAGTTTATAGCCGAGTCATTATTAAACTGCTCAATCAATATTAAGCCTTTGAATTTTTTTTCTTCACCATCCATGGCAATCTCCGCTAAATACCATTGGTTGTTTTCCTGCTCAATGGAAATAATTGTCCCCAGCATGCCGTTGAAAACATTTGCCCCATGATTGTTTCTTAGGCAGATGACCCGGTCGCCGCTTTGGGGATAAGGGGATTCAAACCCTAAAGCGTTGCGGATAAAACCATTCAGTTTTTTTCTGGTGTGATTGTAGCCGCAAAGGACTAGGGTGTCGGGATTATAATTTTCCAGCATTTCCGCTACCAGTTCCTGGGCGTCATAATCGGTTAAAATAATTTTTTTTACAATAGGAGAATAAATTCCTGGTGAAATAACACCACATTCTCGGGCTTGGATTGACAGAGCTATGATAGGATTTTTTTTGGCCTGGCGGTGGATTTGTTCCAGTTTTAAATCCGGTTTTTGCATAAGGTTGAAACTGCCGGTTATTGGCGGTAGCTGGCCGTGGTCGCCGACAACAATTATTGGTATGCGGTAGGCTAGAAGATGCCGCCAAATGATTCCATCAACCATAGACGCCTCATCAATAATTATTAAGTTTCTATCAATGATTTCTTTGGTTTTCCAGCCGATAATTTCATCTTTATCGTTAATAAGAGGTGAGTAGATAAGAGAATGGATGGTGCCGATAGTGTCACCTGGAAAAATTGTTTCCCCTTCTTTGAGTTTTGATCGTAAAACTCTAGCGGCTTTTCCCGTATAGCTGGCAAAACCAATTTTTAGTTTTTTATCAGTTTTTTGGAGTTCTTTTCTGATGACGGCGATTAGAGTGGTTTTTCCGGTGCCGGCGTAGCCGCCCAAAGTGATATAGGGCATAGCGGTCTTATCTTTTTTGTACCAAACAAGAATATCGTTCAGGGCTTTTTTTTGGTCGGGGGAAAGGATGATCATAGGAGAATAATTGTAATATATTCGAAAGACAATAGTTTTTTATCCATATATCAATTCATACTGGACCGGGAGAGTTCTTCCTGGTTGAAATATGACTTATAGTATGATATAATCAGGGACTTGTTTGAAATTATAAATATCCTATATAAATATGAAAATCTATAAGATTTTAACCTTAGTTTTAACCGTGTTTATATTGTTTGGGCTGCTTCCAAGGCAGTCGGCCCAGCCCAAGGCTGTCCTAAAAGAACAGATTATTGCTGCCAGATCTATGTCTTTGGACAACCGCTATAATAATAGTTTTGTTAATAGTGTATTCAAAGACAATATTCTTTTGACTCTTCGATATTTAAATGGTGATATCTCCAAAGGAACTGTGATTAACTGGAAAAAGGTTGATGAGCCTTTTAATTTTAATTTAAAGCTTATCCCTGACTCGACATTTGCTTTTCATGACGGAGTCTTGCCGGAGTTTCAAGGTAAGGTTTCAAAGACGACCAACGCTCACTTTAATTCTGATGAAGGTTTTAAATCCGACGGATATTTAATCGGAGACGGCGTCTGTCATCTAGCTTCGCTTATTAACTGGGCGGCCAAAGACGCCGGACTTTATGTAGTTGCTCCAACCAGTCATGACTTTGCCGTAATCCCGGAGGTTCCAAAAAAATATGGCGTCTCGATTTTCAGTCAGCCAGTGCCTAGCCAGACAACACTTTTACAAAACCTTTATATAAAAAACAATTTTAAAAAGCCGATTTTGATTAAATTCAGCTATGATGGGACAAATTTAAAAGTAGCAATTGTTAAGGAAGCGTAATTTGCGGATTGAATTTATACTTTGTGTTTTAAATAGGCTTCGATGAAGGGAGAGAGTTCTCCGTCTAAGATGGCGTTGACATTAGTTTCTTCATAGCCAGTTCTTAGGTCTTTGATTAATTTATAAGGGTGAAGGACGTAGGAGCGGATCTGGCGGCCCCAGGATGCGATCATGCCGGTTTTGAAACCGGAAATAGTTTTTTCCCGTTTTTCTTCTTCTATCGCCCAAAGTTTGCTTCGTAAAAGTTTTAAAGCGTTTTCCCGGTTTTGCATCTGTTGGCGTTCTGTCTGACAGGAAACAACTATGCTGGTTGGTTTGTGAATTAAGCGGACGGCGGTTGAAACTTTATTGACGTTTTGTCCACCCTTGCCGCCTGATCGGTAGAACTGCCATTCAATATCGGCTTCATTGATTTCCACTTGTTTATCCTCGACAATCGGCAGGACTTCAAGCGAGGCAAAAGAAGTTTGTCTAAGTTTATCAGCGTTGAATGGAGATTGTCTAACTAACCGATGGACGCCAGCTTCGCATTTTAAATAACCGTAGGCAAACTCGCCTTTGACATTAAAAGTAACGCTTTTAATTCCGGCTTCTTCGCCGTCGACCCGGTCAATCTCCTCATGTTTCCAACCTTTTTTTTCAGTAAACCTGGTGTACATCCGATAAAGCATAGCCGACCAGTCCATCGCTTCGGTTCCGCCTTGTCCGGCCTGGATGATAAGGATGGCATCACCTTTGTCATAAGGGCCTGACAAAAAAAGATTAATCTCATATTTTTTTATCAGTCTTTCTGCTTCTTTCAGTTCGCCTTCTTCATATAAAAGCTGCATCATCTCAACTTCGTCGATCATGATCTTTATCTGGCTGATTTTTTTTAAAATCTCGCTGGCTTTTTTATTATCAGCCCAGAAATTATTGTCAAGAGTCTGTTTTTCAAGGGTTTTTAATTCTTCTTTTTTGGCAGGAAGATTAATTTTACTAACTATATCAAATATCTTTTTTTTTAATTGTTGAGAATCCATAATAAAAAATCCAAATTTCAAAGCTCAAATATCAAATAAAATATAAAGCTCAAAATCCAAAAAATTTAGACATTTAGACTTTGGATTTGATTTGAAACTTTGAATTTTGACATTTGGATTTATTGTAGCTGTATTATATCCGAAGAATCCGGTTATTTAAAGTCTTGGCCGATAATAATGATGACATCGGCGGTGGCGGTGGCCTCAAGATCTTCCTTTTCGATTGTAGTTGTATAATCTTTAAACTCTGATTTTAAAGGTTCATAAGCGTCGCTGACAGTTTTTTTTACTTGGATAATAGTTTTTTTATAGTCATAGTTATCGGCGTTACCAGTTAAAACTTGCATATAGCCGTTTTTGTTAAGAATAGTTTTGATTTCAGAAGCTTTGCCGGCCACGCCGCCACCGTTTAAGACTTTAATTTTCAGCTCCTCTTTTTTGTAAGACGGAGTTGGAGTAGGTGATGGGGAGCGAGGAGTTAGGTTAACCGTCGGCACCGGCGTCGGCTTGACTTTAAACTCCGGCAGTTTAATATTAAGGTTTAGTTTTGACACAACAACAAAAAAGATAAAAGAGGCGATGAAGGAAGCAATAAACATCAAATATTCGCTTCTAATGAACGGTTTTTTTATTTGGAATGATGTTTTTTTGACATTGGTTTGTGAAGGTCTGTTGTTTTTTTTAAGAAGCGAAAAATTCTTATTTTCTGAAGTAAAGATAAAAGTGCCGAAACAGGCGTCGTATGATAAAACCGGAAAAGGTTTTTTGTTTGGAGTTAAAACCTTTAGATAACTGTCATAAAAATTAGTGATGATTTTTTTAAGGGGGTTGGTCCAGGCGCCGGTGTTTTTGGTAAATGTATCTTGGCGGATTGTTTCCGATTCAGGGCCGGACAAAATCAGGCGGTTGATTTTTTTACCGTCTTTTTCCGATTGAGCAGTAGTTTTTTTTAAGTAAGCCTCAATGTCTTTAATAGCGGTCGCCTCGATAGAAAACTTATTTGTTTCGGCCAGGCCGTAAGAATCATAAAGGTAGGCGAAAAAACCTGATTTATCCAGATGTCCAAAAAGAATATTTTCTTTTTTTTCCTGTCTTAAGGTTTTGTCAAAAAGTTTAAAGTAGGCGATAGTTTCTGGAATGATATTGACGATTTTTAACCCGAGAAGGGAAAAGGTTTCCTTAAAGCGGGATAAAGTTATTTGGTTGATGGCGTAGACATTGACTTTTTTCCCCTGGCCGTTCTCCAGGCTGAAAAAATCAAAAGCGTATTCATAAAGATTAATTGATAGGGCGGCATTGGCTTTGTCATGAATGAAGTCATTGATGGCGGATTGGGCAATATCTCCCGGGATTTCGGTTTTGAAAAATTGGAAACTTTCCTGAGGGAGAACTAAAGTAATGTTTTTGTCTTTGACCTTAGGCGAAAGATTGGTGATGATTTCCTTGATGGCCGAGGCGAGAATATCGACATTTCTCACCTGGCCGGCCTCAGTCAAATCTACTTGAAAAGTTTTTTCAAAATAGACTACCTCGTATTGGCCGAACATACTTTTTTTTAGTGAGAGCGCCTTAAGTTGATTCTTATTAAGATAAAGATAGATCATTAATTTAATTATAATCAACTGTCAAACTATTTCAATCCCAATCTAAAGACTGCCACAATATATTTAAATTTTATATTGAGAAAGCCGTAACTAGTTTGATATACCCCTCTGCTCCGATTAAATCGGAGCTTCGGTAGGTATATACCAAAAGTTGCAAAATCAAAGCGGAGTGGTATACAATAATGCCAAATGGAAGGCGCAATTGAAGAAATAAAAAGAAAAATAGACATTGTCGAGTATCTTGGATCTTACCTGGCCTTAAAAAAAGCCGGACGGAATTTCAAAGCCAACTGTCCTTTTCACCAGGAAAAAACCCCATCGTTTGTTATCTCCCCGGAAAGACAGATTTGGCATTGTTTCGGCGCCTGCCAGGATGGGGGCGATATTATCAAGTTTTTGATGAAGTGGGAAAACATCACTTTTATTGAAGCCGTTCGTGAGCTGGCGGAAAAAGCCGGAGTTAAGATCCAGAGATTTGATATTCAGGATCAAGCCTGGCAGAAAAAAGACCGACTAGTTTCTTTAAATGAAATGGCTAAAGATTTTTTTTCCTTTGTTCTTCATAAAACTAAGTTTGGAAAAAAAGCGATTGATTATCTCGCTGAAAGAAAAATAAATTCGGCTATTGTCAAGAAATTTGAAATGGGTTATTCGCCGTCATCCTGGGATTCTTTAAGGAAGTTTCTTAAGGCAAAAAAATTTACCGACTGGGAAGGGTTGGAAGCAGGTTTATTAATAAAAAGCGACTCCGGCCGGGTTTATGACCGATTCCGGGGTCGGTTAATGTTTCCCCTCAAAGACGCCAGGGGAATGATAGTCGGTTTTTCCGGACGAACTCTTGATCCGAAAGAAAAAGCCGCCAAGTATGTTAACACGCCGGAGACGTCCATTTATCATAAGCGAGAATCTCTTTTTGGCATTCATCTGGCCAAAGAAGCCATAAAAAAAGAAAAAAACGCTATTATTGTCGAGGGAGAGTTTGATATGATTACGCCGTATCAGCTCGGGATTGAAAATATTGTTGCCATTAAAGGTTCGGCTTTAACCAGAGAACAATTGTTGCTTTTAAAGCGTTATACCAACAGGATTAATCTGGCTCTTGATGCCGATAATGCCGGGGAAGAAGCAATTAAGCGCGGGATTGAGGAAGGAGAAAATCTCGAGTTTGAAATCGGGATTATTGCTATTGAAGGCGGCAAAGATCCGGATGAAGCGGCCAGAGTCAATCCAGTTAAATTTAGAGAATCCTTAAAAAAATCCCAGCCGGTTTATGACTTTATTATTCATTTTTTCCAAAAACAATATCCGGGTGAGGATCCTTTTTCCAAAAAAAATATTGCTGAAGGGGTGGTACCGTTTTTAAGTAGTATAAGGAACCCGATTGTTAAATCTTACGTGATAAGAAAGTTATCTCAGTTATTGTCGGTCGATGAAAGAAGCATAGAAGCTCTTATTAGAAAAAAACAACGGGAAAAATTTAAGCCGGTCTACACCAAAATCGAAAGACCGGAAAAACAGGAGGCCAACCGCGAGCTGATGCTGGAAAAATATCTACTAAGCTCGATTTTCCAGAGTGAAAACTGTTATAAACTGGCCGATAAAGCGGCTAAAATCATCGATGTTGAAAATCTAATCGTTATATCTCATAAAAAAATATATAAGTTGTTTTTAAACTGGAGAGAGAACAATAAGGAAAAATTTGTTGTCTCAAAATTCCATGACTCTTTAGTTCAGGAACTGAAGCCGGTCTTTGATGAAGTTTATTTATTTTCTTCGGTCGATCATCTTGGATTTAAAGAAGACAGTTTAATAAAAATTGTTTATGAAATCAAAAAAAATTCGTTAAAGAAAAAAATGTCCCGATTAGTATCGTTGGGGGATAAAATTTCGGTTGGGGAGGAAAAAGAATTAAAAAAAATCGGCAGCCAGTTAACTGAACTGGAAAAATTAACGACAAAATTATAAAATATCTTATGAATAAACACCATCTGCCAAAAACCTTCAATGATCTATTAAAACAAGGCGAAGAAGATTCCTTTATTGTTCAAGATGATATTTTATTGTTTTGCCCTCAGCCGGAAAAGCATATTGATGGAATTGATGAATTTTTTAATCAAGCTTTAAAAAGAAAGATTGACATTTTTGAAACAGTCTCCACTCGCGATGATGAAGAAGCCAGCAAGTCTGTCGAGGAGGTGGAAAAGGAAATTGAACGATTAATCAGCGCCAGACACGGCGAGTCGCTTGACCCGATAAAAAAATACCTAAAAGAAATCGGCAAGACTCCCCTTTTGACTTTTGCACAGGAAGTAGATTTGGCTAAAAGATATGAAAAAGGCAGTGAGACCGCAAAGGAACAACTTATTAAAGCTAATCTTCGTTTGGTCGTATCAATCGCCAAAAAATATTTAGGAAGGCGGCTGGTTTTTCTTGATTTAATTCAAGAGGGTAATAAAGGTTTAATCCGCGGTGTGGAGAAATATGACTGGAGGCGAGGTTATAAATTCTCAACCTACGCCACTTGGTGGATCAGGCAGGCGATCACCCGGGCGATTGCCGATCAGTCAAGAACAATTCGTATTCCGGTTCACATGGTTGATCATATCAACAAATTTTATAAAACCCAAAGGCGGCTTACGCAAAAACTCGGCCACGAACCCCTGGTTAAAGAGGTGGCTAAAGAGATGCAGATGACAGTTGCCGAGATTGAAAACCTGATAAAAATTTCCCAGCAGCCAAAATCTTTATCTACTCCGGTAGGTGACGACAAAGAGGCGACTCTAGAGCAGTTTGTCAGCGACCAAAACCAGCCAAGTTTGTACGATAAAGTCTCGCGCGAACTTCTCAAAGATGCCCTGGTCAAGGTGTTGGAAACTTTAAACCCAAGAGAAAAAAGAGTACTAATTATGAGATTCGGATTGGATGATGGTAAATCAAAAACCTTGGAAGAAGTCGGCAAAGAATTCAGAGTCACTAGAGAAAGGATTAGGCAAATCGAAGCCAAGGCGATCAGGAAACTTAAACACCCGACACGGGCTCGTAAACTCCGAGATTTCCTTGAATAAAAATCTTCTGGATTATAATCTACATAGTACTTCGGAAAAAAGAACTAACTGTAACAGTCCAAAATCGTTGTTTTGTTGTTTATAGTCCATAGACATTCATTGATTTGTTCATTATCGTAACTCCAATATGCGTGGTAACTTTCTTTATAAGAAAATTGGTGAAAGGATAATCTATAAAAGAAAAAAGAAACAAATTTCCCAAGAAAAATTAGCGTTTGCGTCTGACATTGACCGTACTTATCTATCAAAGATTGAAAAAGGCAGTGCCAACCCTTCCTTAAAGGTTCTTCATAAAATCAGCCGGAAGCTCGGTATGAGAATCTCTCGCCTTCTAAAAGATATGTAAAATGTTCTTGAATTATTTAGAAAAAAAAGTTACATTTAAGGTGTGAATAAAAAGGACAATACGCAAAAGGCTTTAAATCTATGGGCGATTGTTTTAATTATTTGGAGTCTTTACCGGGCCAATTTAAAACTGCCCGAGTGGTTTGATGAATTTATTGCCAAACCTTTGATTTTTGTTTTGCCGGTTTACTACTATATTTCCCGGATTGAGAAAAGCAGATTTTTTGAAGGTATTAATTGGAAAATAAAATCGCTAAAAAAAGATTTACTGGTCGGTCTAGGCATTGGATTGATTTTTTTTATAACTGTTGTCGCCGCCAACTCGATAAAATCCGGAAATCTGGTTTTTATTAAAGCGGTTAGTCCGGTTTTTTTTGGTTATATATTAATTATTTCTTTGGCAACGGCAGTTTCGGAAGAAATATTGTCCCGAGGGTTTGTTTTGAAGCGTCTTTATCAAGAATCAAAAAACGCTTTAACCTCTTCTTTTTATGCCAGCTTCCTTTTTCTTTTCCTCCACATACCTTCGCTTTTTACTACGGCTAAGTTAAATGGCTATACGATTGTTTTTATCCTTTTAAGCGATATGGTGTTAAGCCTGGTAAACTCGTTTCTTTTTCTGGAAAGAAGAAACCTGACCGCTTCAATTTTGGTTCATGCTTTATATAATGTAACTATTTACCTATTTATTTGAATATATCCAAAAAACTTCTTCCGGTCCAACTTTAATTTTTTTAAGTTTATTTTGGTCTAACTGAAGACCGTTAAAATCATCAGGGTAACCGATAAAAACAGCCTTTTTAAGATTTTGGTCGTAATGGAATTTAAAGTCAAATTTGTCAAAATTTTCCACTTGGCCAAAACCAAAATCGTCAGGCGCGGAAAGATTGGCTTGTTTCTGATATTTTTCCGGTGGATAGTTTAAATAAAATAAAAGAAAAATATAAGGCTGGCTGTTTTTTTTCGTAATATAGAACCGATCATAATTATTATAGTTTTCTTTGACAAAAGTTGCCATTTCCCGGTTGCCGCACTGCCAGGATCTAATAGCCGTTGCCCGTTTTGGATAATGATTAAAATAAAAATCCCAAGAGTAAAAACAAAAGGCAAAATAGATAAGAACGATTAATCCCAAAAACAGTTTGGCCGTTAATTTATTAGGTAGACTGTTGATCAGTCTGACAAAACCATAAGCACAGACTATGTTAATAAAAATAATAAGAGGCAGTGAACGGGTGATTGAACTGCCTACCCAAGATAATGAGGCGGCCACCGGCGAAATAAACAAACAAAGAATTAGCAGGAAACGCCATTTTTGTTTATCTTTGAATAGATAATACAAACCGATAAACAGCAATAAATATTCAACAAAGGTAATTGGGGAAATACCTGGATAGTTGAAACGTCTGTTTTCGTCTCCGAGAGAGACAAGAAATTGAGGAGAATAATAAATCAAATGACCAAAAATATAATTTTTTATGCCAACGGTGGCCTTATTATAAAACAACCGACTTCCTCCCTCGCTCCTAAGCTCGGCAGTTTGCAGTCCCAGACCGACGTTATTAAAAAAAAGCAGATTGCTGACTCTGGTCGGCTTAATAATAATATCAGGAATTGCCAGTAATAAAAAAATACCTAAGTAGACTAATAGATACTTGACGGAGACTTTTTTGCAAATAGCAAAATAAACGATTAATACAAAGAAAAATCCAAGCCATAAACGGCTAAACTGGTAACCAAAAGATAAGGGAAATAAAGAAAAAATAAATAGAAATTTATAGAGATTTTGAGATTTGTTGATTGATTTGATAAGTAACCATAATGAAAGAGTAATAATAAATGTCGTTAAATAAGCCTCATGTGCTTGTCGGCCGATTGTTTGAATGGCTGGTGACAGGGCAAAAAATAAAGCAGCAATCAGACCGATTGATTTTTTTTTGAAAAGTTCACTCGTAAGAAGAAAAATGACTAAAGGAAATAAAAAAGAAACAAATGTATTTAAAGCTCGAGTACCAAATTCGTTTAAACCAAAAGAGGCGATAAAGGGGACTGATAAATAAGAATAAAGAGGTAGTTTGTAATCGCCAAACGATTTTAAACGCAATGGGAGAAGGGTTCCATACTCATCTTTGCCAGTTTTTAAAAGAGAATAAACATTATAGCCAACAGCGGCCTCATCGACATTAAAACAAGGCGGAGAGGTATCTTTTTTATACAAGTTAATAAAAATAGAAATAGCGGAAATTAAAATAAGAATTAATATTGTTTTTTTATTCATAGTATTTTTTGTCGGGGCGTCGCAATAATATTCGGCAATAAAAATAATGCCCGAATAAAACCCATAAAAAATGGCCAGCCCCCTTTTATAATAGTTGGAAGAAGATAATATAAATGTTCAATTATTTTTTTTATTCCAGTTAAATTTTTCCAAATAAAAATGAGCTGATTCCTAAAGACAGTTTCTTTGATTTTGTTTGAAACAAAATATTTGCCGATAGTTGATTCGTGATGATGGATGACTTCAATCTCCCGGTTAAAAAGTATCTCATAACCTCGTTTCCGTGCCCGATAAGATAAGTCAATATCTTCCCAGTAAAAAGGCGCATAAATTTTATCAAATCCACCCAGCTCTAAGAACTTTTTTTTATCAATTAAGCAGCTGCCTCCTTCTGCCCAGCCGCTGGGACCGGTTTTCAAATCATCATTTTTTTTATGTTGAAAAAATCCTTTTTCCCAGTATATTTTATTTCTCCCGACGAGAGTTCCATCTTTTTCCTTTTGGGCAAAAGAAACTGCAAAGAGAGAAGGATTGTTGCGGAAATGGTTAATGGCTAATTGATAATTATTATTGATTAAAAGAACATCATTGTTTAAGAGCATCAAAAACTGTCCTTTTGCTATTTTGACTCCTTGGTTGATACTTTCACCAAAGCCGAGATTTTTTTTATTTTCGATAATTCTAATTTCCTTAAATTGTTTTAAATCTTCTTTAAGACTTTTGGAAGGATCATCATTAACGATGATAATTTCACAATCTTTTAAGTATGGTAGATTATTATGAAGATTGTTCATCAATAATTCCTGATTTCTAAAAGTTGGTATGATAACTGAAATCATAGAAATACTTTAATTATTTAAATAATTAAATTTTAATATAGGATAATCTTTGTTACTTTATCTTTAAATGATTGATAACTGAAATTATCTTTAACAAACTGAACTGCGGATGATCTAATTTTATTTTGCAGGTTAATATTATTTATAGCTTTTAACATTTTTTGAATTAACTCGTCTCCGGTTTTAAATAAAAATCCATTGACTCCGTCATTGATTATTTCCTTTGGTCCGCCGGCCTGATAGCAGAAAGTAATACAGCCGGAGGCCATGGCTTCAAGTGGAGTAATTCCTAAATGTTCAACTAGTTCAGGTTGTTTATCTTCATCAACTCCATAACCGGTTAGATGCCAATAGTAAGTTGAAAGTTCGTAAAGTTTATCAAGTTCATTAAAAGTAATATTTGGTTTAAAAACAATTGAGGGGTTATCGCCGGCTGATTTTTTTATTTCATTAAAATATTCTTCATCTTCTTTCTTTAAACCACCGGCTAAGACCAGTTTGAAATCTTTAAAGGCCGGTTGTTTTTTTAATAGTTGAAAAAAATTTATTACTAGATCCTGTCTTTTAGAATGAAGATGTTTGAAAAACCGGCCGACCGAGAGGATTATTTTTTGTTTACCCGCCGTAGTCCCGACGAAGTCGCGGACGAAGGAGGGCTTGCCAATATCTATATATGGGTAAATTAATTCAGATTTAATTCCCCATTTTTTTAACCAGTTTTGGGTAAATTTTGAGTGAGTAATAAATATATAATTATTAGTTTTTAATCGGTTAATAATATTCATATTAACCAATTCTTTTTGCGGGATCATCACATAAACAAAGTTTTTTTTAGCCGAAGAAAAAAAATAGCTGCCATCTGTCATATAAAAAAAATAATCAAATTTTTTTAAAGCAGTAAGTTTATTGACAAAAGACAAAGGCGATGATTTACGGAAAATATTCGGTAAAAACTCTAATTTAATATTAAATTGAAGCGAGAGTCGGTTTTTTATTTCAGAAGTCAAATCTTTATCCCAGAAAATATTTATTTCAAAATCTTCCTCGCTTAACACTTTTAAGATAGAGAGAATGTACTTTTCGCCGCCGCCTAAGGTGTCAAGATATGGGTCGTATAGGGCGGCGGTTTTTCTCATATAGGTATATATAGGTAATTGTTTTGGAAAAAGCCTGATATATACTTTCAATTATACCAATATTGCCATCTAAAAACCCTAATCTCAAAATTAATCTTCGCCAAAGTTCTCCAAGAAATTTTCTGAAAAAAGTTAACGTATTTGTTTGTCTGCCTGCCTGGAATAACAAATCTGATTCTTTGTCTTCAAAAACAATCGTTCTCACAACAATTTCTTCGATGTTATTTTGCGAGTAATGAAGAAGGCCATTGTCCAAATAGCCACATTCGCCATTAATAACCGGAGTTGAGTGAATTTTTTTTGGCCAGGAAATAAAGGCAGATTTTCTTATAAGTCTTATTTGGTAATTTGGCCACCAACCACCGTGTTTTAGCCACCTCGTCCCAAAAACAATTTCTTTACGGGGGACTTTGTAATGAGTTATAACCGAGGCGGTTGAGGAGTCCGACGTGACATCGGACGGGAAAACCGCGTCGGTTATTTCGGCGACAAGCTCTTTTGTCATTCTTTCATCTGCGTCAAGAAGAAACACCCAATCGGTTTTCACCTGATTAATCCCAAATTCTCGAGCTGGCTCAACAATTTCTCGGTTGGAAAAAGGAATAAAAATTACGCCTAGTTTTTTTAAATCATTATGGACTTGTTGTCTTTTTTCTTCACCGATAACAAAAACATTTTTTGTTAATAAAAGAGCCGATTGAACACAATCAATAAGAGTCTCATTGTTGTAAGAATGGATAATAGTCGAGACATTATTCATATATAATATGATATCAAATATCATGACAATAATTCCTAAAAAGAGCTTATATTTTCTCATTATATTTCTCTTGATCGGATTATTTCTGAGAGTTTTGTATTTTCATGATCTCACTTTTGGATATGATCAGGCGCGAGATGCTTTGCAGTCAATAAGCATTCTTAAAAGCAGAGATATCAAAATAATCGGACCAACCACCGATATCCGTGGTTTATTTCACAGCCCGTTTTATTGGTATATAATTTCTCCTTTTTACTATTTTTCCGGCGGTAATCCGGAGATCGCCCGCATTCCGATGATATTGATCAATCTTCTTAATATAGTTTTCATTTATTTTTTAGTTAAAAAAATATTTAAAAATGAAAAAATCGCCTTGTTATCTTCATTTTTTATGGCCGTTTCTTTTGAGGCAGTTCAGTATGCCCGCTGGCTTTCCAACCCGCCCCCGGCTCTTTTGACGACCGCGGTGTTTTTTTACGGTCTATGGTTAGTTCTCAAAAAAGAAAAAATAGGTTTACCATTGATGTTGTTCTTTTGGGGTTTAAGCGTGAATTTCCAGTTCTTTTTAGCTTATCAAGTGGTTTTTGTCATTTTTGCCGTCATTTTTCTTTTGATTAAAGACAAAAAAGTAATTATCGAGTCGCTAAAAAAATATTTTTGGTTATATGTATTATCATTGTTATCTTTTTCTTTTTACATTGCTGCCCAACTCAAGTTTAAATTCCTTGGTCTTATCACCTTTCTTTCTTTTTTGACCAAATCTGGAGAAGAAAAAAATAATTTATTACCTAAGTTAATAAGTTTTTCAAATAAATTAATTCACAATTTAGCTAATAATTTGACGGCGCGGAATATTTTTATAGCCAAAATTATATTAATTTTTATATTGGGTTATGTAATTTATAGTTTAGTTCTAAAGAAGAAATGGAAAAAAGAAGTTCTTTTTCTTTTTATTTGGTTTATTTCGCCAATAATTATTTACCCCTTGCAAAACAATGATTCTTATTTTTTAAATATTGGTAATCTTTATCCTTTGATCATCTTAGTTGTCTTGATGGTCTTTGAACTGAAGAGTCAGTTTAAAAAGATAGGTAGATTACTGTTTATTATTGCCGTTGGATTAATAACAATGACTAATGTTTATTTAATTCTTGATAATAATAAAGGGGGAGAATCTCTTTTTTCTGTTCAGTATAAGCAAAATTTAGCTGATGAGCTAAAAATTATAGATTACTTATATCAATCAAGTAATAAAAAAATATTTGCCGTCAATACTCTTACCAACCCGCTATATATCAATACTACTTGGGCTTATTTATTTGACTGGTATGGCAAAAAAAAATACGGTTATATGCCGATTTGGTGGGGTGCTTATTTAGATGATTTTGGAAAAGAGATTAGATTCAGCGATGAGAAAGAACTTAGAGTAGGAGATAAGCTATATTTAATCTTAGAACCTTCAGTTTTCCATGATGACTATTTCAAAGCCTATGTAAGATTTGATAATACTAGGTCTACCTTACTGAAAAAACTCGATTTTAATACTCATAAAGTTGAAGAAAGAAGAATTAGCCTCATTAAGGGTTTTTCAAGAGATGAGCTAACGAACTTATTGCAGATAAAATAAACAATTACCTTAATTCTTTAGGAATAATTACTCCGATATCTCCCTCTTTAATTAGACAGTTTTTGTCCGCAGGTATTTTTATTTGAATTAAAGGATCGCTCCAATTTCCTGTTTGCTTTATTCCATAATATTCAATTAAGTATCTAAAACCGGCATCTCGACCCAATGGCACCGTGTAAGAAATATTAAATTTCTTTTTTTTAGTGACTTTAGCCAAATTTATAATCAGTTTATCACGATAAATAAGACTTAAATAATCTGGATTAAGATTTTCTCTAAGTTTGTTGAAATTAAAAGCAATTAATAAAATAATAAATACGCATAAAAGATATGATTTTTTTATCGTTAGAAAAAAGTCTACGATAATCATATAAATAAAAGGCAAAATAAATACAAAATAATATTCCGAAGGCCGCTGACCGTATTTGGCAAAAATAAGAGGAAAAATAAACCAGAGAATAAGAGTGGTTAAATAAAAAGATTTCAGATAATTTTTTTTATTTTTAATTAAAAAAATAATAATTACTGCAATGGTTAGATAAAACAAAATTATGGCAGGAGTTGATTTAAAATAAATAATAGGTTGAATTAAGTTAGCAAATACAGGTAACCAAGAAGTGGAATTAGGCTCAATCGTACCGATTCCGTTTTTAAAAAAATTTAAAACAAGTTTTGTATTTAAAAAATCATGTCTCAAATCAAAAATTAGAAGCGGGGTGAAGGTTAAAGCAAAAAATCCCAACATGAAAGCTATTTTTTTTATATTTAATTCAATTTTAACTCGATCAAACACAATAAAAAACAAAGAGAATATAACAATAAAAGTAAACTGAATGTGCATATTAATGAAAAAACCTAAAACTATCCCAAGCGTAATCCAGTTTAAAATTGATTTTTTTAATTCAAGATTTTTGAGTATTCTCCAAACAATTACTGTGCCGATGGGAATTAAAATAGGCCACCGAGGAATAAAATCATAACGGGCAATTAAAGGATTTATTGACCACAAAGCTAAAAAAAACAAGGAATGAGTAAGCCCGAAAATTTCTTTTAAGAAAAGCAGACAGACAATAAAAAATAGTAAGTCATAGAAAAAAATAAAATACATCAAAGCTTTTGGGTGCAAGTTTGTTAATAAATAAAATGGTGTAATTAGATAAGTAAAATACGGAGCCAAAAAAAATCCCCGGTCATTATTAGCGCGTGGTCCAAGAAGCACGGGCTTGTGATCTTTCACAAGTTGTTTTACCTGATAGGTAAACTGCTCCTGATCCCAGCCGAAACTGACACGGTTACCGATATTGTATAAACGAAAAAAATAAAATACTGCGAAAATAATTGCAATTATAAGAATTTGCTTTTTCACGAGATATATTTATAATTTATTTATGCTTAAAAAACAAAAAATTTACCTTCTTTTATTTATTTTAACAGTTATTCTACCATTTATTTTTTCTCTTAAGCCGATTATTGAAGGAGCTATGCCTTTTTGGAATGATCCTGCCCGGGATTTGCTTTTGGCCTGGGATAATTTGAAAAAACCAACACTTATCGGGCCAACATCGGGAATTCCCGGGATTTTCTATGGTCCTCAATGGATCTGGATATTGAGTCTGGGTTTAATTTTTAGCAAAGACCCGCGCTGGGTGGTTTTATTAACAATAACAATTCCTTATTTCATAATCTTTCCCTATTTACTTTGGAAGTTATCTGAAAATCTATTTAGCAGAATAGGGGTAATAATTATTTGGTTATTATTTATCCTGGCATATGGTGGTTATACGACTCAAATCTGGAGTCCAAATTTGGCAGCCTTATTTTATTTAATTATCATCTATATCTTTTCTCAAACAGATGATCTGCTAATTAACAAAAAAATACTTAATTTTTTCCTTCTTGGATTCTTTCATGGCTTACTGTTAAATCACCAAATATCATTTGGCGTCGGCATAACTTTTGCCTGGATAATATTCTTTTTTATTAATTTTTTAAGATGTTTTTTTGATAAAAAAAAGTTTTTAACAAATTGTGTTTTCTGGATAAAAAATTTATTTTCTTTCGCGTTAGGTTTTTTGCTGATTATGTCGCCGTTTTTTATTTTTGAACTACGTCATGGTTTTAATCAGACCAAAAGCCTAATTTATACTTTGACACAAGGATTTATTCATAATCAGGCTGTAGTTTCCAAAATTGGTCTGACAAAAACAGAGATTTTACAGAAATCAATTGAGCCGTTGACTGTGTTTTTATCTATGCCTAAATCTTTGTCGATTGTTTTGTTTGTTTTTTTAACTCTTGGATCTATTTATTATTACTTTATTTCTTTAAATAAAAAGACAAATCAAAATAGAGTTATTTTTTTTCTTTTTATTAATTATCTGGGTGTTTTGATTATTTATTTAACAACCAGAAACCCAGTTTGGAGTTATCATTTTATCGGATTTGAGATTGTTTACCTTTTTCTTTTAGGTTTTTTGATGAAGCAAAATAAAACATTAGAAAAAATTATCTTAATTTGGTCGATTATTCTTTTAATTGGCGCCACAAATTCATTCATAAAAAGTTTTCAGAATAATAAAGCAGCCCCAGAACTAATGACTAAAAAAAATAACGCAGAACAAATTTATCAAGATGCTGGTCGCGACCCATTTGTTTATTTGGCAAAAAACCCAGCCATTTATTCTTATGATTATGACTATATATTTAGGTGGTTGAGTAAAAAATATGGGTATAAACCAAATAATTTTATCAGTGATGAAAAACTTATTTATTTGATTATTCCCTATGATATGAAATTCGATAGAGTGGGATTTATGGAAAATCGCACTCCTGAAGAGAAATATATGACCATTAAAGAATGGTTAAATCCGGATGGTTCAATTATCGTAAAAAGAAGATTGAAAAAATAATAAAATATGCGAATTGTTAAAAACAATGTTTTTTTGTATTTATTAATAATTTTCTTTGCTTTTCTATTTTTCTTCCGTTTAGGCTACAATTCGTTGACAAATTGGGATGAAGCATGGTATGGTTCAATTGCCCGAGAAATCATTCGGACCAATGATTGGATACGTTTGACTTGGAATGGTTATCCCTATTTTGATCATCCGCCGCTTGGATTTTGGTTAATAGCTTTATCTTATAAAATATTTGGTATTTCGGAATTTAGTACAAGGTTTCCATCAGCTTTTCTTGGTTTATTATCGATAATTTTTATCTATAAGATAGGTTTGCAGATATTTAATAAGAAGGCTATTGGTTTTGCGGCTGCCTTAGTTTTAGGGAGCTCTGTTTGGTATCTTATAAGAGTTAGGTCAGGAAATTTAGATTCTACCTTTGTCTTTTTTTATCTTTTAACGATCTATCTTGCTTTAAAATCTTCAAAGAATTTTAAATGGTTCCCACTGGTTGGTTTGAGTGTCGGAGCGTTGATCATGACTAAAACGATAGTCGGTGTTTCCATAATTATTTTAATTGTTTTCTTAAATTACTCTCAACTTTTAAAAATACGGAAAAATTTTATTTATATCATTTTAGCCATTTTATTATTTTCCGTAATAGTTTTCCCCTGGTATATTTTCCATCTTAAATATTATCCTGGTTTTTATCAGCGGCATTTTATTGAAATCGGTATAAGAAGCAAAACATTATCTTCGTATTTTAATCTTTATATAAATAAACCTTTCTATTATCTTCATATGGGAATAAGAAAATGGTATTTTATTTGGTTATTTAGTGTTGCTTATTTAATAGTTCGTTTTAGATTTATAAAGAAACAAGTAATCTTTTTATTTTTATGGAGCATTATTGTTCTTTATCCTTTTTTAACTAGTGAAAAAACCGAACTCTGGCATATGATTCCTGTTTATTTGCCAGTTAGTTTGACTATCGCATATGGTATGTACGATTTTTTGTCGTTATTACCTTATAAGTCCGCTTTTTATGCTATTTTTTTTGCAATAATTTTTTTGATTCAAATGAAAAATTTTTGGCCTGAAATTATTCCGAAATCAAAATATATTTCAGATGAAATTGATATTTCCAGAAAAGCGGCGAAATATAATAAAACCATCGTTTTAGATGATGAATTTTTGCCGGTAGCGGTTTTTTATTCAGGCAGAAATATTATTCAAATAGTTTACTATCCGAATATTAGTAATCATACTCTTGTTGATCTTTATAAGTTAAAATATAAGGATTTAATTGTCATTGCCCGGCAATCAGCGGTTGATAGTTTAACCAATGCTGGTCTGGCTTATAAAGTGCTGGAGAAAAACAACTCCTTTTTAATTCTGACGAAATAAAATGGTTAAAAAAAATAATTCAACGATAATCGATTTATCAGTAATTCTAGTATGCGTTTTTTTCTCTTTGGCAGGGATATTAATCAATCTCAATCGTTTTTGGCAGTATGAATCTGGATATTATGATTTTGGTATTTTTGATCAGGCAATTTGGAAAATTGCCCATTTCCAAGCGCCAATAATTGACCATTTTCTAGTATCGGGAAAGATTAGTCTTGCTGACCATTTTCACCCCAGTCTTTACTTGCTGGCGCCGATTTATTGGTTTACTTCCAGAAGCGAGGCATTATTTATAATTCAAGATATTTTTGTGGGCTTAAGCGGTTTCATCATATATTTAACGGGAATTAAGATATTAAAAAATAAATTATTATCTTTATCAGTTCTCATTACTTATTTTTTATATGTAGGATTGCAGAATGCTATTTTTTCCGACTTCCACGAAGTCACAGCAATGACCTTATTTTTAGCATTAACTTATTGGGCTATAATTAATGGCAATAAAAAATTATTTTTTCTTTTTTTCTTGATTACTTTAGGTTTTAAAGAATCCTTGTTTTTGTTGGGTATTGGTATATCTTTTTTTGCTTTTTGGTTAAGGAGAGAGTGGAAAAAAACATTCATTTTTAGCGGTATATTTTCCCTATTGTATGGGTTAGTAGTTATTAAGATAATAATACCCTTTTTTTCAGGTGGAATTTATTGGTATTCAATTTCACCAATATGGAATATTCGAGAATTGTTCTTAAATTTTTTCTTTCCCATAATAAAAATTAAAACCATTTTTCTAACTTTATTCAGTTTTGGATTTTTACCTTTATTAGTGCCTCAGTCTTGGTTAATTTTTATCTTCAACTTTGGTAGTCGATTTTTAGCTAATGCACCAACCCGCTGGGATTTAGGTTTGCATTATAATGCAGAAATTGCTCCTACTTTAGCGGTTTCCTCATTACTAGCGTTAAATTTCATCCGGCAAAAACTGTCGAAGCGGATTACTTATTTAGTAGCCATAATAATTGTTATCAATAGTTTCATCTTGTATCGATTTGTTTTGCATGGACCATTTATGTTGGCAAGTAACCCAATTTTTTATGAACATACAAAAAAATTTACCTATTTAGATGAATTAACGGCCAAAATTCCCAAGAATGCCTCGGTATTAGCTCAGAATAATCTGGCGGCCAAGTTTCTTCATCAGGAAGTATGGATATTGAGGGAAAATTATCGTCAACATAAAGCCGAATATATTATTATGGATTTAAGACCAGGTCAAAACCCGAACAATTTTTTAGGCATAGAAAATAAAGAAAAACTATTAAAAAATATTTTAAGAGATAAAGATTATCGATTATTTTACCATCAAGGGAATCGATATATTTTTAAAAGAGCAAAATAAAATTATGCTAATAATCGTTTCGTTTTATTTATTGATTCTTGGTGGTCTTTCGTTATATTCCTATGCTCTAATTGATCCCAATATTACTTTTTTCAATCACCCCCTATGGAGTCGGTTTTTGGAATGGGTATTACAGCTCGGGTATTATCAACGTCAACTTTCCTGGCAGATTTATTTAGGCTTAGTAATTCTGCTTTTTATTTTTCAATTCCTGTTTGTTAAAAATTACCAAAAAATTAATACGGTTAAACTTGCGTTTCTTATAGCTGGTTTATTACTTTTGTCTTATCCTTTTTTATCTCATGATTTTTTAAAATACATGTTTGATGCGAGAATCTTGACCTTTTATCACAAAAATCCTTACCTGACTCGGCCGATTGACATTTCTTATGATCCCTGGCTTAGATTTATGCAGTGGGTTCACCAGTCTTATCGGTATGGTTGGACATTCTTAGCGATAATTATTGTTCCTTCAGCTTTGGCCATGGGAAAATTCTTGTTAAGCTTTATTTTTTTCAAAATTACTTTTGCCGCTTTTTATATATTGTCTGTTTTTTGTTTGAGTAAGATGAATAAACGCTGGGCAATTATCTTTGCCACTAATCCTTTGATTATTATTGAAGGATTAGTCAATAGTCATAATGATATCATCGGTGTTTCGCTAGTGATAATCGGGATATATTGGTTGTTTAAAAAGCCGATGATTGGAAGATTGTTTTTATTATTATCAATCGGTATTAAATATCTGACTTTGCCGGTTATTTTTATTTCCAAAAATAAAAAGTCATGGATTAACAAATTAATCTTCATTCTTTTCATTATTTTGCTTTTTTCACTATTTCATCCGGCAATGAGTAGTCTTTTTATGAATGAAATACTAAGTTGGTATTTTATTATTCTTTTAGGTTTTTTGCCTTTTTATGAAGAAATCATTACAAAACTTAATATTTTGTTCTTTGGTTTGCTTATGTCTTATTATCCATTTATCAGATATGGAGAGTGGTTAAGTTGGAACGAGATACAGGTCAGGCATTTAATAATTATCGTTTTTGGATTAGTTAACTTAGTTTTATTTTTAATAATTCCTAAATGGAGAAGATCTGTTTTAAAGTTTGTTAAATAAAGGATTAAAAATATAATTTTTTAAAACAAACAGTTTTGTTTTTATTGGCGCATATTTTAAAGCAAATCTAAGTCGATTTTTTTCTTGATATTTTTGATGTAAAGCAGAACCTGAGCCATCGGTGGATTGGGCGTTTTTATGCCAGATAATAATTGAGGGATCATAATATAATTTTATTCCTTTTTTTTTGGCTCTTTCGCAAAAATCAGCGTCTTCAAAATAAAGAAAATATTTTTCGTCCCAATAACCAACCTTATCAACGATATTTTTATCAAAAGATACAAGGCAACCGGTTATAAAATCGGTTTTAGTCAATTTATCATATTGTTGGTGGTCAATTTGATCGACTCCATGATGCAGGATGTATACATTCTTCCAATCAATAGAACCTCCAGAATACCATATGACTTTTCCAAGATCAGTCGCCTTATATCTTGTTTTATGATATTCAAAACCGGGTGCATAGTAAATTTTACCGCCAATAATTGAACCAGGATGTCTGATTAATGACTGAAGAGTTAATTTAATGAAATTTTCTTGAACATAAGTATCACTATTGATCACAATAAAATGTGTGTATCCTGCTTTTATAGCTTCTTTTATACCGAGATTGATGCCATGTGAATAACCGAGATTTTTTCCGTTGATTACGGTTAAATGCAATATAGCGGTAGTAATCTGTTTTTTTTTATCTGAAAGATCTGAGATAAAAATATGAAAGTTTTTATTTGTCTGCTTTTCCAAACTATTAAATAAATCCTTAAGAACATCGTAATTCTGATATACTACTGTAATAACAGCAATTTTATGAGACATATCTTCGATTATATCAGAAAACATAAGCTCTTACTTTTTTTGATCACTCTTGCTTTTATTTTTCATATGTTAATAATTATGCCAAGCGGCAGTTATTATTGTTATCAAAAAAGATGCGGTATTTATTTTTGGGGAGTAAATGATCATGATGCGGTTTGGCATTTGGCGTTAGCTGCCACTTCTTTTTTAAAATGGCCTTTTATCATGCCGATTTATTCGGGAGTTCATCTTTCCGGTTACAACTATATGATGGATCTTTTTATCTATATTTTAAATTTATTAAACATTCCTATTATTTTTTCATATTTTAAACTTCTTCCTTTAATTTGGTTTTCCATCTTAACGGTGCTGGCAGTCTTGTTTGCAAGAAAAATTAAAGATTCACCCATTTTTATTATGTGGTTTTTATTTTTTGTTTACTTTGGCAGTTCTTTTGGTTATGTTTTTACTTTGTATCATAATAAGTCAATAGCAGGTTCGTCGGGTCTCCTTTCAATGCAGTCAGGTCATATGTTAACAAATATGCAATATGCGCTTTCTTTAGTTTTTTTACTGTTGATTTTCTTGATTCTTAAAGAGAAGTTAGATTTTAAAAAAACAGTACTGTTGGGAATATTGATTTTTGTCAATTTAGGACTTAAATTTTACGCCGGGGTGGTAAGTTTGGTATTGGTCTACCTTTTTTTCTTATTAAAATATTTAGGTAGTAAAAATATCTTTACGTTTTCCAATATCTTGTTTTTATTAAAAAATCTAACAATCGTAACCATTTTTTTTATAGCTTCGTTATTTATTTTTTTTAATCCTTTAAGTGCTGCTAAAACTGGATCAATTTTTATCTTTTCTCCATTTGCTACGATGCATTCTCTTATCGAAGAACCGATCTTTTTTTATCTCAAAGACATGGTTAATGCCCGTTATTATCTTTATGCTCACAGCAGCTTATTGCATAGTCCAAGATTAATGGCTATAGAACTATTCTCTTCACTATTGTTTTTGTTTTTTAGTATGGGACTTAGAG
>Ga0265292_1001012_pt1 | contig 28235 bp, 24 predicted proteins | sample Munlanlewell296A_FD_189080 | JGI IMG/M metagenome (GOLD analysis project Ga0265292, IMG submission 189080) | Leachate microbial communities from a municipal landfill in Southern Ontario, Canada - Leachate well 296A | ecosystem: Engineered > Solid waste > Landfill > Unclassified | place: Canada... | reverse complement strand
TCATCCATACTAATTTATTTGCTAAACCATTTTCTCTACCCTATTCTCTTATCTAAACTAAGAAGGGGAATTAAAGGGGTGGGTTAACAAAAACTGATTAGCAACAGGGTGTTTACATAGTTTCAGATTTGTGGTAAGTTTAGGCAGTATCACTGAGGGATAAATGTTTAATCTAATTCTAATTGTGTTCGGATTTCTTCTCATAGTTTTTCATCAACAGTTAGCAAATTATTATCGCAGTTTTGGCAGAGATAAAAATCCTCCGGTTAAGTGGAAATACGCTGAGGAAGTAACATTCATCGCCGGATTAATACTAATATTGAAGGGCTTGATTACGTTTTTTAATAAATAAATTATTGTAAAGACTTAGAATTATTTTATCCAAACAATATGTCCATTAACATCGTTTGCCTCATACACCTCAAGAATTTGTAAACAAAAATTTAATAATTCTCGATTACTTTCTTTCTTGGCGAGTTCATATAAACGGATAAACATTTTTTTGCCCGTCTCGGTTTGCTTAAAGTTTTTCTTCAGAAAATTATGCTGTGAACATAATGTCTGGCCATTTTCAATAGTTGCTTTGCCTCCTAAATCTTTTGGCTTAATATGATCAACATGAAGTTCAACTCCATCATTAATACCACGACCACATATGACACATTTGTAATCATCTCTTTCAAGTATTTGTTTCTTAAGTTTTTCAGAAAAGTCTTCCAATTTATTTTTATTAACATAGCTAGTTTCATATCTATAAACACCCTTAGCCATTTTCATTAGAAAGCCACTTTGAAATAATTGTCTTATTCCTCTGTCAGGATCTCGAAATACATTACCTGTTCGTTTTTTATACTCCGTTGTCACCCAGTCTACAACTTCAGGATGTTCAATATTCCTATTTGGATGCTTGAGAAAGAACTCTTCGAGCAATTTTTTTTGGGTAATTTGTTTCTTCATTGAAGTCTAAAGCTCCTGTTTCTTTTATTATCCTATTACTTGCTGTATCACAATAATGTTTATCAATTTCGACACCAATTCCAATGCGTTGATTATTTTGTGCTTCAATAAGTGTTGTACCACTTCCAGCAAATGGATCAAATACTACATCTTTTACATAGCTAAATAGTTTTATTGCACGTCTTGGTAATTCACGAGGAAATGGTGCAGGATGTCCAATTCTCTTCTTACTTTCTCCATTAAAAGTCCATAATCCATTAGTCCATTCCATGAATTCTTCTTTGCTTATATCAGAAATCTTTGTGCCAGTTGTTTTTTTCCAATCATCTTTATATAAGACTACAATTAATTCTACAGGAGCTATAACAAAGGGCGCTGAAGCCGATAACCATGATCCCCATGCCGTTCTACGAGAAATGTTCCCTTCATTCCAAATTATAGTCGAATGATATTTCCACCCTACTTTCTGAGCTATATTTGTTAAATCTGCCCCAACACTTTTTTGCCCACCTTTATTCTTATCCAACGGAATATTTAATAGGAATCTTGATTGAGTCTTACTCCACTTAAAACAATTTGAAATCCATCTCTCAGAGAAATTTAAATATTCTCTATAAGTAAGCTCATCATTATTAGATTTATATTCTATTCCAACATTATAAGGTGGAGAAGTAACGATTAAATCTATAAACTCCTTTTCAAAAAGATTTTCATTTAAAGAATCACCTTGAAAAAGGATAATATTTTTATGTCGTAAGTATTCATATCTTAATTTATTCGCAGGTTCAGATATTAAATTTTTGTTATTTTCTTCTGAGTAGATAGTTTTGCTTTTCTTCTTAATTTTAGACATAAATTTTTTGTTTCCTTAAAGTTTTGTATCTAATATACTGTTTTTCAAATATTGTTATTTTATAATTTTACATTAATAATTTGATAAGGATTATAATGTCCACAGAACCAAACAAAATTATTTACTCTATGATCGGCGTAAGCAAGTATTACGATACAAAAACAATCATAAAAAATATCTACCTTTCATATTTCTACGGAGCTAAGATCGGTGTACTCGGACTTAACGGTTCGGGTAAAAGTACTCTTCTAAAAATACTCGGCGGAGTTGATAAAGATTTCAACGGTGAGATCGCTCTTTCACCGGGATTCACAATCGGCTTGCTTGAACAAGAACCAAAACTTGATGACACAAAAACTGTAAAAGAAATAGTTCAAGAAGGTGTTCAGGAAATTGTTGATGTTCTGCGTGAGTATGATGAGATCAACGCAAAATTTTCAGAACCGATGAGCGACGACGAGATGAATAATCTTCTCGAACGTCAAGGCAAAGTTCAAGAAAAACTCGATCACCTTGAGGCGTGGGATCTCGATTCAAAACTTGATCTTGCGATGGATGTGCTCAACTGTCCCCCGCCCGATACACTTGTAAAAGTTTTATCCGGCGGCGAACGGAGAAGAGTTGCATTGTGCCGTTTGCTTCTGAAGAAACCGGATATTCTCCTTCTTGATGAACCGACTAACCATCTTGACGCTGAAACTGTTCTGTGGTTGGAAGCTGAACTTAACCGTTATGCCGGAACTGTAATTGCAGTAACTCACGACAGATATTTTTTAGATAACGTTGCCGGATGGATTCTTGAACTTGACAAAGGCGAAGGTATTCCGTGGAAAGGAAATTATTCATCATGGCTTGAGCAGAAACAGCAGCGTTTATTTCAAGAAGAAAAGAAAGAAACGGAACGTCAAAAAACTTTAGCGCGGGAATTTGAATGGATTAAAATGTCGCCTCGTGCTCGGCAGGCAAAATCCAAAGCAAGAATTTCATCCTACGAAGAGATGTTGAAAGAAGAAAGCGAGAAGCGGCAGAAAGATTTGGAAATCTACATTCCGCCCGGACCGCGCCTCGGTAATGTTGTAATTGAAGCGGAAAATGTTTCGAAAGGTTACGGCGATAAAGTGCTGTTCGAGAATTTGAATTTCAAACTTCCTCCCGGCGGAATTGTCGGTGTTATCGGTCCGAACGGTGCAGGTAAAACAACTTTGTTCAGAATGATTGTCGAACAGGAAAAACCGGATAGCGGTTCGTTCAGAATAGGCGATACCGTAACGCTTGCTTACGTAGATCAAAGCAGAGACATACTCGATCCGGAAAAATCGGTTTGGCAAATGATAAGCGGCGGCGATGATATAATCCAGCTTGGAAGCAGAGAACAAAACTCACGCGCTTATGTAGGACAATTTAATTTTACCGGAGCCGATCAACAGAAAAAAGTTGGAATGCTTTCCGGCGGTGAAAGAAACAGAGTACATCTTGCAATTGCATTAAAGGAAAGCGCAAATGTCCTCTTGCTTGATGAACCGACGAACGATCTCGATGTAAACACAATGCGTGCGCTGGAAGAAGGTCTGCTCAACTTTGCCGGGTGTGCAGTGGTAATCAGTCACGATAGATGGTTCTTAGATAGAATCTGTACTCACATTTTATCATTCGAAGGCGATAGTAAAGCTGTTTGGTTCGAAGGAAACTTTTCAGATTATCAAGAGAACCGAAGAGAACGACTTGGTAAGGAAGCTGATGTTCCTCATAGAGTGAAGTATAAGAAGCTTACGAGATAGTGTCTGAGTAATTGAGTGCCTAAGTGCCTAAGTACCTGAGTAAATAAATAAAATGGGGTGAAAAATGAAGACCTACAAAGAATTAATTGTCTGGCAGAAAGCTATCAATCTGGTTTCAATGATTTATAACAGCACAAAAATATTTCCTAAAGAAGAGATATATGGATTGACCAATCAAATTCGAAGAGCTGCAGTTTCAATCCCAAGCAATATTGCAGAAGGATTCGGTAGGAATTCGAGAAATGATTTTAAAAGATTTTTGCGGATTTCGATCGGATCAGTTTTTGAAGTTCAGACACAATTAGAAATATCTAAAAATCTTCAATTTCTCTCTGAAGAAAATTATAAAATAATTTTTGATGTAACCCGAGAGATAGAAGCAATGCTTGCATCTCTAATCAGAAAGTTAAAGTAAATATCTATTCCTCAGGCGCTAAGGTACTCAGGAACTTAGGCACTAAGGAACTCAGGCACTTAGATACTCAAAGACTCTCCAAAACCTTCTGTAATTTAGACGAAACCTCAGCAGCAATTTCTTCAAGAGCCGGATTCTGTACAGCTTGCATAGATTCCAACGGATTAACAAAACTAACTTGTACTTTCCCGTTTTCTTTTTCTTGAACTACAACATTGCAAGGAAGTAAAACCCCAAGCGTTTCTTCTGCTTGCAGTGCTTTGTAAGCAAACGGCGGATTGCAGGCGCCAAGGATTTTGTATTTACGGAAATCAACATCTAATTTTTTCTTTAGAGTTTCTTTAACATCAATCTCTGTAAGAATACCAAAACCTTCTTTCTTTAATTCTTCCGTTACTTTTGTAATTGCTTCATCAAATGAATACTGAACACTTTTTGAATTGTGATATGACATATTTCTCTCACTTTTATTTAATAAGATGATGAAATTCGAAAAACGATTCTACAAAAAGAAAATTCTGGCAAGAATTGTAACCGCAATTATTCCTATTATATTTAAGATAAATCCGGCTTTAACCATATCCCAGACTTGTAAACGCTGGCTTCCAAATACGATAGCATTCGGCGGAGTTCCAACCGGAAGCATAAAAGCAAGCGAAACAGAAAAAGTAACGGGAATCATTATTGCCAGCGGATCAATACCGATCTCTTTTGATAAAGCAGCGAGCAAAGGAAGAATTATTGTTGTTTGTGCGGAGTTTGATGTAAGCTCGCTCGAAAAAACAACGATGGTACATATGATAAATATTAGTGAAGTATAAGGTATTTCTTTAAGTCCGATAAATCCTTGTCCAATTAATTTTGAGAGTCCGCTTTGAACAAATCCTTCTGCAAGAGCAAACCCTCCGCCGAAAAGAAGAACTATATCCCATGGGATTTTAGGAATGTCGTGATGGTCCAACACGAATTTATATTTGTGTTCTGCCGAACTGCAAGGAATTAAAAATAGAATCAATGCCATTGTGACAGCAACTGTGCTGTCATCAATAAAAGATGCTGAGGCAAATAAATTAGACCAACCGGGAATTTTTAGCGAACCAAGATCTATATCGCTTCTAAAGACCCAGAGAAATGATGTTAATGCAAAAACAACCAGAACGGATTTTTCTTCTGCAGTCATTTTTCCGAGCTTTATTTTTTCATCATTCACAATAGCTTTATTCAGCACAAGATTCTTATCTGACTTAAAAATTATTTTTGTAAGAACAAACCAAGCAATCATCATCATAACTATGGCAAGAGGTACACCAAAGACCATCCACTCGCCAAATTTTATCATTGGATTATTTGGAAAGTTGATCTTGTACATTCTAAGAAAAATTAAATTGGGCGGAGTACCAATAAGTGTAGCAATTCCTCCTATAGTACTGGAATAGGCAATGGCGATCATTAAAGACTTGGCAAAATTTGAACTTTTCTCTTTTCCAAATTCTTTTTCAACCTTATAAATTATTGATAGTCCGATCGGTAAAACCATTAAACATGTTGCTGTGTTCGAAATCCACATTGAAATGAATCCGGCGGCGGTCATAAATCCTAAAATAATTTTCGAAGGACTGCTGCCGAAAAAAAGAATTACACTCAAAGCAATACGCTTGTGCAGATTCCATTTTTCCATTGCGATTGCAATTACAAATCCTCCGACAAATAGAAAAATGGTTGAATTCATAAATTGTGTGGCAGTATCGGAAGAAGAAAGGATTCCGAGCGAAGGGAAAAAAATCAAAGGGACTAAAGAGGTTGCGGCAAGCGGAACTGCTTCGAAGACCCACCATGTAGCCATCAGCGAAGCAACTGCTGCAACTAATTTTGCTTTATAGAATTCTGCACCGAAATCAACAAAGAACCAAACAATTAGGAAAAGAAAAATGCCGAGAAAAAAACCAATACTCTTTACATAAAACGGATGAAGATTTAATCTTTTTGAAAAATTCATCTCTTCTCAGCAGATTTTAATAAACTGATTAGATCGAACTCCAACTCTTCTTCGCAGTAAAAAGCTTCGCCATATTCTTTACCTATCTTAAAACCATAACTCACTGCCCGTGCTTCAAGATATTTCAAAAAGATCGGCTGACTTATAAATGTTTCCGACTCTTTACTTTCCGGATTATGAAATTGTGTGTCGTATGCTTTTACAGCTTTCATTTTTGTTTCAAAGTAATTAGTAATATCTACAATAAATGCCGGCTTGAATTCGTATGTCTGCATATAATAAAAAAGTTTTTGCGGACGGTACGGCGTTTGAATTCTTTCATTGTCTTCGGTATTTATTTTAGCCAGTCCGGAAAAGAACATTGCTTCCTTAACTAATTGAGAAGTGCCGATGTGATCAGGGTGTCTATCGTTAAAGTACGGGGCAAAAATAATTTTAGGCTGAAATTTCCGGATGCGCGAGATAATTTTTTTTAAGTATTCATCGTTGAATTTCAGACTTCCATCCTTCAACTCGAGATTTTCTCTCAAAGCAATTTTTAATATTTCACCTGCCTCCTGTGCTTCTTTTTTTCTTATTTCGGCTGAACCGCGTGTTCCTAATTCACCTTTACTTAAATCTATAATGCCGATCTTTAATCCAGCGGACGTTAATTTTGCAATCGTACCTCCCATAGAAAGTTCTGCATCATCGGGATGAGCGGCAAAAATCAAAACATCAAGAATCATAATAACCTCAAGAAGTGATTCAATTATTCTGTTTCAATATGAAGAATAATTTTTTGAAAGTAAAATACTAACCTATAGTTTGAAAATAATTATATTCGCCACTGTAAATTCGATCTCAACTATATGAATTCAAAATACGAAGCAGTAATTGGTCTTGAAGTACATGCTCAACTTTTAACAGACACAAAAATTTTTTGCGGATGTTCTACCAAATTTGGTGTTCCGCCAAATACAAATGTCTGTCCGGTTTGTCTCGGTCATCCGGGTGTACTTCCTGTTTTGAATAAAACGGTTGTTGAATTTACCGTATTGATGGGACTTGCAACTGATTGCACAATAAACGAAAGATCAATCTTTGCCCGCAAAAATTATTTCTACCCCGATCTGCCGAAAGGATATCAAATCTCACAATATGAAAAACCGATTTGCGAACATGGGAATATTTCTATTGAGCTGAAAGACGGTGCAAGAAAAAATATTGGTATTACAAGAATCCACATGGAAGAAGATGCCGGAAAATCAATTCACGACCAAGGCGATTCCACACTAATTGATGTAAACAGATGCGGCACACCCTTAATGGAAATTGTAAGCGAGCCTGATTTGCGAACACCAGAAGAAGCATATCTCTATTTAACAAAACTAAAACAAATTGTTACGTATCTTGAGATTTGCGACGGCAATATGGAAGAAGGATCTTTGCGCTGCGATGCAAATATTTCGGTCCGTCTGAAAGGCGAAGAAAGATTTGGGACTAAAGCTGAAGTAAAGAATATGAATTCATTCCGCAATGTTGAAAAAGCAATTGAGTACGAGATCGAAAGACAAATTGAGATTCTTGAAGATGGTGGAAAGATTATTCAGCAGACTCTTCTTTGGGATGCCGATGCTAATCTTGTTAAACCGATGCGCAGCAAAGAAGAAGCTCACGATTACCGCTACTTTCCAGATCCTGATCTTATGCCGATTGTTGTTCATGCAGATTGGAAAAATGAAATAGCATCATCTATGCCTGAACTTCCCGAAAGAAGAAGAGACCGTTTTGTTGAGCAATATTCGCTGCCAAAGTATGACGCGGAAATTCTCACTTCATCACGCGGTCTGGCGAATTATTACGAAAATATATTGAGTGTTACGAATGATTATAAATCCGCCAGTAACTGGGTGATGACCGAAGTTCTAAAAATTGTGAACGAACAAAAAATCACTGTTGGTCAATTTCCGGTTTCAGCAGAAAATCTTGGCAAATTGATTAAGATGATTAATGAAAATATTATCAGTGGAAAGATTGCCAAAGAAATTTTTCCGGAAATGCTTAAGACTAACCAAGATCCGAATGAAATTGTGAAAGAGAATAATCTTGTTCAGATCACCGATTCTTCGGAAATTGAAAGCGCGATTGATAAAATTCTCACCGCAAATCCAAAACAAATTGAAGAATTCTTAAACGGTAAAGATAAAGTGATTGGATTCTTTGTCGGAAAGATAATGAAAGAAACGAAAGGTAAAGCTAATCCCCGGATTGTGAATGAGTTGTTGAAAAGCAAATTGGAAAGTCGAAGAGGAAAATAGAACGCAGATTCTTATGATAGTTATGATTTTTTAAGATAAATCATAAAGCATCATAAACAATCTCCATAGGTGTCCTTCGAACATAACAATCTGCGTTCCATTCTTTGTTAAATCTTTTTAATCAAATCAGCCATTTCAATTGCGCTAAGCGCCGCATCCCAACCTTTGTTACCGGATTTAGTTCCGGCACGTTCTAATGCTTGTTCAATTGTATCGGAAGTAATAATTCCAAAAATTACAGGCACACCGCTATCCATGGAAACGCTTGCAATTCCTTTTGATACTTCTGCTGCAACGTAATCAAAATGAGGAGTAGCGCCGCGAATGACAGCTCCAAGACAAATAATAGCATCATATTTTTTAGATTCAGCCATTTTCTTGGCAGCCAAAGGAATTTCGAATGAACCGGGAACGAATGCAACTGTGATTTCGTCTTCGTTTGCACCATGACGTGACAGACAATCAAACGCACCGGAAAGTAAACTCTTAGAGATCATTTCATTAAATCTGGATACAACAATTCCAAATTTTTTACCTTCAGCATTAAGCTGACCTTCAATCATTCTTGCCATATATACTCCATTAATTATAATTTTTATTTGGGAGGGATAAAGCTTAAAATGTGACCAAGTTTTTCATGCTTTGTCTTCAAATACTTTTCATTTTTTTCGTTCGGTTTAATTTCAATCGGGATACGCTCAACAATTTCAAGATCATATCCTCTAAGACCAATGATTTTTTTTGGATTGTTAGTCATCAAACGAATTTTCTTCAGACCGAGATCTTTTAGAATTTGTGCACCTATTCCGTAATCTCTTAAGTCGGCTTTGAACCCAAGCATTTCATTAGCTTCAACTGTGTCGTTTCCTTCTTCTTGAATTTCGTATGCTAAAAGTTTGTTCACCAAACCAATACCTCTTCCTTCCTGCCTCATATAAAGAAGAACACCTCTCCCCTCTTTTTCAATCATCATTAAGGCAGTAGTAAGTTGATCGCCACAATCGCAGCGCATTGAACCAAAGACATCACCTGTTAAACATTCCGAATGCACACGAACAAGCACCGGTTCGCCATCATCAATATTTCCTTTAACAAGAGCAATCGGATTATCAGTTGCATCAAGAAGACTTTCATAGAGATGCAATTTGAAATTTCCAAACCGGGAAGGCAAATCAACTACAACACGACATTTAACAAGTTTTTCTTTTTTCCTACGGTATTCGATAAGATCCGCGATAGTAATAATTTTAAGATTATGATTGTCGGCAAATTCTATAAGACTAGGAGTGCGCGCCATAGTACCATCAGAATCCAAAATTTCACATAGAATACCTGCCGGATTCAATCCGGAAAGACGAGCGAGATCAACCGCAGCTTCTGTATGCCCTGCACGGTTTAGCACACCTCCTTCCTTTGCTATCAACGGAAAGATGTGGCCGGGGCGGGCAAAGTCATTCGGTTTCGATTCTTTATTCACAACTGCTTTAATCGTTTTTGTTCTATCATGAGTCGAGATTCCGGTGGTCGTATCATGAATGTAATCTATTGAAACTGTGAAAGGTGTTTGATGGCGAGCAGTATTTTCTTCAACCATCAATTCCAAATTCAAATCTTTTGCACGCTGTTCGGTAACCGCGAGACATAAAATTCCACGCGCCTCACGAGTAATGAAATTTACATCTTCCGGTTTAACAAGCTCAGCAGCCATTATTAAATCGCCTTCATTCTCGCGATCCGCATCGTCTACTACAATTATCATTTTCCCTTTTCGGAATTCATCAATTGCTTCTTCGATCGTATTCATTCTTGAAACTAAATCATCAGCCATCTTAATACCCTAAATTCTTAAACCAGTTATCCGTGAATTTGTTGCCCTCATTCTTTGAACTTTGCAGAATCTTTTCAACATACTTAGCAAATATATCTGTTTCGATGTTTACTCTGTCCCCCATTTTTCTCTGTTTAAGATTTGTTTTACTCCAAGTATGAGGAATTATTGAGATCTTAATTTTTCTATCTATAATTTTGGCGACCGTTAAACTTATTCCGTCAATGGTAATTGATCCCTCATCGACGACGTATTTAACTAATTCTATTGGAATCTCAATCTCAAGGGAAAAATTCTCTCCCAATTTTGTAAGCCGCGTAATAACTCCGATACCGTTTATGTGACCTTGTACTAAATGACCGCCAAGCCGATCAGTAAGACACAATGCCCTTTCAAGATTCACTTCATCATTTTGCTTAACATTCGCGAGAGTTGTCTTGTTGAGTGTTTCGCCAACGGCATCGCACCAAAAAGAATTTCCATCAAGACGAGTCACTGTTAAACATACACCGTTAACAGAAACCGAATCGTCCACATTCAGATCATCAAATATTCTTGCTGCCGAAATCTTAAGCCGTTTTCCTCCGGCGATGTTTTCCGCTAAAAGTATTTTCCCTGTCTCTTCAATTATCCCTGTAAACATATAGTAAAGATATTAACTCCCTTTGTTTTTTCATACTAATCAAATTTTCTAAAGACCCTTTTTTCGTCCGGTCCAAGTTGTTCAATTGACTTCAATTTAAGTTCTTCCGGCCATATAGTTTTGAATGCCTTGATTCCTTCACCAAGAGTTACGGGCGCTTCAAGAATTATCAATTCATCAAAAAGTCTCTTACTAATAAATTGATTGAATATTTCTGCGCCCCCTTCGACAAAAAGTGATGTAATTTTATTATGATTTAAAGTTGATAAAATCGGCTCAAGATTCAGATATCCTTGCGGATCAGAATCCAATTCGAAAATGCGAATTCCTTTTTTCATGAGAATTTCTTTCTTCGAGCGGTCGGCAATTTTGGAAGTGAAAACCCAAGTGAGATTTATTAACTCGTCGTTATACACATTCGAACTCAGATCCGAATCAATCATTCCATCTACAATTACTCTGATGGGGTTTCTTCCTTCAATTCTTCTTACGCTCAATCCGGGATTATCAATATTAATAGTATTTGCACCGACCAACACAGCGTCGAAAATTGCACGTTGTTTATGTACAAAAATCTCCGCTTCTTCAGAAGTAATTCTTGTCTGCTCGGCTTTAAGTGAATTAATCATTCCGTCCTTTGATTGGGCAATTTTAATTGTGATGTATGGATTTTTCTGCCGGACTGATTTGAAATAAAAACGGTTAATTTCTTCTCCCTCTTCGGCAAGAACACCAAGTTTTACATCAATACCGGAATCTATTAATTGCTGCATCCCTTTTCCGCTTACAAAAGGATTAGGATCCGGATTACTTATAACCACTCTCTTTATTCCGCTTTCAATAATTTGAGGAACACAAGGAGGAGTTTGTTTATTGTTATGACAGCAAGGTTCTAAATTACAATAAAGAGTTGCCCCAAATAAATTTTGTTTTGCAGCAGCTATGGCTTGCGCTTCAGCATGTGGACCGCCATATTTTTTGTGAAAGCCATCCGAAATAATTTTAGCATCTTTCACAATTACAGATCCAACAAGAGGATTAGGGGTGACAAATCCTTCACCTTGCACTGCGAGCTCAAAACATTTTCTTATGAATTTATAATCATCTATGTTATTCATCTTTTCACTGTTGATAGGATTTCTGTTATTGAATCTCGACAAGATTTTTGTTGAATACCGAATGAGATTAATTTATTAGTTTTCAACGAAACATCTGCAACTTTGTAAGTAAGACCGGCTTCTTCCATGGTTTTTTTTATTAGTAGTTTTTTATCGAACCCACATTCTTCACACAAAATTTCACCCAATTCGTATCTGGAAAGTCTTTCTTTACCCCCGAAGTTTAACACTTCTCCATGAATATCCCTCTCAAGTAATTCACCGATCATACGGGCTGCATCATGTAAAGCAAGCGGTGTACGGTATTGATCCGTAAATAATATTACCTCTTTACCATTTCTTAAATTATCATACATCAAATGAAAATTATTTCTTGAGTGATTTAATCCGAATCCGATTAACAATGCTTCACGAAGAATAATATAATTGTTAAAAGTTTCTTGAATTTTTATTTCCCCCATGAGTTTTGTTTCAGCATAAAGTGATAATGGAATTAGTTTTGCATCTTCTTTCAACATTGAACCGCGGTAACCGGCATAAACCAAATCAGTTGAAAGATAGATTAATTTCGAATTGTTCTTTGCACAAAGTTCGGCAAGTTTTTTTGTAGTGTTCACATTAATATCATAAACAACATCGGCAGAAAGCTTATCAGCTTTTTCCGGATTAGGAACTGAGGCTGTGTGAATTATAACATCAGGATTAAATGAATTATATATTTCGGCGAGCTTAATATGATTTGTAATTGATAATTGAATGGAATTAAAATCTTTACAGTTGCCAATGTTGGTCTGATACTGGGTAAGAATATTGTGTTTCTTACTCAGTTCTAGGTTCAGATACTGTCCTAACAATCCGCTTCCGCCTGTTATGAATATTTTCATAAATGATTCACTTTCCATTAATTATTTGAAACAATAATATTATGTTTCAACCAGAAATAAAATACGAAACGTATCTTGCTCATAATCTTTCTCTTAATCTTACTCTCAGCTAATTAGATTAAGATTATGATTAAGAGTAAGATCTTAGAAAGGAAATATTATGAAACACTTACTTGGTGCACATACATTTGTTTCGGGCGGACCGGCTTCTGCTATTGAAACAGCAGAAAAACTCGGCTTTACTGCAATTCAAATCTTCACTAAAAATAATAATCAATATTTTGCAAGAGATCTTAACGAAAAGGAAATAACTGATTTCAAAAATAAATTAAGTCAATCAAGCGTAAAATTTGTTGTCTCTCATGATTCTTATTTGATCAATCTTTGTGCAAAAGATCCGGAGAGTCTGCAAAAATCACGCACATCATTCATCAAGGAATTAGAAAGATGTGAACAGCTTGGAATTCCTCAATTAAATTTTCATCCCGGCGCTCATACCGGACAAGGTGAAGAAGAAGGAATAAAGATTATCGCCGAATCTCTTAACTATGCGCATGAAAAAACCAAAGGATACAAAACCAAAAGTATGCTCGAAGCTACTGCAGGACAAGGAACCGCTCTCGGATATAAATTTGAACAGCTTAGAAAAATAATTGATCTGGTTGATGAAAAAGATCGGATGACTGTCTGCATTGATACATGCCATATTTTTGCAGCCGGTTACAATATAAAAGACCCTAAAGAGTACAAAAAAGTTATTAAAGAGTTTAATGACATAATCGGATTAGACCGTTTGCAGTGCATACATATGAATGACAGCAAAAAAGATTTGGGAAGCAGAGCTGATCGCCATGAACATATCGGGAAAGGATTTATCGGCAAGGAAGGTTTTACAAATATCATGAACGATAAAAAACTTGAGAAAGTACCAAAAGTTTTAGAAACACCGAAAGAGAAAGATCAGAAAGAAGATTTGGAAAACATTAAGGTATTGCTGGGATTAGTGAAAAAATAAAATGATTTACGAATTAAGATTTACGATTTATTCTAATTCTAAAATCGTAAATCCAAAATCCTAAATAGCTCTTAAAACCATTATTCCTGTTTGTTTCTTATTCCCTTTGATATAATCTGCAAGCGGCTTTTCCGTAATTTGAACTTTGTACCCTACATTCGGTGCGTGCATTAAATGTATTCTTCCATCATCCAAACGGATTGCAATTCCCGTATGTGCAATATCGAGTCCTTCAACGTTGGTTGTAATTCCGATAATATCCCCGCTCTGAATTTTATCTTCAACGGAAGCAATCTCTTCTTGCGGAAGATAAAAATATTTTCGAGTGCTGATCTGTCGTTCAATATTTGAAATCTCTTTTACAAACTTTTGATTTTCTTTCAATTGTTTATAAGAATCAACATGAGTGCTCATAAAATTAATTTTCTTTACGTAACGTTTACCGCCGATTTCTTTAGTGATGTCTTTTCCAATTCCACGTTTGTTCATATCATAGATCCAATCGGAGAAGTAATGAAGTCGTGATGGATATTCGTTCAACTTTCCATCGCGGTAACGGATGTTGGTTAATTCTTTCTGATAATCTTCAAACGAAGTCTTCCCTTTTTTGATACATCGCGCAAACACAAGTGAAGTTTCAAGAAAAGTGTAGCAATCTAATCCGGTAAGATTAATAACAAGATTTTCCTTATCACCTTTCTCTAGAGTGTTGGCAACGTAATCTGTTCCGAGAAAGCTTTTTCCTATTTCAATAATAACTTGATTGATTGGTAACGATGAGAGTTTTTGATCAACGGCAAGATTGAATTTAGAATTGCAAACATCAACATCTTTCTGTGTGTAAATTGTCTGTGCATTAGAATTACACACTACAATTAGAAGAAATAGAAATAACAAAGATTTTTTCATATAGGAAAGTCCTCCGCACCTTGAGCAATAGCCGCTTGATCTACGCCGGCCGGTAGTTGTTGCTGTCTGAACCGGTCAAGATTTTCAAATTTTGCATAATCTTTTATGAAACGTAACTTAACTTCTCCGATAGGACCGTTTCTTTGTTTACCAACAATTACTTCGGCAATTCCTTCGGTTGATTCTCCGTTCATTTCACCGTAAGAGTATTGAGTTATGCCGTAAACTTCGGGACGGTATAAGAACAACACAACATCTGCATCCTGCTCGATCGAACCGGACTCGCGCAAATCCGAAAGCATTGGCTTTTTATCCGAGCGTGATTCCAGCTGACGGTTTAACTGAGAAAGTGCAACAACTGGAATATTCAATTCCTTAGCAAGAGATTTTAACGAACGAGATATTGTTGAAATTTCTCGTTCACGGCTTTCCATATGAACAGAAGAACTAAGAAGCTGTAAGTAATCAATAATTATCAATCCTATTTTTTTCTCATTCTTAAGTCTTCTTGCTTTTGCACGAAGTTCAAGAATTGAAATAGCAGGAGTATCATCAATATAAATCGGTGCTTTACTAAGTTTGTGTACGGTACGGCTGATCTTCGCTCCCTCTTCGGCTTTAAACTTTCCTGTTCGTACGTTATGTGCATTGATACGTGCCTCGGCAGAAATTAATCTTGTAGCTAATTGAATTGTAGCCATTTCTAAACTGAATACACCTACAGGTACGTTATGATCTATTGCGGCATTGCGTGCGGCAGACATAGCGAATGCAGTTTTACCCATAGAAGGACGGGAGGCAACAATAATCAAATCGGATTTTTGAAATCCGCCGAGCAGATCATCTAATTCAAAAAATCCCGAAGGAACCGAAAATGTAGAAATATTTTTTGAGTGAATTGCTTCGATCAATTCAAGCGCTTCTTTAACTGCTTTATCCATTGACTTAAAAGATTCTTTAATTCCCTTTTCAGAAATTTGAAAGATCTTTGATTCAGCGGCATCAAGCAGATCGAAAACATCTTCATTACCTGCATAAGCAGAACTGGCAATTTCCATGGATGAAGAAATCAATTGGCGGAGAATCCATTTTTCCATAACAACACGTGCATGATAATCTATATTTGCAGCAGAAGAAATATCTTGAGATAATTTGCTGATATACGCTGCGCCGCCTGCTTCATCTGTCTTACCGGATTTTTTCAATTCTTCATAAACAGAAACAGTGTCTATCGGTTCGTTAGCTTCATACAAAGAAGCCATCGATTCAAATACAACTCTATTTCTTTTATCGAAAAAAGATTCCGGTTTTAGAATTTCGATTGCTTTTGGAACTGCATCCTCATCAATTAACATTGCGCCAAGTACTGCCATCTCAACTTCAGTTGCAGACGGTGGTTGATTAGCCGATGCCATTAATTTTTCAATATCAATATTTCTTTTTCCGCTTTTGCGGTTAGTCGTTCGCTTTGCCATTTTATTTTGCCGTTAATTCATCATACAGTTTTCTAAATTTTTGTACGTCTTCCCAGCATCCGCGTTTCCAATTAGGATTTCTTAAAAGTGCCGCGGGATGATATGTTGCCATTACTTTTATTCCGTTAAATTCATAATTACTTTCACGCAATTGTCCCAATGAAAGTTTTTTATTCAGTAATCCGTTTGCAGCTACTCTGCCAAGGCATAAAATAACTTTTGGTTGTATCAATTCTATTTGCTTATGAAGATATGGAATACAAGTTTCCATTTCCACAGGAAGCGGATCGCGGTTATTTGGCGGGCGGCATTTTAAGATGTTTGCAATATAAACTTCCTCTCTTTTAAAATTTACTGCTTTCAATATATCATTAAGTAATTTACCTGCCCGTCCAACAAAAGGTTCACCTTGCAGATCCTCATCACGTCCAGGAGCTTCGCCGATAAGCATTGCATCTGCATTAGGATTTCCGACCCCAAATACAAATTTTGTTCTGGTTTTTCCAAGTGCACAATTCTGGCAATTACAAATTTTAGAGTTCAGCTCTTCTATTGATTCTGTCTTTTGAAAATCTTCAAGAAAGAGATTCTCTGCAACAGATATTTTACTTTCTGGGATTTCTTTAGCAACAGTATTTTTTTTCTTCATTGATTCCTCAATTGTAGTATCCACATTTTCAAACAAAAAATCGCCAAAGATTTCCTGCTGATCTTTAATTACTTCTATCAATAATTTTTTATCTAGCATTTTCAAATCCTATTAAGGACTTAACACGATTGGCAGTAGGAAATTAGCAAAATCTTTACTGAAAATTTAGCACTAACTTTAGCACAAAAAAGAAAAGCGGAGATCATTTGCTGATTTCCGCTTTTTAAAAGTAAACCTAAATATTATTTATCTTTTTCTGATTTGTATCTGTATTCGATTTTTGCATCAACTAATTCTTTAACAGCCTTGATATGAGCTTTCTCACGCTTTTCGAATTCTAGTGAAAGCTTCATCTGTTCGGGATTCTCCCGGTCTTCAAATTCATCTTCGTGTCCGGTTGTCATAGTGCTTAACAGCGAATTGAATTCGAGCTTATTGTCATCGTTAATTTTCCGAGCACGTCTTGCTGCAACAATAACGGCTTCATAAAGATTCGGTATGCTTGCTTTTATTTTGGTTAGGTTAATTGGTTTTATTGCCATTTTACTTCTCCTGTTATATTTCTTTTTCTATAATTTTTTTTACTTCTTTTTTTGCTTCTTCAAGATTCACATTAGAAACCACGTAATCAAATTGATCCTTAAAGCTCAATTCCATTTCCGCTCTCTCAATACGTTTCGTAAGATCTTCATTTGTTTCAGTATTCCGTTTTATCAATCTGTCTTTTAGAACATCAATACTTGGAGGAGCAATAAATATTAGAACAGAATTTTTGTAAGCTTTCTTGATACTTAAAGCACCTTTAACATCTACTTCAAAAACGGTTGATAAACTTTTTGCAAGATTGCCGTCAACAAAATTTTTTAATGTGCCGTAACAATAATCGTAAAATTTTTCCCACTCAACAAATTCGCCGGTATCAATCTTCTTATTAAATTCTTCTTCCGATATAAAAAAATAATCAACGCCTTCTTTTTCAGAACTTCTTCTTTTTCTTGTAGTAGCCGAAACTGAAAAAACAAACTCGGGAAATTTTCTTAGCACATCGCGAACTATGGTTGTTTTACCGGAACCGCTTGGCGCAGAAAATACATATAATTTTGCCTTATGATTTGACACGGTTTACTCAATGTTCTGAATTTGTTCACGAATCTTTTCTATCTCTTCCTTTATCGAAATTCCATTGTGAGAAATTTCCGATGATACAGATTTGCTATTTATTGTATTTGCTTCGCGATTCATTTCCTGAACTATAAAATTGAGTTTTCTTCCGGCATCATCTGATTTTGAAACTGTATCTAAAAACATTTTAATGTGACTGCGTAAGCGAACGCACTCTTCTGTTACATCGGCACGTTCGGCAATTAATGCCAGTTCCATATTCAGTCGGTCTTGATTGTTAGATAGATCAGCAATCAATTGCTTTGCTTTCTCTTTGATCTTTTCAAAATAAGCTTTAATACTTTCTTCAGATAAGTTTTCTATTTTTGATAGAGCGTTATCTATTATTTGAACTCTTTTGCGTAAATCTTTTTCAAGTTCTTTTCCTTCAGCTTCGCGCATTTTGTTTAATTCGTTAATAGCCGAATCAATTGCTTCAACAACAATTTCAAATTCTTCTCCGGCTTGTTCGTAATCATCTTTGAACAGCATATTCTGAAAAAGAAGAACATCGCTAAGTTTAAGATTGCCTTTTAACTTTGCGTACTTTTTAATATCCTTTAACATACTAAGTGTATACTTAACGCCGGCTGGGTCAATCTCATTAAACCGTTCTTCAACTTCACCTTTACGGATTGAAACTGCCAGATAAACTTTTCCTCTTTTAATCCGGTTCTTAACTTTTTCGCGAATCTCAAATTCTTTGTTCATAAGAAACTTCGGAATTCGAAGCGAAAGATCAAGATATCGGCTGTTAAGACTTTTTAATTCGGCTTCTACAGTAATATCGTCTCTCTGAACGATAGCTTTACCATATCCGGTCATGCTTGAAATCATCAGGGGTTCCTAAAAAGTGATGGCAAATTTAGTTAAAAATGCGTTGGTAAACAAAGTTGGTTTATTGTGTGGTTTCAAAAAAATAATGAATCAAAACGCTTCGCCTATTCCGATATGAAACTGAAGAATCTCTTTCCAGAATTCTTTGCTAACCATAGGGCGGCGGTCATTTGGGTCGTAAATTTTAAAACCGAAATCAATTCTTAAGGGAACAAAATCCGAGTAGTATCTTAAACCAAATCCGGCAGCAACGGCAATTTCATCGTAACGAAATTCTTTGTAACCGTTCCATGTATTGCCGTAATCAATAAAAAGTGCGGTACCTACTCTACCGAAAATTCTATTTCTCGTTTCAACCGAACCTTCCATCAAAAAGAATCCGCCTGTTGCAGCACCTTTACCAAGAAATGATTCAAGATCATCTTGAGTAGGATTAGCAGCTAAATCAAACTCAACTTTTTTAGGAACAAGCTGGCGTGTTCCCCATCCTCGTACAGAATTACTTCCGCCTGCGTATAATCTTTGATTTAAAGGAATGGCAGATTGCTCACCACGGTAAGTAAAAATTTGTCCGATCTTAAATTTTATTCCTAATGCATCAACTTTGGAATTATAAACCGGCAAGTATAATGATGAAGTAATAACGCTTTTAAAAAACAGCGGGCGTACAAAATCACTTTTAAATAATCTGCTGATCAGATATGGAATAGAGTTTGCATCTTCTAATAAAAAAGAAAGAGCATAACCGTTTGAAGGGAAAAAAGTATCGTTTGTTTTGTTAGCTCCAAAATTAATACCGATAGCAGCATTAGTACTCTGGGAAATATATCTGCCGCCAAGGTCTTTGTCTACATAATTACCGGCTAAAGAATCTGCATAATCTTTTTGATAGCCATTTTTAATTTGAAAATATTGACTAAATAAATTTTTTAAATAAGCCGGTTTATAATCATATTCCGACCGCTCAACATTTAAATAAGCATTAAATGAATTGAAGTAAGTAAACTGTGGAAGTTCGAAATCAAAACTTAACCTGCCGCCTATTATTGTAGAGTTATATTCATTTTTTCTTTTTTGAGCAGTGAAATAAGTTTCAAGTTTTGTTGTTATCGGCTCACCGAAAAGAAACGGCTGCTCAATCGAAATACGCGCATCGAAGTAACCGTAAAATGCGGAATCTGCAAAAGTGGGGTGCTGAAAGAATTCAGAAATGTTTTGAACTGCTGCAGAAGTACTAATTGAAAACTTTCTTGCATCGCCGAGAAAATTCTTCTTGATAAAGTTCAGAGCCAAACCAAGGTTAAAAGTATTGTCCTCATTGTTCATTATTATTTCAGGTGATAGCTCATGCATTAAACCGATATCCGCACTAATGTTTAACGGAACATTGTTGCCTGATGTATCGGAGATAACACTCATTACAGCTGCTGAAGTAAAAAGATTTGTCCTAAACAATCTTACTTGTCCCCGCTGGATATTATAATTGCTGTACCAGCTTCCGATTTGTATTCCTACAATTTCTTTTAACAGAGCATCATCGACTAAATCAAATCCTTTGCCGGTTCGTTGCGTAAACAAATTGCTAATTTTATATCGGCTGCCGGGTGTAAATTTTAATTCTACATCAACTTTATTTTTGATCGTATCAATAACAACTGTAGGTCTATCTGCACTAATGAGCATAAAACCATGATCTCGAAGGAAGGATAAAGTATAATTTTTTTTCTCATCAACAATAGCATCTTCGTAGATTTTGTTCGTATCTACTCTGCAATAATCGGCAAGTAATTCTTGAAATTCGGGTGCGATCCATTCCAAACCTTTCAATGTCAAAGAATTAAAATAAACCGGTTGAGATTCAAAGATCGTGTAATTCAATCGTGCTTCGTTATTCGATGTATTCAGTTCATAATTAGAATTAATTTTTATTTTGAAAAACCCTTTTGCTTGATAAAAATCTGTAAGTGCATTTATGTCTGATTGAATTAGTAGAGAATCAAAATAAACAGCTTTGCCTCCTAGTGATGAAATCTTATTTAAGAGCTGCGATAGCCAATTGGGTGATTCTTTAGAAAATATTATTTCCCTAAGAGTAGATGAGGAAAAATTACTATTACCATCAAAGTTAATTTGAGCAAGTTCATATTTTTTATTTGATTGTGCAAATATCCCTGCTGCAAATAGAAATAGGAAAATGTATAAAAGCTTAAATCTCAACAGTAATCCTTCAATTAATTATTTTTACAGGAGTTCCAACTTTAATTAATGAAAACAGTTCATCCATATTTTCGTTGCTAATCGCGATTGATCCGTTAGTCCAATTAAAAGCGAACGGAAGATTTTTAAATATAATATTATATGTTCCAATACCATGTATTCCTATTTTTGAGCCAAGTTTTGTTTCTTTAGGCGGACATTCATTTTTCTTAGCAGCAAGTACTATTGTATTAAACTCATCGTCGAAAATATATCTTTGTTTTAGCGCTTCCGCAGCATCCCGTTCATTAGGATAATCTAAATGAAAAAATTTATGGTATTTATTTAATGTATCAATTGCACAAATTTTATAATCGCCGATAGGTGTAATATTATCATCTGCAGAAGATTTTATTGTACCTGAACTTTTACCAAATACGGCTTTGTATGTTTTAACTAAAATTTTGTTTGAATAAAGTGAAATTCGATAATCTGTTTTATCTATTAGAAGATGAACATTTTCAAGTCTTATCAATCCTTTTTCTATCATAGCTTCTTTTAAGGTAACTTCCCGCAGATTGAGAATAACCCCGTAAAGAATTAATCCGGCAAAAAATATCACTACACTTCCGGAGATATATAAAATATTTTTTAACACATTGAATCTTGCCGATTAGTCTATGGCTAAGATAAAATTATCTATTTGCAATATAAATAACGAAGAGGCTGTATCAAAAGTGGCAAAATTGAATGAGTTGGATTTAATTTCATTTTAAAATCGCAACTTTTCAGTAAAAATGACTTTTGAGACAGCCTCTTTCCAAATATCCGATTAAATAAACATTCGATTATTTGTGGTTCTTAGCTCCTACAACTGCAATTGCAGTCATATTAATAATATCATTAACAGTATCGCCGCGCTGAATAACATGAACAGGTTTTTTCATTCCCATTAGGATTGGACCAATCACCGTAGCATCTGTCAAACGCTGCAATAGTTTATAAGCAATATTTCCAGCTTCGAGGGTTGGAAAAATAAGTACATTAGCACCACCTTTAAGCGATGAAAATGGAAAATCTTTTTCTAATCTCTCCGCTACTACCGCGGTATCAGCTTGCATTTCACCATCAACAATCAAATCCGGTCTTTTTTGTTTAACTATCTTAACAGCATTTGCAACTTTAATTGACTGCGGATAAGGAGTGCTTCCAAAATTGCTGAAAGAAAGCATGGCTATCTTAGGAATAATATCAAAATCTTTAACGGTTTCAGCAGTACTAATAGTTATTTCAGCAAGTTGTTCAGCAGTTGGATCAACATTTACAGTACAATCAGCAAAGAAAAAAACTTTGCGTTTGATAATTACAATGTACATTCCCGAGACAACTTTTAATCCTTCCTTTACGCCAATGCATTGTAATGCAGGCTTGATTGTTTGCGGATAGTGATAAGTCAATCCGCCAACCATTGCATCTGCATCACCGCACTCAACCATCATAGCTCCAAAGTAATTTGGATCTCGCATCAGTACTTTTACATCGCGGGGTGTAATTCCTTTGCGCTGACGTTTTTTGTAAAATGCATCTGAATATTCATCAATTTTTTTAGTAGTTGTGGGATCAACAATTTCAAAATTATTAAGATCGTAACCTAAATCTTCGATTCTTGTTTTTATAACTTGTTCGTTGCCGAGTAAAATTGGTTTGGCAATATTTTCATCAACAGCAGCATTTGCAGCACGGATAATTTTTTCTTCTTCACCTTCGGGATAAACTACTTTCTTCGGGTTCTGTTGTGCTTTATGAACCATAACGCGCGCAATCTCGGTTGAGTAACCTAATCTTTCCTGTAATTGAACATTATATGCATCCCAATCTGTAATAGGATTTTTGGCAACACCGGTATCCATTGCAGCTTTTGCTACAGCAGGTGCAACATTCCAAAGAACTCGAGGATCAAACGGTTTTGGTATAATGTATTCGGGGCCAAATGAAAATTCTTTTCCGCCGTATGCGTTTAGTACAACTTCAGGAACTTTTTCTCTTGCGAGTTGAGCAAGGGCTTTTGTCGCGGCCATTTTCATTTCTTCATTTATCTTACTTGCTCGAACATCAAGTGCACCACGGAAGATAAATGGGAAACCCAAAACATTATTAACTTGGTTGGGATAATCACTTCTTCCGGTTGCCATAATAATGTCTTTGCGTGCATCAATTGCATCCTCATATTTTATTTCAGGATCTGGATTAGCCATTGCAAATACAATCGGATTCTTTGCCATACTCTTAACCATTTCTTTCGAAACAACATTTCCTTTTGACAATCCAACGAACACATCTGCACCTTTCATTCCATCGGCTAAATCTGCATACTGGTTATCTTGGGCAAATAATTCTTTGTATTTATTTAGATCAGTTCTTTTTTTGTTGACGTGCCCTTTTGTATCAAACATTGAAATGTTTTCTCTCTTAACACCCGCGGCAACATATAATTTACAGCAAGAGATGGCAGCCGCTCCAGCACCGTTAACAACAAGACGAATCTTATCTAATTTTTTTCCGGCAATTTCCACAGCATTAATCAAAGCGGCGCAAGAAATTATTGCCGTACCATGCTGATCATCATGGAATACCGGTATGTTCATAGTCTTAATTAGTTCTTCTTCTATCTCAAAACATTCCGGCGCTTTGATGTCTTCCAAATTGATTCCGCCAAATGTCGGTTCCATTAATTGAACTGCACGAATGACTTCTTTTGGATCGTGAGTTTTCAATTCAATGTCGAATACATCTATATCGGCAAATCGTTTGAACAAAACACCTTTACCTTCCATTACGGGTTTGCTGGCATGCGGACCGATATCACCTAATCCTAATACTGCAGTTCCATTCGAAACAACTGCTACCAAATTTCCTTTAGCAGTGTACTTGTAAACGTCATCATCATTTTTTTCGATTTCTCTACACGGTTCAGCTACTCCCGGTGTGTAGGCAAGTGATAATTCTCTGGCAGTATAACATGGTTTAGTCGGAACGACTTCAATCTTACCTTTTCTTCCCTCACTATGATACCTCAGTGCCTCTTCTTTTGTAACGTTCATATTTTTTTCCTTATGTTGATCTTTGATATGTTTCTTCGATATGATGAATAAGATGAAATTGTATATCTAAAAATATAGATATTCTAACAAAGTAAAAAGTAAGTAAATTTCAGAAATGCTGCCGAAATTCTTTAAAAAGAAAATCCCGACAAATATCGGGATTTTCTTTTTAGACAATGAATAATTGCTTCATTTTTAATTGCTATTATTACAAATGAATCAATACCGAAGCTTGAAGCATGCTGTCGTTATAATTAATTCCTGCACCTGAAAGATCTTCATAGTTTGATATATTCCCTTGCAGTTCGAATCTCAACCATTCAGAAAGAATTATATTTGAACCCATATAAATCATTTTTTTCTTTGTGAAATTCTCCTCTTTAGAGATCGTTCCGCCTAGATTTACAGAAATCATTTCACTGATTTGATAATTCCCATTCAAATCAAATTCCGTTATATTACTTGAGATAGAAAGAATTTTGGATTGAGTCAAACTGAATGTCGAACTCAATGTCAGTGGAAATTCAAAGTTGAAACTCTGGTTTAGCATGTATGTTGTATTCGAAAATTTGTTTTCAATGATTCCAATTTTGGCATTTTGCCATTGACCGTTAAAAGAAAACAAGGTTGAAGCATAAATTCCTGATATTTGATAAGAATATCCGGTCATGAAATTGACTATGTGATTATCGTTCTTCATTAATTGATTAGCAGGCACAGCATCATTATTCTGAAAATAAGGAGAGTAACCAATTGAAAAGTAAGGTAATTTGGGAAAATTAAAATCGAAACTTAACCCAAAAGATGCAGTTGTAGTTGTTGAAGTTTTCCAATTTACAACATTGTCTTGATAAAACTTTACATACATTTTCATCCCGATTTTTTTTCCAGGAAATTTCTTATTGATCTTCGCTTCTAACATTAATTGATCAGACCGAATGTTTGGTGCTGCTAAAGAAATATATCCTGGCCCTATTCTACTAATTGCGAATGATCCGTATGTATCATTTTTTGGCTGATCGAAGACCGCACTAACACGTAAGGCATAATCGTATGAAGTACTGATTTTGGGATTGTATATGCTTTTAACAAAACTTGGTAAAGAACCATCCTGAATATCCGCATCTCTTAAGTCTCTTGTAAACAATGAAACCGCTCCCTCACCCTTTAGTGAAAGTAAATTATTAAAGAGGAAAATTTTTCCTTCAGTACCGAATACCTGATTCTCTTGAGGTGTTAGAAATAAATTCACTGGAGGTAGTATGGATTGATCATCGTCCTTCATTTTTAATAATGTAAAAAATAGATGAGCATTTTCTTTCTTCCCCAATCCAATTCGACCAGCCATAAATGATCTCTTAAAAGAAACCTCAGCGATACCTTCTGTATTATTTCCGGCAGCAACGGCAAGGTATAAGATTCCCGGATTGAATTCCAAATTCAATCCATTAACCGGAACCCCGCTAACAGTTAACTCTGAATATTCCGGGTATGTTCTTCCGATTCCAAGTGTTTTAATATTTAAGAAGAGTTTTTCCGCTGGAGAGATCAGTCCAAGTTTTTCTGCGTTCTCTGTAAGTTTATTCGGATCGGTCAATGATTCTAAATCTAGTTTTCCAAAAGATGAATCGGCAGAAGATACAATCTCCTTAACCTTTTCAGAAATACGCTCTTTTATTTTTGATTTCAGTCGATCAATATCCAGAAAAAATGAAACACTATTCAAACTCTGCCTATTCGAATTGTTTAATGAAGAGAGATAAATATTCAATCCAAATGGAATATCGTACACTGAAAGTCTCGGATTAATTTCGAATGTCCAATAGTTTAATGGAAGCTGTGAGAATTGCGCCGGTTTGCTGTTTGATATTTGGGTAAATTTCGCATCACCATAGAATTTAAAATTGCTCGGGCTGCCAAATAGATCTATGGGTGCCGGAGCTCTGAAGAAGTTTAGAGCTGATGCTCCATAATTTCTACTTTTGTAAGATGATAAACCGGATGGTAATCCGGATTTTTCATTAATATAAGTTTCACCGTATTGATTAGAGCTGTCACCATAACCCGCTGAATAATCTTCCTTCTTCTCTTCGCCGCCTGCTATTTCAAAAAATCTTATTTCACTTTCCTGTGTTTTGAAATCATCAATAAATGCCTCAACCGCCCACGCGTATTTTTTCCCCGGCAACAACTGCCGAGCAGCTATGGGATAGCGCAATACAGTTGCTGAAATTTTTGACGATTGATAATAAAGTGGATTGGATGACATTGCAGAATGCACCGACTGATATCCAAAAATTTCTACAATTTTTAATTTGTAACTAATTCTTGAGCCCGGTGGAACCGGAACCGGCGGCAGCCAGGAAAAGATAATTACCGGAGTCTTATTATTTTTTAATTTAAGATTTTCTTTTGCTTCATCAGAAATATTGCCGATAGTTTCGCCGTCAAACGGGCTTATCAGTTCCATACGGTTAAAGTTTTCTACAGTAACCGAAATACAGTCTGTTGCAATTTGCCTTCCATCAAGCGCTGCGAATACGGCCACACATATTTCATAATTTCCTGAAGGAAGACCACCTGTATTCAAAATAATATTTTTATAGCGGTTGTTAGATTCACTTATAGTAAACGGACCTAGCTCTCTTCCGGATATAACTTTTGCACCTCTTTGAAGTGTGATAACCGATGAGGTTGCTTCTATAATTTTTCCTTGTATAGATTCAGTAGCAGTTCCTTTTAGAAAAACATTTATAGGTTTATCACTGTTATTCGTTAAAACAATTTTCCAGAAATTCTCAACTTTAAATTGGTATGGCGGTGGTTGTTGAAGATGAACAGTCACTTGAGCATAAGAGCTTGTTGTTACTATGATGAATAGTAATATTGTGTTATATACTTTCATTTTTTTTCCTTAATTAGTAGTAATGTCCTTAATAATATTCTAATCCCACATTGAAATATTTATCCAGACAAACCGATTGATCTTTATTTTATCTATTCAATAATTTTACCAAGCACATTGCTAATTTTTGATTGACCGCCATCTCCTGTAATAACCTTTACTGCATAGTAATTTTCTTTATTCGTATTCTTATCGGTATATGATTTTTCTTTTGTGGTGTCATATTGTTTTAATTGACCCTTACTATCTTTCTTGTAAATCACAAAAGTGTTTTCTGTCTTTGAGGTAGGGTATTCCCATTTTAGAATAATATTTTTCTTTTCAACCATCGCGCTGAACTTTTCAATTGGAGGTCTTACGCCTGTATCATACGGCTTACCATATACTACTGAAGCATATTTAGAATACAGTCCGCCTAAGTCCTTAGCTCTAATTGAATAAAAGTAAGTGACACCTGTTGTTACAGTCGTATCAATAAATTTAGTTGTAGTTGATTCTGTAGTTTTAAGATTTTCCCATTTAGCTTCCATATCGGTTTTTCTATAAATGATATGCTCTTTAACATCCTCGCTGCTGCTAGGTACAAAGTGTAATTCAATCTTTTTTTCTCCTACAATCACATCATTAAAAATTGGAGTTACGGGAGGTATTGTATCAGGGCGCGCTACTTTCAGCACATTAGAAAACTCTGATTGATTGTAGTTGAAATCTAACGCTTTTATTTTGTAATAGATGAAAGGCGTTAAAGAATTCAATGTGACTGTATCTTTAAATACAGTTTTTATCTCTTGTATTAAAGAGTCGTTATTCATAAAATTCTCATGAATAACTGAAAACTCATGTTCAGCACTATTTGATTTAAAAAGTCTATATCCCATCAAATCTTTTTCTTTGTTTTTCTGAACTGTAAGTGTCACTACACCGAGTGAATCTATTTTGCCGGAAATAAAAACCGGTTTAACCGGAGGTATTGAATCAATTAAAGTAACAGAGACTGGATATGAAGAGCTAACATTTTTTGCAGTATCAATTGCCTGAACGACATAGTAATTTGGTTGACCTGTGATGAAGGTAGTATCTGTAAATGTTCTGGCATCCTTCATAAGCATTGCGCTGTGCAGTACTTTAAACTCTCCTTCATTTTTATCTGATCGAGCAACAAAAAAACCTTTCAAGTCTGGAGCCGGAATCGGATTCATTTTCCATGTAACTAAA
>Ga0265292_1001011_pt1 | contig 28237 bp, 27 predicted proteins | sample Munlanlewell296A_FD_189080 | JGI IMG/M metagenome (GOLD analysis project Ga0265292, IMG submission 189080) | Leachate microbial communities from a municipal landfill in Southern Ontario, Canada - Leachate well 296A | ecosystem: Engineered > Solid waste > Landfill > Unclassified | place: Canada... | reverse complement strand
AGTTTATAACGGATTTTATTTTTTCAAAGTTAGCCCTCGACATGAGTTGCGAAAAATACAGAAGCCTCTATGAGGAGTGCCTGAATATCGGTAGATTAGCTGCATGAATTTTTAACGGAGTATTGATTATTCAATGCTGTGCCTAAAGAATGAAAAATTACGGATTTAATGAGAATATTTCTTGAAATATTAAGAATTCACAACTGGTTTAACTACTTTGTCCAAAATAGTGATGTCACTCTTTTATATGATAATAACAGGCAATTTGACAAGATATGTCGTAATTTAGACTATATTCAAATTTACATATCCACATTACATTTTGGAGACTATAGACTTACTGCCGATAAACCTTCAGAATAGGAGATTTTTATAATGTGATTTCATTGATTAATTTTAAATTTAAGTGGCTCTAAATTATTAAGGATTCAAATTTGATTTAAATTTTTTAAACTATGGAATTTACTTTAATTGAGAATCTTAACATTGGCATTGACTTATCAATACTCCAACGAACTACGCAACGTCACTCCATACTTTTATACCAGCATGGGGGAGCGCTTCATGCTGATAATACCCGTATAGGTAACCACAATAATGTGACACATGAGTTAAGTCTTTTTTTCGAAAAATCCCGTTTAACAGCCTGTGACTTAGCACTTACCCCCGAATATTCATGCCCTTTATTAGTAATTGAAGATATTATCAGTCACCCCGAAAAATGGCCCACTGCCGATAAGTTATGGGTGGTTGGGTGTGAATCGATGACCAAACAACAACTTACTGATTTTCATACCAATTATAATATAGATAATGTTTATGTTCATTATGACACTGCTGTTCTCAAAAATCAATTAAACTATGTGGACCCTTTGATTTATTTATTCAGGGGCACACATGATGGCTTAAACAAACTGATCGTTTTACTCCAATTTAAGACCCATCATCAAAGTGTTTGGAGCGGAGAGGTCGAAAGAAATAATCTGATTCAGGGCAATGAGATTTATATATTAAGAAATCCAATACATTCTGTAAATTTCCTCTCCCTTATTTGTTCGGAAGCCATGAATTTTCAAGCTGAATTGACACAACAAAAACAGAAGGCAATCGGATGGATTGATAGTCCTTATTTGATCTATAATCCCCAACTTAATCCTGATCCCGCAAACCCAATCTTTACTGCGTTCAGAAAATTCGTTTTCCTGTTTGGTAAAAAGGAAATAATATCTCTTAACTGGAACAAAAGCACAACTTATAATGGAGTCTCTTTTCTAAAATATGATGCGGCCCGAAGCGGATTTTATATTCAATCCGGTGAAATTAATCTGGATGAAAATAGAATAAAGTACAATCATTCACATGGACTTTACTATTTTTATTTCGGAATGAATAAGCACGCATTCATATTAAACAGTTCTCCTATCGTTTTTAATATTGCTACCCCCCCTGTTGATATTGTGAATGCGATGCCCCAGCAGTCCAGGAGGGATGGTCCTGAACTGATTGAAGTCTACGGTTTTAATGCTGTGCAAAATGATTTTGAATCATTGAACGACGGTATCAATGATTTACATGTTGATTATTTAAACGGCGTCGGATGTATCTGCAATTTTCTCATTTCACATCATAATTGCATACTGGAAAAAGAAAAGCTTGTTTGCCTCACCTCCGGTAAAATAAATAAAGAACTCGGAAGCAATTGGACTAATATTCTGAATCTATTTTCGATTAATATCGACCAGGAAACAGAAGTTAACCGCCGGATCACATTCGCAGAAGACACTCATCCCATGAGCCTTAGACAAAGAACAGAGTTTATAGATACGATAACTGAATTAAATAATAATATTTTACCAAATAAAACAGTATATCCTGAAAGTATTGCAGACCTGAAGGCAGAAGACTTGGTTATTGGTTATCATATCAATTCACGTGCTGATAATTACAAATTTAATATATTAACTGATACTGGGGAAGGACGGATCGCTACTATTTGTTTCATGGGCTCTATGCCTGATGATGTGATTGAGAAAACCTTTGATTTTCTTCAGGCATTATTTGATGATGACAATAACAATAAACGGAGGGTAGTGGTTTTTTACAGAAGGGGAAACAGAATCTTATCAAAGTCTGATCCAAATGCCGGGAAAATAACAGTAACCAGTGATTTTGATGGTCCAACTTTTTTGAAACAATAAGATTATAGATAAGGATAGAATAATCAGTCTTGCAAAAAATATTTTCCCTGATATACACCCTGTCAGGGATAATCTGTACCGGGGCGAATTGAAGATATTTGGAAAACCTGCTGGTATTTATTATATGGATATTAGTGGACAAGTGCCATTTGATAGATTTAATCAATATCAGGAAGAAGTGCTAGCCAAAGAATACTATAATAATCCTGGCAACTTACAATGGAACCTCTACTTATTGCTCCTACAAGATGAAGTCAACCCAATAACAATAGGACAAATTGAGCGCAACGACAAATATGCCCGCAAATATGTTTTCACTGAATCTCAATTTGAGGACTTCTTCAAGCTTAATAAATCTGTTGCGGTAGTTTCATCCGATATTGTCATTCAGTGGAAGGAGTCCCTCAAGAAAGTTGACTTGGAGGAAGTATATTCTAGAGCCAAATACACTGAAGCGGTAGATCGGTTTTTAAATAACCTAACAAAAAAAATTAATACAACAGAGTCTTATACTGAGACGCTGGATGCTATCAAAATCAAATTTATAAACCAGATCACTTTAAAGCAAACTTATCGCGAACATCCGAAAGAGCCAAGGGTTTTTAACTTTGGAAAAGTGAACCTTATAAAAGGGATTAATGGCGTTGGAAAAACCTGTGTGCTGGAATCTATCGAATTAGTGGCATGTGGAAGGACTTTCAGGAATCCCGGTAAGAAAGAGCACGACAATTGTATCGAAGCAATAATAAACGATAAACATCAGGCTGAATTATGTACGCCAAGTGATAATTCAAAATATCGGCAACGGGACGCTTATTGGTACAGTAATAATTATGTTAAAGATAATTTGATTTATAATTCTTTTAACAGATTCAATTTCTATAATACTGATGCAGCAAATGACTTAGCGAAAAGTAATGACGAAGATGCAGTGAGGCAGGCTTTATCCAATATTATTTTGGGAAGTGAATTCAATTATATTTCTGAAAGAATAAGCGGATTCTTTGATAGAATAAAACCTGTGTATTATGATTTATATCGTGGGATGAATGATGCGGATCATACTATTAAGGAAGCCAACCTCGTCATTTCTACAATTGGAAAATCCGAAACACTCCAATCACTAATTGACATTATTAATGGGAATTTACAATCGCTACATTTCAAGAATAAGAGCTTGAATCTCGAAAGGGAGTATGCTGAGATAGAAGTGGTGATTAATCAGGTGAAAGCCCTTACTGAAAAGGCTTTAGGGATTCAGACCTTTTTAGTTAACAGTAGAAATGAGCTAAACGTCATTAAAAAAGAATTTACAGCAAAAGAAGCTGCATATGATCAGTTTAAAACAAATCTTGAAAAAGTTTCTCAGGATATTTCCTTGCAAGAAAAGCAGATTAACACCTTCAATGAAAATTCCAACTTACTACGTTCAGCCTTTAAATATTTCGCTGATCCAAGACTTTTTCAGATTAAAGGTTTCAGTAAACGTCTTGCTGACTCTGAAGAGTCGATAAGGAGAGTACAAGCAATGAAAAATAGCCTTGGAGCATTGGACCTTCAGGCTTTCACCTCAAAAGAAAATGTCAATGTTCTTCTTGGTAAAACCCGTACTGGTCTTGCTACTGCCAGAACAATACAAGATGAATTAGATGCTCAATTAAAAAAACTTCTTGCGCAGTTTAGTAATACGGATAAAGTAGTTAATCAAATAAAATTATTGGTAAAGAGTATTTAGTTCTAAGACCAGATGCTATTTCATGCCCTCTTTGTCAGTCAATTTATGATGGATTTGAACTGAAAAGAAGGATTGAACAAGTCCTACAAACGAATTCCAAGAAGAATCAACTATTAATTGATTCACTTCACCAAAAACTAAAGGATGCGAAAGATAATGTTGATAAGCAAACTCAGTTTTTAAACGGCCTGGTGAACTTGAAAACTGTTTATGATAATAACTTCAACGTCGATTCAGCAGCGATGTCTGTAGTGCAAATTGCAAGCAACATTTCACAGTTTTTAGCAAAGGAAAATTATTATTTAGAGCAAAAACAGTACCTTGTTGGTTTTCGCCAAATAGCCGAAACCTTTAATATTACGGAAGAAGAATTTTCCTATTTGAGTAGCAAGTTGACCACAGACATTGGTGCTGATTTCGTATTACTTCCTGCCAATAAAAAGCTGTTTGGGGATAAGACTGCACAGTTAGCTTCGGAAATTGAAAAGAATAAAGAGAGCCTGCTTAAGATACAGGAGAATAGATTCCAACTTGGCAGAAATTTTACGAAAAGCCTTGGACTTGAAGAAGATAAAACTTATACATTAAAAGACTTTTATTCCATACTTGAAACGGAAAAAAGAAACATTAGTCTTTTTGAAAACTATTTTAATCAGATTGCCCAAATAATTGATTTAAAAGATGAGGATTTACTTTCCGAAATTGACCTTCAATTGACTCTGATGCAAAAAAATCTTGCTTCACTCAAAACCGAAGAGAAAAATCAGTATGACTTGAATAGAGCAGAAAAAGAAAAAAAACAAGCACAAGCCTATAAAGAGACTAACGAAAAGAAATATGACCGGATTAAATCTGCTTATAAAGTACTGAGTTCTCTTAATCAATCTGATGGAACGCAACAGTTAAACAGTTTTTTCGATAGTAATCTTGGTGAAATAATTGACATTTTTAGAACCATTCATGTACCGAGAGAGTTTAAATCACTAATATTTCAGGATAAACAGCTTTTCCTTATCAAGGAAAATGGCCAGAAAAGAAAGATTACAGAGATAAGCACTGGTCAACGGACAGCTTTGGGTTTATCAATTTTTATTAGCCTTAACCGTCAACTAAAGAACGGCCCTAATCTTATGATTTTCGATGATCCTGTTTCTCACATTGATGACCTAAATGCACTATCCTTTTTAGATTTCCTTCGATTCTTCATTTTGAATGAGGACCGTCAAATATTCTTTTCGACAGCTAATAATCGCTTAGCGAGTTTATTTGAGAAAAAGTTTGAATTTTTAGGAGAAAATGACTTTAAGAAATGGGAATTAAAGAGGTAACGATTGATTCTTTAAATTTTATGCAGAAGTTTTTTTAGAATCTAAAATTAAAAGGTCCAAAATCAAAAAAGTTAGTTTAAACCATGTTTAAACCAACTTCCTAAAACCTCTGAAAAGGCGAGCGGAAAACGGGATTCGAACCCGCGACCCTCAGCTTGGGAAGCTGATGCTCTACCAACTGAGCTACTACCGCTTATATTCCCGCGTAAAATTAATTTAATTTCACCTTACTGGCAAGATTTTTCATCCGGCCGGATATTTTTTGTATTTTTATGGAAATATTTACAGCGATGGATCCGGATCCCAACAAATCATTTTTATACAGGCGTTTAAAAAGCTTTAAGTACGCCCTGCGGGGTTTTTCAGGTGTTGTGATAACCCAACCCAACTTCATTATCCATATTTTTGCTATCGGTGTCGTTTTTGTTGTAGGATACTTTATGAAAATAAGCCTGGTGGAATGGGGGCTGCTGGTCCTGGCAATCGGGCTGGTGCTGATCGCCGAGATTTTCAACACAGCCATAGAATGGCTCGGCGACCTGATCAGCCCTGACTATAATGAAAAGATCCGCTGGGCTAAAGATGCCGCTGCCGGCGGGGTGCTGGTCGCAGCAGGAGCTGCAGTCCTTATCGCTATCCTGGTTTTTATCCTTTAAATTTTAAAGGGCAATATCAGTTATTCCTTCCTCACGGTGAAAAGCAGACCTCAATAACAGGGCCTGGCATAAAACGGGATCAGTTAGAAGGTTTATAAAAAGGAATTTTGACAATGACAGCCTTTAAAAGCTTATCACGTATTTTGATATAAATATGGCTACCAATGGTAGCATAGGCGGTTTCGACATATCCCATTCCAATTGGGATTTTCAAAGAAGGAGACATAGTCCCGGAAGTAACTTCCCCGATAATTTTCCCGTTTTCATCGCAGATTTCATAATGCTGGCGGGGAATTCCCTTGTCGATCATCTCAAATCCCCTGAGCATTTTCTTCACCCCTTCCACCTTTTGATTTTCAAGGGCGGGGCGGTTAATGAAGTTATTGCCTTCACTGAATTTGGTGATCCAGCCCAAGCCGGCTTCTATCGGGGAAGTTGTGTCATTGATATCATTTCCGTAAAGGCAGAAGCCCATTTCCAGCCTGAGTGTATCGCGGGCAGCAAGGCCGATAGGTTTGATGGCAAATTCGGCCCCGGCCTCCATGACGGCATGCCATATAGCCGGTCCATCGGCATTTTCCATATAAATCTCAAATCCGCCGGCACCGGTATAACCGGTATTGGATAGAATAATCTGTTTGACCCCGGCCATGTCAACTTTCTTAAAAGTATAGTAAGGAATATCGTTAAGATCGGTCTTGGTCAATTTTTGCAAAGCAGCCAGTGCTTTCGGCCCCTGGACGGCAAGTTGGGAGGTTTCATCCGAAGCGTTGTAAATTTCAGCTCCGTGAATATTGTTCTTTTCGACCCATGCCCAGTCCTTGTCAATGTTTGCCGCATTGACCACGAGCAGGTAAGTATCCGTATCCACCCGGTAAGTCAGCAGGTCATCGACTATACCTCCCTTGTCATTAGGAAAGCAGGTATATTGGATTTTCCCGTCATCCAGCTTGGCTACGTCATTGGAAGTAAGACGCTGGACCAGTTCAAATGCCTTCGGCCCTTTGATCCAGAATTCTCCCATGTGCGATACATCAAAAACGCCTACACCGGTTCTCACCGTTTCATGCTCAGCGTTGATCCCTTCAAATTTTACCGGCATGTTAAAGCCCGCAAACGAAACCATCTTTCCCCCGTTTGCAACATGCAAATCATAAAACACAGTATTCTTCATTAATTAAAAATTAAAAATTTTCTACTATTATGACTTTATAGAGTTATAAGTTTTTGACTCTTCACTCTTCACTCAATAAGTCCTCTCCCCGTTTTCCTTATCTTTCCTTCCATTTTCAACTTAACGACCAGTTTATCCAGGATACCGTTGATAAAAAGCTTGCTTTTTACCGAACTGTATGATTTTGAAATCTCTATATATTCATTGATCGTAACTTTTATCGGAATTGAAGGGAAAATCATTAATTCGGTCAATGCCATTTTCATGATAATGATATCCATAATAGCGATGCGTTCCAAATCCCAGTTCTCAGCCTGTTCTTCAATCAATTTCTCATTTTCCAGGCTTCGTAAAATACTATATCTGAATAATTTAATCATATATTGCCGGTCTACATCAAGATCTTCCCCCTCATCACCATCTTTAAAAAGCGGCGGAAGGTTATGCTCAGGTCCCCAGGGTTCTTTAAATGACTTAATTGTTTTAATCAGCATGATCAAAGAAATGTCGTAATCCTCATCTGACCAGAAGATGCTTTGATCTTCATAATAATTCCTGAGAAGTTCATATTCAGGTAAATAATTCATCACAATCAGGGCAATTAGTTCTTTGTCATCGTTATAACCTGATTGCTCCTTATTTGTAAATTCAATAAAATCCTGTCCATTTTTCAACTCATGGAGAAGTTTCTGGAAAAGATGCTCTTCATGGACCCAATTAATTTTCAATTTATTGCGCCAGCACAGGAAATCTTTATTCTCTTCGACCTGCCGGATAAACCGGTTTTCGATTAACCGTGTGTTGGGATTTAAGTCTTCTTCGGTAGGGTAAAACTTCTTTTTTGCTTCTTCCATCCTGTTTCGCGTATAATCAACTAATTTAAGGAGGAAGGAAAGCTGGCAGATATACAATTCATAAAGTTTATCAGTGCTTTTAATTAATTGCTTTTCACCAGCAGCGAGGTCATCGCCATCTGATTGAAAAAACGCGTACAAAGCTTGTAAGACTTTGACCCTGAGATGCCTTCTGCTCAGCATGATGCGAAATGAACTTAGTATTACCTACATGGGCAAAGGTATAAATATTCCTTGTCCATCAAAGAATTTTTTTTATTTATCCCGCGTCCGGAAAGCTCATGCAACCTTTAGATCATTTTTATTGTCTATAATTTCATAAAGTCGGATGAAAATGATGTGTAAATAAATATTTCTATTTTTGTGATGAAGTTGATGGAATAAAAATTGGAACGAATGATGGAAGAGTTTGGAAATAAAGAGATAAGGAAAGAGGAAGTGTTTTCAAGGGTTATCCGGGCAGGTAAAAGGACATATTTTTTTGATGTCAAAGCCACCCGGTCCGGAGAAAACTACCTGACGATCACTGAAAGCAAAAGGCGGTTTGACAACGAACAAGGCAAGTTTTTTTATGAAAAACACAAAATCTTTCTTTACAGGGAAGATTTTGAAAAATTTATGGCTGGCCTGAATGAAGTGATGCATTTCGTTGAAACGGGTGAAAAGCCTGAAGGTATTGAGGATGAGCCGGTTTCTGGTGATGAACACCACACTGACCTGGATTTTGACGATCTTGGAACCTCAGGAGAAGAGGGCAAGGATCAATAAGAGATTTCTTTTTTTCCAGCAGATCAGCGCGATATTCTGCATTGATTTAATGCGGTCAAGGTAATCTCTGTTTTTATCATCTGCGGAATCGCCGGATGCTCTGCGAATATCTGCAGAAATATTCAAATTTAAGTTTTCACACCCTTTATTTCCCGCTTTCCCTGCGTTTGATCAATATTCTGTTAGTTGATAAATTATAATAATTCCCCGCGGACCTTAGCTGATTTAAATAGTATTTTTGGCACACCTGAAGAAAAAATAAAAAGAATGGGCAAGGTCATCGCATTAGCCAATCAAAAAGGAGGAGTCGGAAAAACAACTACCGCAATAAACCTGGGGGCTAGTCTTGCCATCCTTGAATATAAAACTTTGCTGATAGATGCAGATCCGCAGGCTAATTTGACCTCGGGTGTCGGGTTTGATCCCAAAAACATCAAGACCAGCGTTTATGAATGTATTATTGACGACCTGGATCCAAACAATATTATTCTTAATACCCAGACACCTTACCTGGATTTGCTGCCAGCCCACATCGACCTGGTTGGGGCCGAAATTGAAATGATCAATTTGCCAAGCCGGGAAAAGATGATGCGCCGTGTTATTCAGAAGGTCAGGGACAAGTACGACTTTATTCTGATCGATTGCTCGCCATCATTAGGTTTGGTGACTATCAACGCCCTGACAGCAGCGGATTCGGTCATAATTCCCGTACAATGTGAATATTTTGCGCTGGAAGGGCTTGGCAAACTCCTGAACACAATCAAAATCGTTCAGACAAGGTTAAATCCTTCTCTCGACATTGAAGGTATCCTGCTGACCATGTTCGATATCCGTCTTCGCCTTTCGAAGCAGGTTGTCGAAGAAGTTAAGACTCATTTTCAGCAAATGGTTTTTGATACGATCATCCACCGGAATACCAGGCTGAGCGAAGCGCCCAGCTTCGGTGAAACAGTGATCATGCATGACGCCACCAGCGTTGGCGCTATCAATTATCTGAACCTCGCCAGGGAAATCCTTCAGAAAAACGGGATGACAAACCTGAGCGAAGCTGATAAAACAATCGATATAATAAATGACATCTAAGAAAAAAGCGCTTGGCCGGGGATTGGATGCCATTCTGCAAAGCCCGGAAACTGATATCACTTCCCGCGATATTTCCGGGGATTATGTCGCAGGAGCCATTGCAGACATTGCCATTTCCAAAATCGGTGCAAATCCGTTCCAGCCACGTACAAGTTTTGAAGCTGAAAGCCTTGAAGAACTTGCCCAATCGATCAAAATGCAGGGTATAATCCAGCCTATAACGGTCAGGAAAATCGGCTACGACCGTTACCAGCTCATAGCAGGGGAACGCAGGCTTAAAGCAGCTGAAATAACAGGTCTGAAAGCGGTTCCCTGTTACATCAGGGTTGCGAATGACGAGCAGATGCTTGAACTGGCTCTGATAGAGAATATCCACCGCAAGGATCTCAATGCCATAGAAATTGCGATTAGTTACCAACGGCTCATCGATGAGCTCAATCTGACCCAGGAAGATGTCAGTCAAAAAGTCGGGAAAGACCGGGCTACTGTTTCCAATTATATCAGGCTTTTGAAATTACCACCCGAAGTTCAATACGCGCTCAGGCATGACCAGATATCCATGGGACATGCAAGGTCTCTGATCAGCATCCCGGAATCAGAACTCCAGCTTAAAGCTCTTTTACGGATCGTTGAGAAAGGGCTCTCTGTGAGGGAAACAGAAAAACTGGCCAGGGACATTCAAGCTCCGCCTTTGCATAAGACAGAAGAAAAAGAGGCCGGAATTCCGGAAAACCTTCAAAATGCCGGCGTCCGCCTTCATGAAAAGATCGGGGCTTCCATCACCATCAAGCGCAATAATAAAGGGCAGGGTTCCCTCGTTATTAAATTCGGTTCCGATAAGGATTTGGAACGAATTTTGGGAATACTTAACCAGCATAGCTGAAAATTCAGCTCCGGTTTTTAAGTAATTTCATACTGGCCCTTAAATAATATAAAAAGAATGCCGCTTTCAACGAGATTGGTAACCTGCATGATCCTTTGTTTCATCACCATGATCCCTGTCAGGACTTTTACACAGGAGATGCCCCTGAAAGTTGCGAAAGAGCCTGCAAAGCATTCCATTTCCCGCGCAGCTATTTTCTCTGCAGTTTTACCCGGACTTGGCCAGGCCTATAATAAAAAATACTGGAAAATCCCTGTTATTTATGTTGGGTTTGGCGCTATAGGTTATTTTATCATAACTAACAATAATGAATTTCTGCTTTTCAAAGAAGCATATATTTATGTCGCAAATGGTGAAACCTATCCGACCGGAAATCCATATGTAACCAAATATAAATCCCCACAGCTGCTGGAGGCAATGGATTACTACCGCCGCAACAGGGACCTTTCGATCATCATCGGAGCATTATGGTATACACTTAATATACTCGAAGCCTATGTTGATGCGCACTTTTTTAGTTACGATATCAGCGAGGACATCTCTATGCACGTAGGCCCTGCTGCCGTTAGCATTCCTACAATCCCGGTCCAGCCTGCGCCTGGCATTAAAGTTTCATTTAAATTTTAAAAGGTGAAGATTATCATTTCAGGATATGGAAAGATGGGAAGGGAAATTGAAAAAGCCGCCCTTGCCCGGGGACATCAGGTCCTGGTTAAATTGGACACCCCTGATGATTGGTCGGTGCAAAAAAGCCTGATCAGCCGGGCAGACATGGCCATAGATTTCAGTACGCCGGATTCAGCACTAAATAATATCAGGCGTTGTTTTGATCTTAATATGCCTGTTGTAGTCGGAACTACCGGATGGCATGAAAATGCGGACCTTGTCAGAAAATGGTGTTTAGATGAGCACCAGTCTATTTTTGTTGCTTCCAATTTCAGTATTGGCGTGAATATTCTTTACAGCCTGACGGAAAAGCTTTCCAAAATGGCGGACCAGTTTGAAGATTACGAAATCTCACTGGAAGAAATTCACCATATCCATAAGCTGGATGCACCCAGCGGAACCGCTATCAGGCTTGCGGAAATCATCCTGGGAGGGGTCAGAAGAAAAAAAAACTGGGTGAACCGCCGGCAATCTGGTCCGGAAGAGCTGGAGATCATTTCAGGCAGGGAAGATGAAATACCAGGAATACATACGATCATCTGTGAATCCGGATCCGACAGGCTGATCTTAAGGCATGAAGCCAAAGGCAGGGAAGGATTTGCTGTCGGCGCCATACTTGCAGCAGAATGGCTGACCGGCAAAAAGGGATTTTTCGAAATGAAAGATTTGCTGCATCTTACTGTATAATCTGGCAGGGTTAACAAAAATTAACACAATCGATTGACTGCCATATTCTTTAAATTCGTTACATTCGCAGCCAAATAACATTCCTATGAGTTTTTTCCTGGTTTTATCCTTTATTTTTCTTTTCAGTTCTATTATTGGTCTCTATAGAATTTTTATCAAGGCTGGGTATCCCGGATGGTATATTCTTGTTCCTTTCTACAATTTTTATATCTGGCTGAAGATCATCAAAAAACCCTTATGGTGGTATATTTTTCTGCTGATCCCATTTATCAATGTTTTTACGATCCTCCTTATGATTGTTGAACTACTTAAATGTTTCAAAAAATTTGGTCTGGGCGATCAGGCGCTGGGGGTATTGTTCCCGTTTGTTTATCTTCCATATCTGGGTTTTTCCGATAAAGAAAAGTACATTGACCCCGATAAAAGGCATGAAGTCAAGAAAACCTGGGTCAGGGAATGGGTGGATGCCATCATTTTTGCGGTCATAGCCGCGACTATCATCCGCACTTTTCTTATTGAAGCCTATACAATACCTACTCCCTCTATGGAGAAAACCTTATTAGTCGGTGACTTCCTGTTTGTCAGCAAGGTGAGTTACGGCCCAAGGATACCCATGACCCCGATTTCTTTTCCATTTGTGCACCATACGCTTCCCATGACTACCGAGACCAAGTCATACCTGGAATGGATAAAATTGCCTTATTACAGATTCCCCGGATTAGGAATGATTAACCGTAATGATGCCGTCGTATTTAATTATCCTGATGGGGATACCTTATCAGTAAAGTTCCAAAGTAACAGAAGCTATTATTCCATGGCCAGGGAATACGGCTGGAGCAAAGTGAACAGGAATCCAAGGGAGTTCGGCAGGATTATTTCCCGGCCGGTCGATAAACGTGAGAACTACATTAAAAGATGCATCGCTGTTGCCGGTGATACGTTACAGATCATTAACCATCAGGTTTACATTAATGGAGAGAAAGCCAATAACCCCGGGATTATGGAATATCAATATCTGGTCAGGGCTTCTGGTAACCAGCTTAATCCCAGGATGTTGGACGAGCTTGATATAACTGACAAAGTTTGGCCGGTTGGACAGGGAGAGTTTGTTGCCACCCTGACCGATAAGGCAGCCGGGCAATTGGCGAGAGTAAAAGGGATCGGGGCAGTTGACATCCTGTCAGAACAATCCGGAAAATGGGACAAGGAGACTTTCCCCTATGCACGGCAATATCCCTGGAACAGGGATAATTACGGGCCACTGGTCATACCAAAAGCAGGGAGTACCGTTGATCTCAACATGCAAAACCTTCCCTTGTTTGAGCGGGTTATAAGAAATTATGAGTTGAATGATTTGAAAACAGAGAATGGGAAGATCTTTATCAATGGAAAGGAATCTAGTCAATATACTTTCAAGCTGAATTATTACTGGATGATGGGCGATAACCGCCACAACTCGGCTGATTCAAGGTACTGGGGTTATGTCCCCGAAGATCATATTGTCGGTAAAGCCGTTTTTATCTGGTTCTCACTGGATAAGAACAAATCACTCCTGGATGGCAAAATCCGCTGGAATAAACTATTCCGGTTCGTTAACTAATATTGTTTCACATAATAAATCAAATCCATGAAAAAAAATCTGACTCTTAACTGGTTACTGTTGACCATCTTCGCTTTATTTTCCTTTCAGACCTTTGCAAAGGAATTTAAAGGCGTTATCACTTACAAGATCACTATTGAAGGCTCTGGTGTTACCGATGAAATGAAAAACATGATGCCAAAAACAATGACTATGACGATCAAGGGTAATAAAGCCAGGTCTGAAATGATCATGAGCATGGGCAAGACTATTTCCATTTCCGATGGCGATTCCAAAACAACCATTACGCTTATGGATATGATGGGACAGAAAATTGCCATCAAATCCACCAATGAAGAGATTATGGCCGAACTGGCAAAATCACCTGATGTCAAGGTGGAAGTTACCAGTGAGACCAAAGATATTCTGGGCTATTTATGCAAAAAAGCCATAATTACAAAACCGGAAGATGATATCGAAATCTACGTTTATTTTACTGAAGAGCTTGGAACAAAAGAATTAAATTTCGATAATCCCCAGTTTAAAGACATCAACGGGGTGATGCTCGAATTCGAAATCCCAAGTGAGATGTTCACCATGCATTTTACGGCTGTCTCCGTTGAAAAGAAGAATGTTGAGGACAGTGAGTTTACTATTCCTGAAGGCTACCAGATCAAAACCAAGGAAGAAATGCAGGGGATGTTCGGCGGGGGCTGATAAATATGGTCAAGAATACCAACCAGTTTAAATCCGGACAGGAGAATAAACCCAAAAAAGAAAAATCCCTAGATCCGGAAAGAAAGAAGCGTATACCGGCCAAATTGACTGATGGCCGTTTCGCCCGGGTTACGGGATTTTTTATTCTGCTTCTCGCGGCATTTCTATTGTTGGCATTTACCTCCTTTCTCCTCACCTGGCAGCTTGATAGTAACATCCTGGATAACAACGATGCCAGTTTTATCATCGACAGTTCTGTTAATGTTCATAACTGGACCGGCAAATTAGGGGCCTGGATGGCCCATCTTTTTATTAAAAGAGGCATCGGCATTTCGGCTTACTTTATTTTGCTTCTTTTATTCCTGGCTGGTTTCAGGCTGATGACCGGCGTTAAGGTGCTTCCCTTCTCTAAAACGCTCCGTTATTCCATTTTAGCGATGCTCTGGATATCGGTGACGCTTGGGTTTTCATTAATGGATGATCCTGAATTATCCGTGCTTGGAGGAGTATTCGGGCACCAGGCTTCCAATTGGCTGATTGGGCTGGTTGGCAGACCGGGGACTGTCCTCCTGTTGGTTTTCATCCTCGTCAGTTTCCTTATCATCATTAACCTTATTCCATTTTTAAATAGAAAGAAAGAAAAGCAAGTATTATCGGAAGAGGATGAGAAGTCTGCCATGATGGGGAACGTACCCAAAGAAGATTTTTACAATACCCGGGAGTTTGCCCTTAACCCTCAGCCTGAAACCCGGAAGCCTGGTCCGGAAGATGAAATGGAAGATTTTCCGGTATCCACTCTTAAAGGAACCCCGGACAGAAGTGTTGAGCTGACTATAGAAGATAAGCTACAGGAAGAAGCAGGCAACCAGAAAGGAACAGTGACGGGGAGCCTTGACACACCGTATGATCCAACCCTTGACCTGCCCCATTACCGTTATCCGACACTCGATCTGCTGGCCGATTATCCTTCTGACACTGTACCGGTGTCGAAGGAAGAACTGGAGCAGAATAAGGACCGGATTGTTGAGACCCTCAATAACTACGCTATCCGGATTGAAAAGATCAAGGCAACTATAGGTCCTGCCGTTACCTTGTATGAGATCATCCCGGCGCCAGGCGTAAGGATTTCGAGAATTAAAAACCTGGAAGATGATATTGCCCTATCCCTCTCGGCAATGGGCATCCGTATCATTGCCCCCATCCCCGGGAAGGGAACCATCGGGATTGAAGTCCCAAACATGAAACCAGAGATCGTTTCTATTAAATCCCTGCTTTCCTCGGAAAAATTCAGGAATTCAACCTTCGAACTGCCATTTGCCCTTGGGAAAACCATTTCGAACGAGAGCTATATAGCCGACCTCACGAGAATGCCGCACATCCTGATGGCCGGGGCAACCGGCCAGGGGAAATCTGTCGGGTTAAATGCCATCCTCCTTTCGCTTATTTATAAAAAACACCCTTCTCAGATCAAGTTTGTCCTGATCGATCCTAAAAAAGTGGAGCTGACTTTATTTTCCAAGATCGAAAGGCATTTCCTGGCCCGCCTGCCTGACTCCGAAGAAGCCATTGTTACAGATACCCGGAAAGTGGTCCGCACGCTTAATTCCTTAGGGATAGAAATGGATCACCGCTACGAACTGCTTAAAGACGCCCAGGTCAGGAATATTAAAGAATACAACACGAAATTCATTGCCCGGAAACTGAACCCGAACGAAGGGCATCATTTTATGCCATATATTGTAGTGGTGGTAGACGAATTCGCCGACCTGATCATGACGGCCGGCAGGGAAATCGAAAACCCGCTGACCCGTCTGGCGCAACTTGCCCGTGCCACCGGCATCCACCTGGTCATTGCCACACAGCGGCCATCAGTGAACATTATCACCGGCACCATCAAGGCAAACTTCCCTGCACGTTTTGCCTACAGGGTCATCTCCAAAGTTGATTCCAGGACGATCCTCGACACTTCAGGCGCCGACCAACTGGTTGGCAAGGGCGATATGCTGCTTTCCACCGGAAGTGACCTGATAAGGCTGCAATGCGCTTTTGTAGACACCCCGGAAGTCGACAGGGTCACCGAATTTATCGGTTCGCAGCGCGGTTACCCGGATGCATTTTACCTGCCTGAATATTACGATGATGTGGACGAGATTGAAAAAGGCGACTTCGACCCGAATGACCGCGACGAACTCTTCGAGGATGCGGCAAGGATCATCGTGCAGCACCAACAGGGCTCGACCTCCCTTTTACAACGTAAACTTAAGCTTGGATATAACCGGGCAGGCCGGATCATTGACCAACTCGAGGCAGCACGTATTGTCGGGCCATTTGAAGGCAGCAAGGCCAGGGAAGTGCTCGTAGCTAATGAAATGGCTTTGGAACAGTTTTTGAGAGATCTTTATAACAAATAATCAAACTTAAACATAATAAAATGCGAATTATCACTAACATCCTCATCGTTTTCCTTATCCTTACGGGGCAATCAACTTTTGCCCAATCGAAAAAAAGTTCAGAAGAAATTTTAAAGCAGGTCTCCGAAAAAACAAAATCATTTTCCTCCATCCTGATCAGCTTTACTTATAATATGGACAATCCTTCAGCCAAAGTTCATGAGTCGGAAACCGGGACCCTTCTTGTAAAAGGCGATCAGTATCGCCTGGATATTGCGGGACAGAAGGTCATTTCTGATAATAAAACTGTCTGGACCTATATCGCAGAAGCCAACGAGGTTCAAATCAATGCAGTTGAAGAAGATGAAAACGTTCTTACACCTACACGTTTATTGACTTCATACAGCGAAGATTACAAATCAAAATTGGCGGGAGAAATTACGAAAGACGGGCGCGGTCAATACGTTATTGAACTTAAACCTAATGCTGATAAATCATTTACGAGGGTTGAACTGAATATCGACAAAGAGCTATTCAGGATTACACGTATTGCTATCCAGGATAAGAGCGGCAATACTTTCAGCTACCTGGTGAACAAGTTCGAGCCTAATGTTACTGTTAAAGACAATGATTTCATCTTCAACCAAAATGATTACCCGGGTGTTGAGGTAATTGACATGAGATAATACAAAATTCCAGGTTTAAAAGAGCATGGGGGCTGATCATTTCCCGGCATTCCATTCCTGATATTTATCCAGAAGGCTGATAGTCGTTTCATCAGGGAAAGTAACATCGGTAGAAAGAGTGAGGGTTTTTAATCCCTGGTCCCAAAAAACCACCGGCATCACATCTCCGCCATATTCCCCGTTGGACTCGTTAAAATATTCCGAATCGATGGAATAACAACTCAGGCAATACATGATCGGACCTTTATCTTTATACTGGTATAAATGCCCTGCTGCCAGGCCGGTGAACTCCAGAACGATCTCGCCGCAAAGAACTCCATTTTCCTCAAATAATCTTTTGCCAACCACTGTAGCTTCCGGAAAATCATTTTCAAGTTCCGTCCCTTCATAATAATCTGTGATCAGGCTCGTGAAATCTTCTTCCGAAATATCCACCGTATCATCCATCGTCGACATCAGGTTGATGTACTTGATAGTCAGCCGGCTTGAATCTTTTCCGGTGAATTCAAAAGTGTATTCTTTCTTTTCACAGGTCAGGCAGCCACTCAAAAATAATAAGGTTATGACAACCCCTATCCAACCTAAATAATACTTTTTCATGTGTTTTATATTAATGATCATATCTATAATTAAGACAAATTTAGCGATATACTTTGTAATTGAAAGTACTTTCAATATTTTTAATTTTGTCAGATTAGTACTACCTTAGTGAATTCTTAAAACTTCCTAAAAGGAATGAAAAAGATATTATCAATACTTCTCATCGCATTTCAGGCAATCTTGATAATATCCTGCAGGCCTGGGACACATAAAGGAGAATTGCTGATATGGTCGTCAAATAATTCCCAGGAAATATCCTATCTGTCCGAAAAAATTGAACAATGGAATTCAGCAAATCCTGACAGGATAATCAGGTCCCAACCGATCCCCGAAGGGCAATCCAGCGAAGAGATCATATTGGCGTCGGTAGTCGGAGGAACCACCCCTGGAATCTATGCTAATATGTGGCAGGGAAATGTCGAAATGTATGCACAGGCGGGAGTGCTTATCAGGCTAGACACCATGCCCGGATTCATCGAAACAATCACTGAAAGATGCTCTCCTGAAGCGATTAAGGAGATCACATCTGCCGATGGGCATATCTACCAGGTTCCATGGAAAGTGAACCCGATCATGATGCTCTATAATGTGAAAATTTTTCAGGAAGTGGGCCTGGAAAAATTTCCCCGGACATATTCTGAGTACATGGAAGCTGGCAGGCTCATTGCAAATAAAAACAATGATGGATATTACGACCGTTGGATAGGCTACAGCTCTGTCCAGCCAATCTGGTATCAAAGACTTTTTAATTTTTATCCTCTCTATCTGGCAGCAAGTAACGGAGCATCGCTCATCGAGAATAACCGGGCTGTTTTTAACAATCATTACGCTATTCAGGTATTTGCCTTTCTGCAGGATTTATACACTAAAAACTATTTTTCAAAACAACAGATGACGGCCAGTCAGGATCCTTTTATCATGGAAAGTGTTGCTACACTTATAACAGGCCCATGGCAAGTGCCTTATCTGGAAAAGTTCAAACCGCCGGAGATGGAATATGGATTCATGCCTATGATGGTACCTGAGGATACCGACAGGCCGGTTTATTCGTACGGCGATCCAAAAAATATTGTGATCTTTAACACAAGCCCCGATCCCCTCACCGCGTGGGAGTTTTTAAAGACGCTCATCAGCGAAGACGGTGATTTCGATCTGTTGCGTGTCACCGGTCAATTCCCGAGAAGGAGGAACATTTCAACAAACCCTGTTTTTGAATCTTACTTCAATGAAAATCCCGGACTAAAGCCATTTGCTGTGCAAGCTGACTATATTAAGGGTGTTGATAACCACCCTCAGATAGTGGAGGTTTTTGACATCATCTCACAGGAATATGAAGCTTGTGTGATCTATGGAAGAAAAACACCGGAAGAAGCCGTGAAAGATGCTGCCGGCGCTGTCAATGTCCTGCTAGATGGAATAAAGTAAGATCACTTAATAACTTCCTCCGTTTCAGCATCAAAAAACACCGCATTTCGCAGATTGAAATGGAGAGTTGCGTAACTCCCCGGATTCAGCCGGCTGGCAGGTGAAAGACGTGCAATCAGCGGGGTATCTTCTGTATTGGCGTATAGAAGTATTTCACTTCCCAGGTGTTCAACACCTACGACTGAAACATGCACTGCACAGCAATTCGCTATATCCTCAGGATCGATCTCAGTTATGTTTTCCGGACGAATTCCCATATAAAAATTTCGGTCTTTACATCCTTTTAACATCGACACCACACTTTCAGGTAATTGCATCAATACTTTCCTGTTCTTACCGACAAACATGTTCCCGCTTTCAATCCTGCCGTAAATGAGGTTCATTGGAGGTGAACCGATAAACCCTGCCACGAAAAGATTCTGAGGAAGGTCATAAAGTTCCATGGGAGTGCCAATCTGCATGATAATTCCATCTTTTAGAACGATGATCCTTTCACCCAGTGTCATGGCTTCCGTTTGATCATGGGTCACATATATCATGGTGGAGTTAAGCCTCCGGTGAAGGTTTTGCAGTTCAATACGCATCTGGACACGAAGTTTTGCGTCAAGATTGCTGAGTGGCTCATCAAAAAGGAAGACCTTCGGTTTCCTGACAATTGCTCTTCCAATGGCTACTCTCTGGCGCTGCCCGCCCGACATTTCACCGGGCTTGCGTTCAAGCAGATGAGTTATTTCTAAAATCGATGCAGCCTCACGAACCCTCTTATCGATCTCCTTTTTGTTCATTTTCTTGATCTTCAAACCAAAGGCCATATTCTGGTAAACAGTCATATGAGGATAAAGTGCATAATTCTGGAAAACCATGGCAATGTCCCTGTCCTTGGGTAAGAGGTCATTAACACGCAGGTCGTCGATAAGGATATCGCCGCCTGTAATGCTTTCCAGCCCTGCAATCATCCTTAGGACGGTTGATTTGCCGCATCCGGATGGCCCGACAAGCACAACGAATTCTTTATCATAAACTGCAAAACTCACATCTTTGACGACTTTTGTTTTGCCGTCGTAACTTTTACTAACATTCTGAATATTAACTCCTGCCATAGAAATTTCTTTTATAAGCCAAATATCTTTTTTGGAATCCGGGAGATCCTGCAAGCCAGGTCAAGCTCCCCGGATGCGACGATAAAGTGGTCATTAAGATCTGTTATACCCGTGGTGAACACTACATCTTTCAGGTAGATCTTATCCTTCATACTTTCCGTCAGGCTATCCATTGCTTCAAGAACGGGCATGGTGTCATCATACTCAAGGATTCGCCATGGTTCAGACTTATCAAGCATTGCCCAATATGTGCGATATATACCAACTTTGCCCTTGTTTTCCACCCCGTGGTAAAGCATGAGCCATCCCTTTTCAGTAAGAATCGGGGGCGTGCCTCCACCGATACGGTTACCGAAACCGGATCCTGTTCGCGGACGAATAAATGATTTGTCAAAAGGTTTCCAATGCATCAGATCAGGTGAAGTAGCCAGGTTAATCGAGGGCCCTGGTATCCATTCGGAAGATTTGCCGGTGACAAAATATAAAGAGCCCAGCGGACGTGTCAATGCATAGTACTCATTTCCCACTTTTTCATTGAAAATGAGCATATCCTTATTCTGGTGATCAAGGATGATCCCCCTGAACCGGTAGTTGAGGCCATCATTACTCTCAAATAAAGTGGTTGCATGGCGCTCAGAACTTACGGTACATGTTGTCATGTAATATTTATCGCCTATCTGCGAGATCCGTGCGTCCTCTATCCCATATTCCTGGCTGGAACAATCAGGAGCAACTGCTTTGTCATAATGTATTTCCAAGATGCTTCTTCCATCTGGCGAAAGCTCAACCGGAAGCAGCCACGACAATGAAGTCAGGGCATATACAATATTTGGTTTGAACCGCTTCAGCATGAACTTCCTGGGATCATCGGTCTCAACTTCATCAAGTGCATAACGATCTATGACATACCTATCGTCCTCCCACCGAATAGTTTGGATATGTCCATCCTTTATGGGTTCAGACAATGCTTCGGAAACACGGACCATGAGGAGGAGGTTGCCGTTTGGTAACCTGGCCATGCCCGGATTAAAAGCACCCAGGACATAGGTTTCTTTGCCCAGGCTGATCCGCAATGGAGATTTGTCCAGGTCGACATCGTCGGGTGAAAATATGATCCAGTCGTCTATATGTTCCATTTCCTCAGTTGCCATATAACTCTTCAATATCAATTCCCATCTTTTCAAGGGCCTGCAATGATAATAATGCCTCAATGGTTGACTCGGCTCCTGAATTCATATTTATCTTCTCATTACTGGTGATCCCATCGAAACCCCTTCCGGTTGCAGGATCCCACATCACCTTGCCGGCAGGGTTTTTCCCCGCAAACCACGCTGCTGCTTCCTTAGCTATGCCAAGGTACTTTACTTTTCCGGTAATCCGGTATGCTTCTACACAGGCATAAACCATTGGACGGATACCATAAGCTATCTGAGGAAATTTTTCCTGTTCCGTGATCTCATACTTCCCATCCATTCCCTTAATAGTGAAATAATTCAGAAACCCGTTTTTTATGAGCCAGGGATAAAAATAGTCCACTTCGATCAATGCCTTATCAATGATAGTAGTATCGTTTAACAAAATCCCTGCCCGAAGCAGGGCATAAGACTGTATGTTGCCGTATGCATGCCAGGTATTATTCCAGCTAAGAAATGCCCCGTAAGGAAAACTCAGGCTGTCGCCTGCCTGCATGACAAGGATCCCTTCAGCCAGTTGTGCTATCAATCCGGACACACGGCTATCATTAGTCCTTCGGTAGTATTTTTCAAGAGCAAGGATCAGGACTCCCGCCTGGTCAGAAGCCGTCTTACCTGGAAGCCATGACGGCATGCGGACACCTTCTACTTCGCTGATCGATCTGTCGGCTGTTGCAAGGTCTTTAAATATTCTCTCTGCAAGTAGATTACTCGCTTCTTTTATCTTTTCGGCATTTCTTGCACTCTTGCCGGCGAATTCTTCCATGGCCCAGAAACTTCTCCAGGACCACCAGTCGGGCTGTGCAAGGGAAGTCATGTAAGTTTTATTAATACTCCCATCGTCCCATATGAAATTATAGAAGTATCCGTTATCCGATTGCATATAAAGAAGGAAATCCATCATCTTATCCAGAATAACCCTACGGGATTTGCTACAGCTATCATCCGGGCAATTGGCGAGAAGCACTGCTGCGCGCGCTACGTCGTCCACACAGGCAAAACCTTCTTTTGGTTCGATATTATATCTGTAATCAGGATATTCGCTGTAGATGTGGAGAATTCCAGCCCTGGTGCCGTTTTCCAGATTTACTTCAGAAAACAGATGATCAAGATGATCCATATTCAGTTTTCCGCAAACGATACCAGGTCCCGCGGCATTTTCGATGCATCCCGCAAGGAAAAACATTAAGGCAATGAATATTTTTAAATGCCTTGACATCATTTTAAAAGTTCATCCAATAAAAGATCCGTTTCAATCCAGGCAAATCTGTAGCGAGAATCGGACATAGCATAAGGTATGAAAAGCTTATCAGCACTGATCATCCCTCCGCTTGAATAGACTACGTTGGGAACATACCCTTCACGCTCATGCCTTGTAGCAGCAATGATGGGGCGATCAAGCCTTGAAATGATCCGGGTAGGATCTTCCAGGTCAAGCAAAACTGCACTGATAAAATATTCGCGAACGGGGCCCACGCCATGGGTAAGCAAAAGCCATCCCTTTTCCGTTTTAATAGGTGAACCACAGTTTCCAATCTGCACTAACTCAAAAGGATACTTCGGTTCCATCAACAGTTCATGGTTGTCCCATCTGTAAAGATCATCAGAGAACATGATGGAAATACTATCACCACCCTGCCTGGAAATGATCGCATATTTACCATTGATCTTTTCCGGGAAAAGGCCCATGCCCTTATCACTCGCAGAGACACCGGTGAGAGAACGGATCCTGAACGAGCAGAAGTCTTCAGTTTCCAACAGCCTGGACTGAATATTTCTTCCGTCATAAGCCGTATAAGTTCCATAGAATCTTGTCCCTTTCTCATCGTTGAACTTTACAAGCCGGACATCTTCCATTCCCATACTCTCTATGGTGGTACCGGGAAAGATGACCCGTTCTTCGATAAGGGAATCCTGATCGAACACAAGGTCATAATCAGTACCGTTATTTCCGACCGGTATAAATTTACCAAGCACATTATAAGGAGTTAACGGAGAAAGATTTATCGAACCATCAGGGGAAAGAATTCCGGTCCTGAATACAATGCTGGAAACATGTCCTTCGCCTGTGGCCCTAAGGCTCATCACAAACCTGGTCTCTCCTTTTTCGAGGCCGGACTGGTCGGGATGAGAAACTATGGAAGGATTGAACAAGGCAGCCGACTGAATCGAGTATTCCTTACTGAGCAGGGCACCTGCCAGGAGTTGCCTGGATTCATCAAACCGATTGCCAAGAGTTACCTGTACGGCGAAAATATTAAAGTGTCGTTTCAGTGATGAATCGAAATTTTTATGCCGGTGCCTGAATTTTTTATTGACCGATGAGAGCATTTCCTTTACTTCAGTATCTGTAAGGCCTTCTATCCTTTTGAAAATCCTCTCAACCCTATTGAAACCGGGCAGGACAAGTGGTAGAAGGATCACCCGGCTTTGGTCTGCTTTTAATATGATTTGGCTTTTATTTATCATTGAATTTATTTTAATCTTTAAGTCCGCTGGAAGCCATACTCTGGATGAAATATTTCTGGAAGAAAGCATAAGTAATGATGATCGGGGCTGCCAGAAATACAGCTGAAGCCAGTTTGACACCGAGTTGTGCCTCTGCTCTTCCGCCCACGGCAAAAAGGGTCACCATCTGCGGCAGTGTCATCAGGTTTTCTTCTCTTATAACGATCAATGGCCACAGGACTTCGTTCCAGGATGACATAAAAACAAGTATGGCTACCGTTATGATCGTAGGTTTGATGTTCGGCCAGAGAATGGTAAATACTATTCTCATCTCACCGCAACCATCGATACGGGCGGCATCAATTAGTGCCTGCGGAATGCTTTGGAAAGCCTGCCGGAACATGATGATGGCCAGTGCATTGACCAGGAAAGGAATGGTCAGGCTCAGGTATGTGTCGATCCATCCGAATTTCACCATCAGTATATAATTGGGGATCAGCGTGATCAGGAATGGCAACGACATGGTAAAGATGAGGATGATAAAGATCAGGCTACGGCCACGGAAACGCATGCGCGATAAAGCATATCCGGCCATCGATGAAAAGACCAGGGCCATCCCGGTATTGATGGCAGAAACGATGATACTGTTCAGTAAAGCCCTTTCAATCGGGATTTTCGAAAACATCGACCTGAAATTCTCAAAAGTCAGTTCATGAGGAAAAAGGATGAAACTGCCGATATATTTCTCAGGAGTGAAAGAGGCCATGAGCATCCAGTAGAAAGGATAGACGAAACTGAGAGCAGCCGTAGTCAACACCAGGTAGAACAATATTTTCCTAACCATTTTCATTCCTTAATCATGCCTTTCTTTTTCAATAAACCGTTTCTGGATAATAACGACAAGCACGATCATCAGCGCAAAGAAAAGTCCGAGCGTCGCAGAATATCCCATATGGTAATATTCAAAAGCTTCCTTGTAAATATATAGGACCGCTGACAAGGTAGAGTTCATCGGGCCTCCGCCGGTCATGATGTAAGGTTCGATAAACAGGGAAAATCCACCCAGGGTGGATAGAACCATCACCATGAAAATGGTAGGGTTGATCATGGGAATGGTGATCCTGGTAAACTTTTGCCAGTGAGATGCTCCTTCAAGGTCTGCCGCCTCGTAATATTGTTTCGGTACGGTCTGGAGTCCCACAAGGAAGAGGATCACGTAAAGGCCGACATTTTTCCAGGTTGCCATCAAAGCTATGGAGATCATGGCTACATCCGGATCGGTCAGCCAGCCCACCTTGCCTAATCCGACAGAAACCAACAGGCGATTTATGATCCCATTCTCGTAACCCAGCAATTGTTGCCACATGATCGTCACCACGACCCCGGAAATAACCACCGGCATAAAAAAAGCAGCTCTGAAGAAACCCCTGAACCTGATCTTCTGGTTCAGCACTTCTGCAAGTGCGAGCGCAATGATGATCTGGAGGGGAATGTGAACAGCAAGAAACTTTAATGTGTTTAAAATGGATTTCCAGAATAACCTGTCGCTTATGACATGTTTCCAGTTGCCCAGTCCGTTCCATTCCATCGGACTGATGATATTCCAGTTGAAAAAAGTAAGTATAATGGAGAAGACGACCGGAAATGCCGCAAATACCAGCAAATGAAGCAGGTATGGAGAAACCATCAGGTATGGCAGATATCCCTTATTGAGTTTCTTCATGAGTTTCTTAACCGGTTATCTGAGCTTTTTTCTCTGATTCCCAGGCCATCTTCAAAGAATTTACACCATTTAATCCGGTAATGACCCTCTTATGACCTCTGTTGTGGATCCATTTTACCTGGTCGGCTATCATTTCCCGAAGGATGACCTTATAAATATCTTCTTTCTTCGCATCCTTCCCGTATTCCAGGTGAATCATTTTATCCACATCATATTCCTTGAAGTTCCCGTGAAAGATCCTGTCTTTCCCATCATATTTTTCAATTTCCTCGATTAATGCTCCCGGGAATAGCTCCTTCCACAACAACTCTTCTTTATTGGTTATCAAACCTTTAACATTCATCCGTACAGGTACCCATTCATGCAATGTCACCTCTCCTCTTTCAAACAGCAAGCGCAGTTCCTGCCTGTCCATCCTTTTCGGCTGATCAAATCCATGGTACAAATTTACTAGCCCTCCGGCGTACAATACGACCGATTGAACCCGGGAATAAATAGCACGGTCAATGCCAGGTCTTTTTACTTTCTGCGAGGTAATGATGGTGCCCTTACCGAGCCAACCTTCAAACATGTCAAAGAAATGCACGGCATGTTCGATAAATATTCCCCCGCTGATCTCAGGATCCCACATCCAGTGGCCGGGTTTCAGCGCTTCATCAGAGGCATAATTTTCAAAGTAACCATGCAGGAATTCACCCAATAACTTTGATTCGATCAGTTTTGAAACTTTCTGGTACAGGGGATTATATCGCTGCATCAGGTTCACCACATAGAGCAGCCCTTTCTTTTCAGCAATTTCGTATAGTTCTACTGCGTGAGAAGGCTCTAAGGCTGCAGGTTTTTCACAGATAACATGCTTCCCAGCTAAAAGAGCCGATTTACTTTGTTCGTAATGAAGATTGGGAGGGGTCGAAATATAAATGAGATTGATATCAACATCACCCAACATTTCATCCAACGAACTAAAAATCCTGGTATCGTATTTTGAGGCAAAGGCAGCAGCCCTCTCCCTATCAACATCAAAAACACCGGCCACTGAAATATGATCATTCTGCAGGAAAGCCTCAACGGAAAACATTGAAAAGGAACCGGCTCCGATAATGCCTAATTTAAGATTCATAAGACTATTCTTTCAGACGCATTTTGTGATGTAAATGTAATGCTTTTGCAGGATATCAAGGAATATTCATTATTCGGGCTAAATTCATTGTGTCCCCAAAAACCTTTGATAATATTGGGAATAAAATGCTATTTTTACTCTCAACCCTGGTATAATTTTATCAAATAATATTTTATTATGAAAACATCTGCAGAGATTAGTTATTACCCGCTGAGCGAAGAGTATATCCCCCCGATCCGCGAGTTCATCGACAGGATTAATACCTATGAAGGACTTACGGTCAGAACAAATGGGATGAGCACACAAGTATTCGGCGATTATGATATCCTTATGAATGCCCTGACAAAAGAAATACGGCAATCGTTCAACCATCCTCATTCCGTTTTTGTCATGAAGATCATTAATGCTGACCTCAACACGAAGGAAGCAAAATGATACTGCTTTCCATTTTCCGGACGCTTTATGAGAATGTCCTGGCTTCCACCTGGCCCGAAGCAATAGCCGTCATTACCGGCTTGCTGAGTGTTTGGTTTGCCAAAAAAGAAAACATCCTTGTTTATCCGACAGGGATTATCAGTGTATTGATTTACGTGTACCTGTGTCTTTCCGTAAAGCTTTATGCCGATATGAGCATCAATGCTTTCTATTTCGTCATGAGCATTTACGGATGGGTAAAATGGAGCCGGAAATCCGGGGATAAGCCTGCAAGGCCTATCACATGGGCTACACGGCAGGAATGGATCATTTCGGTAGTTGGATTTATCGTCTTTTTTGTCATTTTGGTTTTTATTTTGAAGAATTACACTGATAGTAACGTTCCCGTCTGGGATGCCATGACTACGGCCATTTTTATCATTGGGATGTGGCTGATGGCATTGAAAAAAATCGAAAACTGGCTGGCATGGATCGTGGGTGACCTGATCTCAATACCTTTGTTCGCCAGCAAAGGACTGGTTTTGACCAGCCTTCAGTTCACAATCTTCCTGATTCTGGCCATTGCCGGGTACATAGAATGGAGTTCAAAGTTCAAAGGGCAAAGGGCAAAGTGAGGGTCGATAAACTTAATAACTATAAACTCTAACTTTGAACTTTGAACTTTGAGCCCCCTCCGAAAAGTCGGGGAGACGAATTTACAATATTTTAAAACATGTTTGTTTTCATAGTTATAAACAATTGAATGTCAATATCTTAATTTATTTTGTATGATTTTTCTTCTTATCTTTA
>Ga0265292_1001010_pt1 | contig 28278 bp, 24 predicted proteins | sample Munlanlewell296A_FD_189080 | JGI IMG/M metagenome (GOLD analysis project Ga0265292, IMG submission 189080) | Leachate microbial communities from a municipal landfill in Southern Ontario, Canada - Leachate well 296A | ecosystem: Engineered > Solid waste > Landfill > Unclassified | place: Canada... | reverse complement strand
GCTGACAGATATACTTAAAGATATTCTCTTACATTCGTATCATTGATAATGAAGCTCGTTCCTTCTCCTTTAACGATTTTATAGGCGACTTTTCTGGCGATGCCTTCAATTGTCCGCTCTAAACTTCTTATTCCTGAATCAAACCCCAATGGCCGGGTTATCTTCATCCAGACAGATTCTTCGATTTTAATATTTTCTGGGGTTAGACCCACCTCTTTAATATAACGTGGAAAAACATAGTTTTTAGCAATAGCAATTTTTTCCTCATCAGTATAAGACGGCATTTGAATTACTTCCAACCGATCCAGGACGGCAGTTGAAATATTATTAGTATTGTTGGCAGTTGCGATGAATAAAACTTGGGAAAGATCAATCGGATAGTCAATAAAATAATCGGTGAAATTATTATTTTGACCTGGATCGAGCAACTCAATCAATACTCCCATGATGGCAGCTCGAGATTCCGGAGTAATCCTATCAAGCTCATCCAAAAGTATGACTGGATTAATAGCTCCTGCTCTTCTCAAAGAACGAATAATCATCCCTGGTTCTGCTTCCGGAGAAGTTTTAGACTGACCGCGCAGATCAAGAGCAGAAGATAGTCCACCAAACGGTATCCGGATAAATTTTCGACCCAAAGCTTCGGCAACAGACTTTGCAAATGTTGTTTTACCAGTGCCCGCTAGTCCCACAAAAAAGATATTTGGTGCACGACGTAGCTCTGGGTTAGCGCCTTTTTTTTGCAAAATTAAAACTGAAATAAATTCAATAATTCTTTGTTTGATTTTCTCAAGACCAAAATGATTTGATTCCAAAACCTGTTTAGCGTGAGCAACATCTAAAATATCCTCAGTTTTTTTATTCCATGGAATATTAGTTATCCAATCAATATATTTAGCCGTAATATCTAGTTGAGAAAGATTTCCCCCGTGTTTTAGAGTCAAATAAATTCGTTCAATTTGCTCAGCGGCTTTATCATGAAGATTAGCAGGCAGATCAGCCGACTGCAAAAGAGTCTTCAATTTTTCTATTTCTGACAAGCTATTGGTTTCATCCATATTGTTAGCAGACTAATTAGTCATTTGATAATTTCCCCTTGACAACGCAAATTTTTTTGGGTATATTTCATCATATAAAAATTATAAGTTAATTACTAGTCCTGAGTTTATCGAAGGACAAATTACATTTTTTTAATATGTCAAAAACACAAGGTAATATTAAACCTCTTTTTGATTACGTATTGATTCGTCCTCTTGAAGGAGAATCTAAGACTGCTTCAGGTATTGTTCTTCCGGATTCGGTTGATAAAAAATCTCAAGTTGGTGAGGTGATGGCAGTCGGGCCAGGGCCGGATTGTTGTGGAAGCGATTGTTGCAGTGATGATAAAAAGAAATGTGAGGGAATGGTAGTAAAAGTCGGTCAGAAAGTTCTTTACAAAAAATGGGGTGGGAACGAAGTTAAGGTGGGGGATGCTGAATGGTTATTATTGGAACAAAAAGATGTGATGGCAATTGTTGAATAGTTCATAAAGTTTATAAAGTTATAAAGTTCATAAAGTTAAAAATTTAAATAAAATAAAAATGGCAAAACAAATCATTTACGGAGCAGAAGCTCGAAAAAAACTTCTTGATGGTGTTGATAAATTATGCAAGGCAGTTGCAACAACCTTAGGTCCAAAAGGACGAAACGTTGGATTGGAACGAAAATGGGGTGGACCAAGCGTCATTCATGATGGAGTTTCGGTTGCAAAAGAAATTGAGTTGGAGGATGCATTTGAAAATATGGGAGCTCAGTTAGTAAAAGAAGCGGCTTCAAAAACAGCCGATATTGCCGGAGACGGAACAACCACCGCCACAATTTTGGCTGGTGCGATTGTTTCTCAAGGAATAAAGATGATTACAGCCGGATCAAACCCAATGGTGATGAGAGCGGGACTCATGAAAGGCTCATCTTATGTAGTTGCCGAACTTAAAAAAATGGCAAAAACAATTACTTTAAAAGACGCCGCTAATGTGGCGACCATTTCTGCCGGAGATGCTGAACTTGGAAATCTTATTGCCGAGGCCTTAAAAAAAGTCGGCGGTAAAGATGGGGTAGTCACCGTTGAAGAAGGAAAAAGTTTAGAGACAACTTTTGATCACAAAGAAGGGATGCAATTTGATCGAGGTTTTGCCTCACCTTATTTTGCTACCGATTCAGATAAGATGGTTGCCGAAATAGAAGACGCCTACATCTTGATTACTGATAAAAAAATTACTGCTGTCTCAGACTTATTACCATTTTTGGAAAAGTTTGTTAAAGTTTCCAAGAACTTGGTAATTATTGCCGAAGAGATTGAAGGCGAAGCTTTGGCCACGCTCGTGGTCAATAAACTTCGAGGAACATTTAATGCCCTAGTCGTTAAAGCCCCAGGATTTGGTGACCGCCGAAAAGAAATGCTGGAAGACATTGCTATTTTAACCGGTGGTACCGTCATCTCAGAAGATCTGGGTAAAAAATTAGAAAATATTGAGGTAGCCGACTGCGGCCGAGCTGAAAAAGTAAAGTCAGATAAAGAAAACACTTCAATCATCGGCGGTAAGGGGGACAAAAAATTAATCAACGGAAGAGTTGAAAAAATTAGAAGAGAATTAAAAGAATCAACCTCTGATTTTGATCGCGAAAAATTTCAGGAAAGATTAGCTAAGTTGTCAGGTGGAGTTGCCGTCATCAACGTCGGAGCTGCAACTGAAGTCGAATTAAAAGATAAAAAAGAAAGAGTCATCGACGCCGTCGCAGCCACCAAAGCTGCCCTTGAAGAGGGAATAGTTTCAGGAGGCGCCGTTGCTCTTCTTGATATTAGTCAAAAGATGGATTCAAAAGAGCTTGAGAAATCAGGAGCCAGTCGCGACGAAGTGATTGGTTTTGAACTTGTTAAGAGTGCGATTGAATCACCATTTACAAAATTGATGGAAAATGGTGGATTAAATCCTGGCGAATTAATTGCTAAAGCCCGATCAGCCAGCGCTAAGGGACAAGGTTTTGATATTTTAAAAACCGAGTCAACCGCAACAGCCGAAACGATCGATATGATCAAAGCCGGAATAATCGATCCATTAAAAGTGGTTAGAACAGCTGTAGAAAACGCTGTTTCAGTTGCCACAATGGTATTGACAACAGAAGCTTTGGTTGCCGATCTTCCGGAAAAGAATCCTCCAGCTGCACCAATGGGTGGCGGCGGAATGCCTGGTATGGGCGGAATGGGATATTAAGGAAAAACTGTTAAACGGTTAAACTGTTAAAACTTAAACAGAAAACCAAGAAAGGCCCTGTCGAAAGGTGGGGCTTTTTTATTGATCTCTGAAGTTTTTCTTATACCAGCCGAGAATTTGGTATTGGGTTTTTTTGACATTGTAGATAATGTGGTTGATTTGATTATATTTTTTTCCGAAACCAAAATTATTTATAGGTCTAAAAAAATCCATCTGTCCTGAGTTGTGGACAATAGCAATTTTTTCTCCGGTTGGCTTATAAAATATTCCCTTTTTGACAACAAATCCTTTTTCTTCCGTAGACATCATAAAATTATATTTATTGTCAATAAATTTAAATCCATTTTGATAAAGAAAATAGTTTAGAGTAATTTGATCAGGTCCAAAAGATTCTTTATTTTTAATTAGTTTTTCCATTAATAAACAAAGTGAGATAAATTTTTGATAAGGAGCAAAAATAACGCCGGCATTAATAACCGGTTTATTTTTAACCACTTCCCAAATCTTTTCTTTAATTTTTTTTTCAAAATTATCAAAGATAAACCACTCAAAAAAGAGGACTTCCATACCTAGTGGAACAACCCGAAATGTATCTTTATCTTTATTTAAAATATCGCTAATATCTTCTTGAAAGATCGTATCTCCGCCGTCAATAAATAGCACCTGATCATAAGATTTATTTTTTAAATATTTAGCTGAATCAAAAAATCTTTTATTGACGATATGGTATTTTTCTGTTCCTTTAAATAAAACAATCCCTGCTTCAATAAGGGTAGTTTTTTGTAAACTACTAAGTCCGTAGTCAATAACAACAATATCAATGTTTTTAAGATTTACATTTTTCTTTAGTGACTTGAGCCAGTGGTTGGTTAAAAAGTCTCCATACTTTTCGTTAGAGCAGGTGATAATAACGTTTTTTAGCATACAACTATTGGTATTTCTTAACAAAAAATTGAAACAGATCACCTTTTTCCTCAAAATTTTTCCAAAGGCTATAACTTGGGGAAGCGCATGATAATAAACATATTTTCCCGGCAGGAGTATATTTATAGGCAAATTTGACCGCCTCTTCCATACTCTTAGTTTTAAAAAAATTAATTCTGGTGGCTTTTTTTGACAACTCAAATATTTTTTCTCCGCTGTCAGGAAATAAAACAATATTTGGTATTTTATAATCAATGACGGTCTCAACTAATTTATCAAAATCGTAACCTCTATCGGTTCCTCCTAGAAAAATTGTTCCAATGTTCTTTAAGCTTTCAATTGCAAGAATTGTTGATTGGGGAGTGGTAGATATAGCATCATCATAAAAAGTAATTTCTTTGAATTTACCAATCAACTGTAGCCGGTGTGGTAAAGGCTTAAATTTCCTGATAGCTTCGACTATCGTATCGTTATTTACGTTAAGTAACCGAACTGCAGTGATCGCCGCTTTTATATTTTCTCTGTTATGTTTGCCTATCAACGGAATGTCTTCGTTTTTTACCGGTATATCCTGTTCAAATGGAATTGTTTTACAGATTGAATTTTTCGCCCAGGATTTCAATTCTTCAAATTCAGGATTATAGATAAAATAATCGTTGCCAGTTGAGTGAGAAATAATATTTTTTTTGGCGTTATAATAATTTTTAACATCCCCGTGATAGTTCATATGTTCCGGAAAAAGATCTAAAACAACAGAGATATGAGGAGAATATTCAATATCATCGAGCTGATAACTGGAAAATTCGCAAACAAAAATATCTTCTTTTTCTATTTTTTTTAACATCTCATCCAACATCGGTTTGCCGATATTTCCAATTAAATGAGCTTTTTTACCGGCTTGTTTAAGAATTGAATAGATCAGACTGACGGTAGTACTTTTACCTTTAGTACCAGTTACTCCGATGACGATATTATTAATATTGGCCAAAAAAATATTTGTAGCAGTTGTATATGGTCTAGTGATTAAATGTTTTTGAATACCGGGAGAACGAATGATAAGGTCATAATTTTTTTGCTCACCAAGATAGTTAGTATTAATTTTTTTATCGGCAATTCCAATCAAAGCATCTCGATGATATTTTTTTAAGAATCTTTCGGTTGCCTGTCCTTCTTTACCATAACCTAAAATAAGGATTTTTTTATATTTTTTTAACTGATCTAGTTTCATATTTCGATTATACTCAATATGACCCTGAGCTTGTCGAAGGGTCATATGATTTTAGAAACGTCAAATTCCCCTTTATTTTTAATTATTTCCAAAGCCTGCTGCGACTCCTCAAATGTACCCACACAATCAAAAGGTTTCATTTTGCCTTTTCCAATTAAATCATTATATAAAGGTATTAATTGATGATCTTCAAGTAAGTTTTTGCCAAAAATTTTTACAGCTTCTTCTTTAGACAGATAGGCCGCTAAAATAATAAAAACAAAAGCACATTTGGGGCATTCTCCGCACCATCTTTTTTGATTGATTTTTCCTATTATTTTAAAATTCCGATTGCAGCTTGAAAAAACTGAAAAGTATTTTTTATGAGCAGAAAACATTTTGGCTATTTCCACTTCTGAAAAGGGTCTCAGGTTTGAAGAAAAATCTATATTTGGAGTAATATTTTGTTTTACATATTTTTGAAAAAGTTTTTCAAACTCTTCCGACTTACTCCATTGATGATTAATTTCGGTTCCTAAGAAATTAACATTCCCAAAATTAGCACTTTTTCCATTGGGGATAATGATTGAAGAATAATCATAAATCACAGCCAAAAATAAAGCTATAAAGCTATAAATAGCCGTAATCGGAATATGGCCATTGTAACTGGATTTTAAAGAAAATAGTTGAGGATCTAACTGTCTTTTGACTATCAAATAATCAATTTCCATTGTTTTTGCTACGTCAATTTGGATTTGTGGAGGAGTATTTTGTGAATCGAGAATAAATCCAGTAATTTCTTTTTTTTGTTCTTTTAAAATTTCAACACTAACAATCGAATCTTTACCTCCTCCGATTCCCACTAAAAATCCGTTTCTTTTAGCATCATTCAACTGACGTAGTTGTACGGGTAGCGTGTCGATGTATGGGAAATTTATCAAACCCCTAAAATCAATTTTATTTTTATAAAAAAACTCACCCAACCCTTTTGTATAGACAGTATTCCAAAAATCAGCCTGTTCTTTTGGTAAATGATAGGGGATAATGATTTCCTTCTGACAATACATCTTAAAGTAGGTTATTCCTAAAATTAAATGAAGGCTCTCTAAGACTTTGTCAATTAATTTATCTTCAACAGAAGAAGGAATCTCTTTCGGCAAAATTATTTTTTCAGTAAGGTCAAGCCCATTAGTTTTGTAATCAAAATTAATTGTTTTTTTATCCAACTGAATCTTATAGGAGACAAACTTAAAAACATCAGTGTTCCGTGTCATAATAAACATATTTTAGCAGATTTAAGTAGGCTTCGTGGCTTATGAAGTTAGCTGTTTTTCTATTTCGGCTAATAATTTACTTATTCCATAATCTGTAGTCACGGAAATATATTGAGGAGAATAGAGTGAGTAGGCTTTATTAATTTTTTTTAATAATTCTTCCGCATTTCCTGAAAAAGCATCGATCTTGTTGAACACATAAATTATTTTTTTAGTATGAACTTTTAGCTCTCTTAAAATAGCATTAACAATGCTTATTTTTTGATCCATTTCCGGATCTTTAACATCGATCACGTGCAAAATTAAATCGGCATTGATCGATTCAAGTAAAGTTGATTTGAATGATTCAATAAGGGAAGGGGGGAGATCTTTGATAAAACCAATCGTATCGGTAATTGTCACTTCTTTTTTTAAAGTTGGAAGATAAAGTTTTCCGGTGACACTATCTAAAGTTACAAATAGGGCATTCTCAACTATTTTATTCCGCTTAGTTAAATAATTAAATAAAGAAGTTTTACCAGCGTTGGTATATCCGACGATTGAAATGCTTTGAATGTTGTTAAACTTTCTTCTCTCAATTTGTTTTTGATGTTGGAGAGTTAATCTATTTAATTCTTCTTTTTTTAGACGGATTTGGGTACGAAAATGACGCTTCATTATTTCAATATTAGTTTCACCTTGTCCCTTTGTATTTGTTCCACCGCCTCCTTGGCGGGAAAAATAATTTTCACCTAGTCCATAAATACGTGGCCCCATATGATGCATTCGGGCAAGTTCGATTTGAAGTTTAGCTTCGGCAGTATGAGCATGTTTATCAAAAATATTTAAGATTAGATCAAAACGGTCCCAGACTTGGATATCTGGTTTATCATTCCATAAATATTGAGTTATGTTAAATAAAACGCTGGGATTAACGATGGCATTAACAACTACAATGTCAATCTTCCGTTTATTGACTATTTCAACTAGTTCGGCAATTTTACCGGAGCCGATGAAAGTTGCTTTATCGGGACGGGTTCGGTGTTGAATTACATCAACCACATCAATCCCATGATAGGTTGCGACGAGAGATTTTATTTCTTCAAGATTTTTTGCCGCCTCCTCAATCTTTTGATACGGATTAACAATATCAACGATGACGACTCTTTTTAATTTAGACATGAATAGTCCAGAGGGAAGGATTCGAACCTTCGAAGGCAAAAGCCAGGAGATTTACAGTCTCCCCCCGTTGGCCACTTGGGTACCTCTGGTTGATGAGGGAAATTATAACAAATTTATATATAGTGTTCGAACCTTTTTGATAGAATTACTACTCAATATGAGAATTTGGGATATATCACCTACACATTTGTGCCGTCTGCATTTACTCGGTGAACACCGTGAATTACATGCTATATGGTCGATAATAACTAAAAAGAAAAAAGGATACTCAAAGCATCCAGAAACCATCAGGTGGGCTGGAAAATTAAAAGCTCTATATATTCGTCACCTAGTGCTCATTCAAGAAATGAAAAAAAGAGGTTATACTCACAGAAGCAATTTATCAACTCAATTAGCAATAGGAAAAGGTAAACAAGACGCTTTTATAAATACTATCAATGAACAAGTTGAAATTTTGAAAAAAAAGAATTGTCCTTGTTTTATCTCTTTGGAGGTAGAGGAAAAAAAATACTAGTATGTTTTTTATATTCTTCAAAATCTTTTCTTCCTATGTATTTTTTTTCAAGCAGTGGGATTCCGGAAGCAAATAAAATAAGTGTAGTAATTGTAATCGGACCAATTATTGTAATAAATCCTAATGGAATTGATAAGGCAACAATATACATTCCCCACCATTGAGTCACCTCACCGAAATAATTTGGATGACGCGAATATCTCCACAGCCCTTTATCCATTAATTTACCTTTATTACTAGGATCAGAAATAAATTCTTTTAACTGTTTATCTCCTACGCTTTCAAAATAAAAACCGATTCCCCAAACAATAAAACCAATAATCTCCAAAATTCCAAAACTTGATGAAACTGCGTAATTGATGAATATGACTGGGATTGAAATTATAAATAGTAAAAATCCTTGAAACATATATATCTGGAAAAAACTTCTGAGGTAAAAAAACTTCCAAGTTTTTCTCCACTCAAGATATCGAGAATCTTCAGTCTTGTTTTTATTGCGACTATAAATATGTATTGATAGTCTTAATCCCCAAACCGATACCAAGCTATTCACTAATAGTGCTTTAAAAGAAAAATTGGACAGGAAAAATGATAGCCAAGCCATGAGTACAAAACCAAGTCCCCATGCAATATCTGCGATATCATTCCTCTTTTTAATAACAGAAACAATAAACCAGAAAGTCATATAACTAAGAAGTGTCAGGGCCAGAGCGAAGTAAAAATTCATAATTTGAATTTAAGTGCTATAAAGTATGTTATTACAGAGACGGATGCAGAAAGTACCATTCCCCAAATCAAATCCACAATTGTAATAATAAGCGGCCAATCTTTTACGGTTGCAAGATTGGTGAGGTCATACGTTGCATAAGTAACCAGACCGAAAAAAGCACCCATTAAAAGTGCCTGTGCCCACATCTTTTTATCGAGCGCTGGGGTAATTACAAAAACAATCAATCCAGCAATAAAAATAAGGTAAAAAATGAAAACTGCAAAAAGATTTGGACTTTTAGCCATCAAATACCCAATTTGTTTAGCATAAAAATTTTTAGCAACCAAAGTCAGCCAAACCATGTCGATTACCAAAAATACGGGAAGAGCAATAAAATAAAGTTTTAAAAACATAGTATTAATAATACTAAATTTCCGAATAAAAAGTTCTAACATCCTCCATCAGTCTGGACTGTTTTTTAGATATATAAGCGTATACTGAATACAGTATGATTGATACAGTCAGCCCAACAAATGTTTATTCAGGTCCTCCACTAACGCCACGACAAAAAGAGAATAACAAGATAAGTTATTGGTTGAATAAATTGTTTTATCAAGAAAAAGAAAGAAATAAAGAAATACTTAATAATATTTCCAAAGATCAATCATCTATTGATAAAGAAAAACTAATCTCCAATATTAATCAGGTTAAAAAAGTTGAAAATGATAAACATGTCATATCAGATATGGTTCAAAATTCGAATGATATATTAATGAGCATAACGTCTATTGGTTTCCCATTTGATTTTTTTCCAACGACTATAAATGTAGAAGCAACTAGGGTAACGATAATCACTCGTCAATTATTTTCTTCGCAGGTACACAGTATAGATATTAAAGACATTTCCAGCGTATTTATAGAAACAAGTATTCTTTTTGCTGCAATAACACTTATTTCAAAAACTTTTTCTCAAAAAGAATTGACGATAGTGAGGCTATGGAAAAAAGAAGCCATTTTATTACGCAGAGTTATTGAAGGATTGCGAATGTTTGAAAAAAAAGAGATCAATATCACAAAATTTTCAAAAGAAGAATTATTAAGCAAACTTGAAGAACTAAGCGCAACAAAGATAGTTTTATAAAATTATTTAACCAGAAGAGAAAGCTTTTTTAAGGTGATAAAATCAAACAAAAAACAAAAAGTATAACAGCTCATCGTGTAGATAAATAAAAGTAGGAATGGATAAGAAACATTAAATAATTTTATATCTGGAAAAATTTGCAACAACGCTTCAAAAAATATTATGTGACATAAATAGACTCCAAATGAATAACTTGCGAATATATTAATAGCTTTATTAATTTTTTCTGAAAAATTTACTTGTCCAATTAATAGAATAGAAGATAAAACAAATATTGTCCCCAAAAATAATTTAAGCCCTGAATAGTTATAACCCCATGGTTGAGGAAATTTAAATATTAATAGCAATAATAAAGTTGATCCTACAAGACTAAATAAAATAACTTTTTTTTTATTTAGTTTTACTAAACTTCCGAATAACATTCCCAAAGAGGCATATTTTATTAGTTCAACAATTTGTCCATAACTTTTTCTTATTTCATCACCCATAGGATTAAAGAAACGAGTATTAAAACCTGTATATTCAAGAATAAAAGCAGCAATAATAATCACAAGATATAAAGAAGGTCTTAATTTGATTGGTAAATAAGTAATAAACCAAAAAATCAAAGTAAGGAAAATCAAAATATTTAAATAATAAAGTGGAGTGTCAACAATTTTACCTGTAAAAAGTTGCAGAAAAATATTTTTGACATTTATTAAATTTGGCTTTAATAAAAAACCGATCCCTGACCAAAAAATAAGTGGAAACGCTAAGCGTTTTACCCTTGTTAAAATAATTGAGAAAGATAATTCTCTCTGAAAAAAATATTTATTCATCAGAAAAAAAGAAAGTGTTATAAACAAGGGGACAGCATAATATCCGTAAGGTTCCAGAAAGTTTACTTTTCCGTGGGTGATATTTCTTATATGGATATTTACAACTAAAAAAGTAAGAATTATTTTTAATAAGTCAAATATATAGTTTCTAGATTGGCCGGTATTTTTATTAATCATGATAGATATTATAGTAGAATACTAGGTATGAAAAGCAAAGGCTTTATTATTTTAACAGCAATTTTTTTATTAGTCATTTTTTTTACCCAATTCAAATTAATTAATCGCCCAGTAGCTGATAACGATGAAGGAATTTATTTAACTTCATTTCTCCTAGTTGATAAGGGTTATCCAGCTTATAAAAATACATACTTTTCTCAACCACCGGGCTATTTGTTGAGCGTTTATCCAGGATTTATTTTATTTGGAAAAAGTTTACAGGCAGCTCGATTTACAATTGGAATTTGGTCAATGATTGGACTTTTGGTGATTCTTTGGATAGGTTTTGAGTTAAAGAATAAATGGACAGGGTTATTTGCAATAGGTTTATTATTGCTAAATCGTTCTTATTTTAATCAATCTCTAACTTTTCAATCAGATATTCTTATTACAACTTTTTCGTTAATAAGTTTGGTTACTCTGATAAAATTTAAAAAAAATTATTACTTACCGTGGTTTATTCTTTCATCAATATTTTTAAACTTAGCTTTTTGGACGAAATTTGATATAACTTTTTTCCCATCTTTCTTCTTGGCTCTATTTCTGTTATTTAGCGAGAAAAAGATATCTTTTAAGAAAGTTATTAATTTATTTTTAATATTTATTGCAGTAAGCTTTGGATTTTTTATTTTATTAATTGTTCCTTTTGGGATTAAAGAAGTTTTTAACAATTCGATTTTACTTAGATTTCAAGCGGCCTCAAGTTCTTCGTCACTGACGCTATTTGATTATTTAAAAAAGGATATTACTTTGTCCCTAATCATCTTGGTAAGTTTATCTTTGGGTTTATTAAAGCGAAGAAGTATTAGGTACCCAATAAACATTATTTTACTTTGGAGTACTTTTTCTTTGATCTTATTTTTTTTCTACCGACCTTTGTTTCCACATCATTTAGTGATATTGGCTGTTCCAATTGTTTTATTATTTTCCCAATTGGTTGAATTTTGTTTTAAAAATAAAAAATTATTTAAATTTATAGTTCTAATTATTGTAATTATCTCTCTGAGCAATCGTATTTACATAACAATCAAAACTTCCTCAAAACTTATTAATGAACAACAAAAAAAAGCAATAGAAATTATAAATAAATATACGAATATTAATGATATTGTTTTAAGTGATGAAGAGATTCTAAACGGCATATCAAGACGATTACCACCCCCAGAATTATCAGATATTTCTCAGGTGAGAATCAGATCTAACAATTTAACTCCAGAAAATTTTACAAAAATAATTGACACCTACAAACCTAGGTTGATTATTCCTTGGAATGGGAGATTAGAGTCAATAAAAAATTTTAAAGAAAATTTAACTAACTATAGAATACTGACTTCGATTTCGGCTTCTAAGATTATTTACATAATAATTGCTGAGTAATTTGGTTATACTGTTTTTATGACAGGAAAAGTTTCTATTATTGGCGGGGGACACGTTGGGATGAGTGCGGCTTTTGCGATGCTGCTTAAAAATACTGTCAGGGAATTGGTCCTTTATGATCGTGACACCGATAAAATGAAAGGAGAACAGCTTGAATTTCAACATAGTCTAACCTTCTTAGGAACTACAAAAATAGTAGCCGCAGAATCGCTTAGCGACTTAAAAAATAGTGATGTGATTGTTTTTACAGCCGGTAGAGCTCAACTACCGGGTGAATCAAGACTAAATTTAGTAAAAAGCAATTTAGAAGTAATTAGAGAAATACTTCCTGAAGTTATTAAATATTCACCTGACAGCGTGATTATTATGGTAACAAATCCAGTTGACATATTAACTTATCAAGCTAGTCAATTATTAAAATTACCTCAAGGAAAAATATTTGGTAGTGGAACAAGTTTAGACTCAGCTCGTTTTAGATTTCATCTGTCAGAATTCTTAGGGATAAATCCAAAAAATATTCATACCTATGTTTTAGGCGAACATGGGGATAGTTCTTTTCCGACGATTTCTCATGCTGATATTGGAGGTCAACCGATATCTTCTATGAAAAATATTTCTACGAAAAAAATTGAAGAAGCATTTTTGAAAGCAAGAACAGCCGCTGGCACAATTATTGCTGCCAAAGGTTCGACTTATTATGCAATCGGGGTAGTCATCAATCAACTGGTTGATGCAATTTTGAGAGATACAAAAAGAGTCTATCCGGTTTCCATTCCACTTACCGGTCAGTACGGTTATAGAGATGTTTCAATTAGTGTCCCATGTGTCATTGGGAAAAATGGAGTAGAGAAAATCCTTGAAGTACCGCTTTCTGAGGATGAAAAAAAACTGATGGACAAGTCAGTAAAAATATTGAAAGAAATTGTTATTTGATAACAACGGTAATCTCTCCTTTATATTCCCTTTTCATTAATTCATCAATCGGGCCACGGATGATTTCCTCAAACTTTTTTGTCATTTCACGGGCTATCACTATCTCAAAATCACACTTTGATTGATTAGTTATTCTTAGCGTGTCAACTATTCGGAGTGGCGACTCATAAAATACAAAAACCATGTCCGGAAAAATAGTTTTTATTTGTTTTAGTTTAGCGATTATTTGTTTAATTTGATTTTCTTTTTTAGGAAAGAAACCAAGAAACATATGTTCTTGCGGGTTAAATCCTGAATATACCAAGGCTGTCGTTATGGCTGATGGGCCGGGGATGACGTTGATCGAAAGATTTCTTTGAATACAGCTTTTCACCAATAAATAACCGGGATCAGAAACTAGGGGAGTGCCAGCCTCAGAAATTAAAGAAATATTCTTTTCATCTTTTAAAAGCTCGATGATTTCTGGTAATTTTTGGAATTCTTTTTCTTTGTAGTAAGACCATATTTGAGAGCATGTAATTGCTAGATTAAAACGCTTTTTTATTCCATCAAGTAAGGTTTGAGCAGAACGGGTATCTTCAGCCAAAATAATATCTGAAGTTGCTAAAGTTTTTGCCTGACGGAGAGAGAGATCATCAAGATTTCCGATGGGAGTTGAGACGATGTTTAGCATATTCAAAAATAATTGGTAATAGGGAAATAATAATGACTCCAAAAATTACAAGAGAAAAATTTTCCTTAACAAATTTAATGTTGCCAAAAAAATATCCGGCAAAGGTTGCGATGGCAACCCACAACAATCCACCGATTACGTTGTAAGAAAAAAATTGTTGATACTTCATTCTTCCGACTCCGGCTACAAAAGGGGCGAAAGTTCGAATAAACGGCATAAAGCGAGCCATAATTATTGTTTTCCCTCCATGTTTATGAAAAAACTTCTGTGTTTCTTCTATATGACTTTCATCAATAGGAATTTTAGGGTGGGCAACAATTTTTTTTCCAAAAAAATAGCCAATCCAATAATTAGCTGTATCACCAAGAATTGCGGCAGCCACCATAAGTAAAAACAGTAGCCAAATATTTAAAGAACCCAGAGCGGCAAAAGCTCCGGCAGCGAAAAGTAAGGAATCTCCGGGCAAAAATGGGGTAAAAACCAATCCTGTTTCCATAAATATTATTAAAAACAAAATTACATAAGTAGCTAAACCATAGGTAGAAATAATCGTTCCCAAATGCACGTCGATGTGAATGATAAAATCAATTAAAAATTTTATTAAGTCCATTCTGACATTATTTCATATAAAGAGCGTCATTTCAACTTGACAAAGTCCAAATATGTTGTAAGATTTGAAAAATGGCACAAAAACCTCTTGAGGGAAGTGTATCAAATCCACAAGGCCGACACGCCTATCCTGGTCTTTCTCCTGCATTTTTTGGTTTAATGGATTCCGCGAAGCTATCCGCCCCCTTTGTTCTTGAGGCAACCCAACCTTTTCAAAAAGTTATTGATCATGATGCTGAAAGAATGCAATATAATCATCAGATGAGCAAAAGATTTTGCGATGAGCTCACGGAAGGAATAGGTTTTTCACCGGAAGTTGTAGCTTGGTCCTTTGGTCAACTAACGGGGGTTGAGCTAGTTCATAGAAAATCTACAGTTAACGCTAATATCGGAACAGCTATCTCTACAGGAATATCTGTTGGTTTTCAAAGATCTCATAAAGATGAAATTAAACAGACAAAAGAATTTAGTTTACTAGCTGATGGGGTCGACCCAAAAGTTTTATTTGAAGGATGGTCTCTGCCGACAAAAACCGATCTTCAAAAAGCGATTGAAATGGCAAGCAAGGATCCAAGTGTTAGCCTCTTAGGAGGGGGTTTACCACCAGAAAAGTTAATTATGGAATTTTTCTTTAAAGTTTTTCTACCATCTCTCAAGAATATTATTCATTTACCAAAGAGTGAAATAAAAGAGATAATTAAGATGTTGCAATATCCTGCGGGTGGTGGAGTAGCTAGCCACAGAGAAGCGGTTATTGATTTTTTTCTGAAACCCTCTGAGAGTAAAGTAATAAAAAATAACTTTACTGAAGAAAGAAGATCAGAAGGCCTTTTTATGACCTATGGATCTCAGGAAGCACTTTCAATGATGATTAAAACTTTAGTTGATCAGGGAAATGCCTCTACTGCCGATCCAGTTGAAATCGCAATTACCGATCCGACTTATGCAGGTCTTTTAATGGCGGCTGACGAATTTTTAACTAGGGATGTCTTAAAATTTAGAGTAATCCCGTTCGATGAAAAAACAGGTCAAATTGATAAAAAAGCATTAGATGAAGCACTAAAAAACAAAAGATGCAAAGCATTATATTTGGCCGAAGGTAATCCTATACCAAAAAAAATAACCAATCTTGATGATGTTGCGGAAGTTTTAAAAAAACATGAAGATAAAATAGTTTTTGATGATCACGCATATGATGGTTTAGGAGCGACTGAAGAAGATACATTGTTTGATCGCTTACCTGGTCAAGTTGTCGTTTTTAAAACAATTTCTAAGAAAGCCTCACCTTTTCGAGCTGGATTTGTTTATTCAAATATGACGCCGGAAGGTTTTGCAAACATTAGAGAAAATATGCTTAGATATCATTATAATGGGACTCTTGGTTACTCAGGTATTTTAAGTGGCATAGTTGCCAATATTTTAAAGTATGACGCTAAAACCGATGCTCTTAAAAAACATGTTAAAAGAGCTCAAGACTATTATGAAGAACAAAGGCAGTTATATAAAACCACATATTTGGAGGCACTCAATATTTTTTTTGATGGTACAGACTATGATCTTGATGATGAGGTGATAATTGGCGAAGAGAGATTTATGTTTGGTTGGAGAAACACGAAAAATGTTCCAGCCAATACCTATTCTGAGGCTGGCGCGGAAATAAAATTAATTTCAGTTTCTGGTACAGGCTGTCGACCAAATTCGAAATATCTTGCTTCTGGTGAAGAATATAAAGATGATAAATCAGATCACCGTTTGAGGCAAAATTATACTTGGCCGGAAAAACAAAAATTACAAATAGGGATATTTAAAGATGTTTTGCTTGAATTAGTATTTTCTAACAAAACCGAAGAAGAAAAAGGTCGCATAGCGGATAGTTTATATAAAAAGATGCGTAAATTTAATAAAATGAAAAGAATACCAGAAGTTGAGCAATTTATCGAAAGAATGGCAAAAGCACAATGGAAATATACAAAGAAACTTGACTAATCGCGGTACTAATAATTCTTCCAAATTTCTGCTAAAATTAACAGTTGCACATATGTTTAAACTTAAATCCTCATTTTCCCCAACAGGAGATCAGCCGCAGGCGATTGAAAAATTAGTCGCTGGGATTAAGATTGGTCGAAAAGACCAAGTGCTTTTGGGTGTGACCGGATCGGGAAAAACATTTACTTTGGCTAATGTTATCGAAAAATTACAGATGCCGACTTTAATTATTTCCCACAACAAAACTTTAGCTGGCCAACTTTACCAAGAGTTCCGGGATTTTTTTCCAGAAAATGCTGTTTCATATTTTGTTTCTTACTACGATTACTATCAACCGGAAGCTTACATGCCTTCATCAGATACTTATATTGAAAAAGAAGCTCAAATCAACGAGCTGATTGATAAACTTCGGCTTAAAGCAACGACTAATATTTTAACCCGTAATGATGTTGTTGTGGTTGCTTCTGTTTCCTGTATTTATAACATCGGTTCGCCGGTTGAATATGGACGTTTTATTTTGGAAGTTGAAATAGGACAAAAAATTGAAATAAAAAGCATTGCCCGCCGTTTGATTGAACTACAATATTCCCGAAGTGAATTTGATTTCAAACGGGGAACATTCAGAATCAGAGGAGACAGGGTTGATATTTATCCAGCCTATGAAGACATTGGCTACAGAATAGAGTTTGAAAGTTATAAAGTTATAAAGTTCGTAAAGTTTGAACCAATTTCCGGCAAACTAATCGCTAATCACCAGCCACTGGAAACGAGTTTAATTATTTATCCTGCAAAACATTATCTAATGGACCCGGCAGTTTTTAAAAGTGCCGAACAACAAATAAGAGATGATCTTAAGAAAGAGGCAAACGAGCTAAAAAAGAAAAATAAACTGGTCGAAATGCAAAGACTTGTCCGCAAGGTTAATTATGATTTGGAGATGATTAAAGAAGTAGGCTATGTTAACGGCATCGAAAATTATTCTCGTTATTTTGACGGGAGAAAGATTGGTGACCCTCCATATAGTTTAATAAATTATTTTAATCAACAGTATGGAAAAGATTGGTTGTTATTCATTGATGAATCACATATGACAGTCCCACAGATTCGTGGAATGTTTAACGGAGATTATTCCCGGAAAAACACCTTGATTAATTACGGTTTTCGGCTTAAAGCGGCTTTTGATAACCGACCTCTTAAATTTGAGGAATTTTATCCGATGGCCTCGAAGATAGTTTATGTTTCTGCCACTCCAAACCAGTGGGAATTGGAGAAATCCGAAAATTCTGGAGTTGTTGAACAGCTAATAAGACCGACGGGGATTATTGATCCGGAAATTATTATTAAGCCGGCTACAAATGAAGTACACGATTTAATTTTAGAAATAGAAAAAAGAGTGAAATTAAAAGAGAAAGTTTTGGTGACGACATTGACCAAAAAAATGGCTGAAGATCTATCAACCTATTTAAAAGAAAAAAAAATTAATGCCGCTTATCTCCATAGCGATGTGAAAACTTTGGAAAGATCTAATATTTTGGATAATTTAAGAAAAGGTAATTTTGATGTTTTAATTGGTGTCAATTTACTCAGAGAAGGATTGGATTTACCGGAGGTAACCTTAGTGGCAATTTTAGATGGAGATAAAGAGGGATTTTTAAGATCAAGAACTTCGCTTATTCAAACAATGGGAAGAGCATCCAGAAATATCACTGGTCAAGTAATTATTTATGCAGATATTATGACAAAATCAATAACGTCAGCAGTAGAGGAGATTAACAGAAGAAGGAAGTATCAAGTAGAATATAACACTAAACATAAAATTACCCCAAAGACAATTTATAAGCCAATTAGAGAAAAGATTGTTGAACAAGATGAAAAAAGCTTGTTTTATGATCGAGATTTTGATGCAAAATATTTAGACGAAATGAATTTGGAAAGCTTGACGCCATTTGATAAAAAAAAGCTAGTTAAGAAAATGGAAAGAGAAATGAAAAATCAGGCAGAGAATTTGAACTTTGAACTAGCGATTAAGATAAGAGAGAAAATTAAACAGTTAAACGATTAAAACTTAAACAGTTAAAAAAACTATTAAACCATAAACATTAAACAATTACTTTTTGTTTAATAGTTTAATGTTTAACAGTTTATTTAGGTTTTAACAGTTTAATATTTAATGTTTAAATATATGGATTACATTCGAATAAGGGGAGCCCGACAGCACAATCTAAAAAACATCAACGTCGATATTCCTAAAAACAAATTTGTAGTTATTACCGGAATTTCCGGGTCGGGGAAATCATCTCTCGCATTTGACACGATCTATGCTGAAGGGCAGCGACGATATGTTGAATCGCTATCAGCCTATGCCCGTCAGTTTTTAGGGATTATGGACAAACCTGACGTTGATTTGATTGAAGGTCTTTCTCCTGCAATATCGATAGATCAAAAGACAACCTCGCATAATCCGAGGTCAACAGTTGGGACAATTACGGAAATTTATGACTATCTGCGATTACTTTTTGCCAAGGTTGGTCATCCCCATTGCCCAAATTGCGGCCGGGAAATCAGTAAAATGTCGGTTGATGAAATTGTTCAGAGAGTTATAAAAGAAATTGAAGACAAAATTACTACTGACAAAACAAAACCACATAAATTCTTAATTTTATCGCCAATTGTTAGGAATAAAAAAGGCGAATTCAAAGATCTTTTTGATAACCTTCGTTCAAAAGGGTTAAATCAGATAATTGTTGATGATAAAAATTTTAGTTTAGACAACGAAATTGATTTGATAAAAACTAATAAACATAAAATAGAAGCTTTGATGGATACTATCTCTTTTGGTTATAAAGAAATGAAAAATAATGTTTTTTTAAATAGTTTAAGATCAAGGTTAGTCAATGTGATAGAACAATCGTTAAAGCTTTCTGATGGATTAGTAATTGTTAAAACTGGGATTACTGAACATCTTTATTCAGAAAAATTTTCCTGTCCTGTTTGTAATCTTTCATTATCTGAAATAGAACCGAGAATGTTTTCTTTTAATTCACCACTGGGAGCTTGTGAAAACTGTCGTGGCTTAGGAACAATTTTTGCTGTTGACCGCGATTTAATTTTAAATAAAAATCTTTCTCTTCTTGAGGGTGGAATTCTTCCTTTTAATAAATTATTTTTTCATGAGACTTGGTATGTCCGTTTGATAAAACAGGTATGTCTAGAAGAAAAAATAAATACCAATTTACCAATAAGCCAATTGACCAATAAAGAAGTAGATATTTTATTAAAAGGGACAAATAAAGTTTACAGAGTTGAAGGTGTCAACCGTTTTGGCCGGGCAACGACAATTACAGAAAAATTCACCGGAATTATTGATGAATTAGAACGAAGATATATTGAAACCCAGGGTGACTATTCAGCTATGGAAATTCAGAAATATATGAGAGAAGAAACCTGTCCAAAATGTTTGGGTTTTAGATTAAAACCAGAAATTCTGGCCATCACAATTGATAAAAAAAATATTACTAATATTTCTGACCTTTCAATTGACAATTTAACAAGTTATTTTAAGGAAAAAATAGAGGTAATTTTATCGGTTTATGAAAAACAAATAGCTAAATCGATAATTAAAGAAATATTAACAAGATTAAATTTTTTGGAGAGCGTTGGTCTATCTTATTTAACAATTAGTCGAAGAGCTGGGACATTGTCCGGAGGAGAACTGCAAAGAATTCGTTTAGCTTCCCAAATAGGTAGTGGATTAACGGGGGTTCTCTATGTACTTGATGAACCGTCAATCGGCCTTCATCCAAAGGACGTTGCCTCATTAATCACAACCCTAAAACATCTGAGAGATTTGGGTAATAGTCTTATCGTTGTGGAACATGATCGGGAGACAATGGAAGAGGCTGATTATTTAATTGAATTAGGAGAAAAAGCTGGTAAAAACGGGGGGAAAATAATTTTTAATGGTAATCTAACTGAGATGAAAAAATCAAAATCATCGTTGACTGGACGATATCTTATTGGGGAAAAATTAATTCAAATCAAGGGCGGGAAAACCCCGCCCCTACAGACGAATCATGGGGAATTAATTTTTTCCGGAATCACCCATAATAATTTAAAAAATATTAATATTAAAATTCCTCTTGGAAATTTAATCGGGGTAACGGGCGTTTCCGGATCAGGAAAGTCTTCACTAGTTACAGAAACTCTATATCCGGCTTTAAAATACTACTTAGATGGTTATTTTCACGATAAAATCGGCGAGTTTAAAAAAATTGAGGGATATCAATACTTAGATCGAGTCCATATGGTTGATCAATCGCCGATTGGTCGGACGCCTAGGAGCAACCCGGCTACATATATTGGTTTTTTTGATGAAATCAGAGAAATTTTTGCTTCAACTACGGACGCAAGGGAGCGAGGGTATGAGAAAGGAAGATTTTCTTTTAATATCAAAGGCGGTCGTTGTGAAAAGTGTCAGGGAGCTGGGGTTTTAAAAATTGAAATGCAATTTTTAGCCGATGTTTACGTCGTTTGCGATGTCTGTCAGGGCAACCGCTATAACAAAGAAACCCTTGAGGTTAAATATCGGGATAAAAATATTTATGAAATTTTAAAAATGACCGTTGATGAAGCTTTAATTTTTTTTAATAATTATTTTAAAGTATATTCCAAACTAAGTTTTTTACAAAAAACTGGTTTAGGCTATTTGGAACTTGGACAACCGGCACCAACACTATCCGGAGGTGAAGCTCAGAGATTAAAATTAGCCAATGAGCTATCAAGGAGGGACACCGGTAGAACGATTTACATTCTTGACGAGCCAACAACAGGTTTACATTTTTATGATATTGAGAAATTACTTCATACAATTACTGAATTGGTTGATCGCGGTAACACGGTGATTGTTATTGAGCATAATCTTGATGTTATTAAAAGCTGTCAATATATAATTGATCTTGGACCTGATGGAGGAGATAAAGGGGGCAAGGTTATTTATCAAGGAGAACTTAGCGGTATTATTAAGGTAAAATCTTCTTATACGGGAGAATATTTAAGAAAAGAAAATGACAAATGACAAAATCCAAATGTCAAATGAATAACAAACATCAAATAACAAATGTTTTAAACATTTAAAATTTGTAATTTGTTATTCAATTGTTATTTGTTATTGGTTATTTGCTATTTTCCTATGAGGTCTCTATTTAAGTATTTTTTTATTCTCGTACTATCATCTATCATCTTTCATCTATCATCTTTTCCCGTTCTTGCATCTGACTTTAAGACCGACTACCAGGTTGAATATAATCTTTCTCAATCACAAGAGAATTTAAATTCTCAGGTTAATTTCAAAATAAAAATTGTTAATTTAAAAACAGAAGTTTATGTAAGTAAATTTGCCATAAGTTTTCCTAACACTTTTTCAATTAATAATCTCAAAGCTTCAGATGACAATGGATTGATTACACCAAAAATAACTACTGAGGGAGAAAAAACCAAGATCGAATTAGAATTTTCAAATCCAGCCATAGGTAAAGATTCGGTTAATACTTTTTTTCTAAACTTTGACCAAGCAAATTTATTTAAGGTTAATGGAAAAGTGTGGGAAGTGGTTTTACCGGTGATAGAAAACACACAAAATGAGTCTTATACGGTTAGCGTCAACTTACCTGAAGCAACTAATAAGAAAATTTCTATTGCTAAACCAAACCCTGATTCGGTTTCTGGAAATAAAATAATTTGGAATAATCCAAAAACAAAAACTATTTATGCTGTTTTTGGGGATAGCCAAGCCTATCAAACAGAATTAACATATCATTTAAAAAATGATCAGATATACCCGGTTTATACAGAAATAGCTTTTCCGCCAGAAACTTCCTATCAGAAAATTTTTTTACAATTAATTAATCCTCCTCCCGAATCTGTTCGGATAGATGAGGATGGCAATTATTTAGGAAAATATTTTCTTAAACCACTCGAAACAAAAATAATTGTTTATAAAAGCTTGATTGAAGTTTATTCTAAGTCAAGGGACGATGCAGCATTGTATTTTCGAACAGCAATTAATCAACAAAAAAATTATCTTCTTACGGCAAAAAAATATTGGCAAATCAACAAAGTTGATTTAATTAAGAATATTAATAATCCAAAAGAAATATATGACTTTGTTACAAGTAATCTTAAATACAATTACAATAAAATTAATTCACAAAATAAACGCTTAGGAGCGGATATTGTTTTATCAAATCCAGATGAAGCAGTCTGTCTTGAGTTTACCGATCTTTTTGTCGGAATTGCGAGGGAAAAGGGGATCTACAGCCGGGAAGTAGAAGGCTATGGTTTTTCTTTAGATCCAAAACTTCAACCGATTTCATTATCCTCTGACATCCTACATGCTTGGCCGGAATATTTTGATTCAAAAACAGAAAATTGGATTTCGATTGACCCAACTTGGGAAAATACTTCCGGCATCAATTATTTTTCGTCATTTGATTTAAATCATATAGTTTTTGTCATACATGGAAAAACTCCTGACTATCCATTAGCTGCAGGTATGTATAAGTTAGAAAATTCTCGTGATATTTTAATAAAACCCGTTACTGATCAACCAATGGAAAGAAAGAAAATTGTTATTGAAGTAATAGATTTTCCAACTACAATTTCTGATGATAAATCTTATCAAGGAAAATTTATTGTAAAAAATGATGGCGGTAGCTACCTGTGGCAAATTCCTGTTAATATGGAAGCAAAAAATATTGTTATTAAAAAAGAAAAATTCATTATTCCAGTTTTAGCACCTTTTGAAAAAAAGGCAATTACTTTTGACTATTCGGTCAAAGATAAAAATAAAAAAATTCAAGGAGAATTAAATATAAATATTTTTGAAAAACAACTTTTGAATCAAAAAATTACTGTTATTCCTTCAATTTATACTTTAGCAATCAAAATTTTTGCAGTACTTTTGGGACTATCAGTCTTATTCTTAATTTTCCGATTAATTACTAAAACAAAACGTCATGATCACCAGAAGTAATATTGACAATCTTCCTAATACGATTGGCCTTTATCTTTTTAAGAAAAATAATGTCATTAATTACATTGGTAAGTCAGTCAATATCAAAGCTAGGGTGTTATCTCATTTAGAAAACGCTAAATTGGATAATAAAGAAAAATTGATTCTCGATAATTCAAATATTATTGAAACAATAATAACTGAATCAGAGTTTAAGGCGTTAATTTTGGAGGCGAAATTAATAAAAGAACTGCAACCAAAATATAATTCAATTTGGAAAGATGATAAGAGCCCTCTTTATATAAAGATAACTATCAAAAATGAGTTTCCTAAAGTTTTTATAACCCGTAAAGAAATTGATATGCAGAGTCTATATTTTGGCCCATTTTCATCAGTGAGAATGGTAGAAAAAATTATTAATGATATTAGACGCATTATCCCATTTTGTACCCAAAAAAAAATTAGTAAAAAAGCTTGTTTTTATTCAAAAATCGGTTTATGTAATCCTTGTCCAAATGAAATTAAAAATATTGAAGAAAAAAAACAATATAAAAAAAATATAAGACAGGTTATTTCTATTTTAAATGGCAATGTATTAACAATTATTAATGGTCTTAATAAACAATTAAAATTTTTGATAAAAAATAATCAGTATGAGCAGGCAATTATTATTCGTAATAAAATTTTTCGGTTTGACCGATTATTACATTTAAGAGAAGATTCAGAATATTCTTTAAACAACAATGAAAAGAATTTAGATGAGACGTTAATCATATTAAAAAAATATTTTCCTCAATTAAGTAAATTAGATCGTATAGAAACATATGATATTAGCAATTTAGGATTAAAACAAGCAGTCGGATCAATGGTGGTCATGAAAAATAATCAAATTGATAAAAAAGAATATCGTCGGTTTAAAATCAAGCAGGAAGGTTTGAAATCGGATTTTGATCGATTAAAGGAGATTATGACTAGAAGAATAAAGCAAAATTGGCCGATTCCCGATTTAATTATAGTTGACGGTGGTCGCCCGCAAATTAAAGCAATTTTAAAAATTTTTGATAATTACAAGGTAAAGATACCCTTAATAGGAATAGCTAAAAATCCTGATAGGGTAATTGTTGGAATTGAAGGTTACCCAAATTTATTTTTAAAGAATGATAGCAAAATATTAAACGTTGTACGATTACTTCGTGATGAGTCTCACCGCTTTGCCCGAAAGTATCATCTGTTTTTAAGAAACAAGGACTTTTTGATATAATGAAGGGGCAATATGAAAAAAATATTTAGAATGATAATTTTTTCCGGAGTGGCGATATTCTTTACGGCTCTTTGGAATAAAGGCTTCATTATTAAATCGGATCCGATGATTTATCTTAAAGCTGCCTTGATAATAGCCTCAGTCTATTATTTAATTGTTCCTGTAAGCAAACTAATTCTTTTACCTTTAAATATTTTGACTTTTGGACTTGTTTCCGTAATTTTTTATGCCGCAATTTTTTATTTTCTGTTAAATCGTTTTAACCTAATAAGTATCAAAGAATGGATTTTCCCGGGAGCAAAAATATTAGGCGTTACATTAAGTAAGATAGAAATCTCAAGTACATCTAATATCTTTGTTTCCTCATTATCGATTTCCACAATTATCAATTTATTAGAAAAAATAATATGAAAAATTTTCTTTTGATTCTTAATATCGTATTCAGTGTTTTAATAGTCGTATTTATTTTGATTCAGGGGAAAGGTGCAGGCTTGGGCAGCGCTTGGGGTGGAGGAGGAGAGATGTTCCAGACGAGGCGGGGAATGGAGAAAGTAATACTTCGGTTGACATCAATTTTTATTGTTATTTTTTTAGTGGTTTCTTTGATAAATCTTTTTGTTAAATGAACAAAAAAAATTTCCGTTATTACTATTGGTTATTCTTAGAGTTTATTAAAAAATACTCTCGGTTGATTTTGATGAGTTTTTTTATAGGATTCATTAGCCTAATTGGTTTTCTATCAGTTTCCCCATACCTAAAATCGATCTTCAATAAACAAGAAATAATCGGATTAGTTGGCAGCTATGATTTTACCAATCTACCTGATGAAATAATGACAAAAGTTTCCAATGGCTTAATAACTATCAATGAAAAAGGGGAAATTATCCCTGTTTTGGCGAATTCCTGGGAAGTCAAGGATGAAGGAAAACAATATAGATTTTATCTCAAAAATAATCTACTTTGGAATGACGATAAAAAATTTACTGCTTCTGACATAAACTATCAATTTAGTGATGTAAAAATAAAAGTTGTTGATAAAAACGTATTAGATTTTTATCTAAATAAGCCGTTAGGAATTTTTCCTACCTATTTAAGCAAGCCTTTAATACGCCCGCCATTAATAGGTATTGCCGGTTTTTATAAGTTAGGTAAATATAAAATTATTAGTGGTTCGTTAGTGGAGTTGACTCTTGTTCCGAATACAAAAAATTTGGTGACAGTCAAATATAAATTTTATAGTAATGAATCGGATTTAGTGACGGCTTATAAAAAAGGAGAAATCAATAAAATGACTTTAACAAAAAAATCAGTTGCCGACACTTTCGTAAACTGGAAAAACAGTCAGATAGTTAAGTCGGTTGATTACGGTCGACTTTTAACTTTATTTTTTAATAATAAAGAAAAAAATTTTAGTAATAAAGACATTAAAGATGCTTTTTCCATGATGATTAATTATCAAAAACTGGCTGAATCGGGGGAAATAGCCCGTGGACCGATCCCCCCTATATCTTGGGCTTATAATTCTAATTTAAAAACAAATTCTTATGATATTGATACAGCCACAAAAATTGTTGAAAAAGATATTGAAGCCACCGAATCAGCCCAATTGAATTTGTTGACTTCATATGATTATTACGATGCGGCAGATAGTATTGCTGGGGAAATTGAAAAAACAGGATTAAAAGTAGATATAAGTATGATTTCTTACGATCACCCTGACAACTTTGATCTTTTATTAGTTTTCTGGAAAGTTCCTCAAGATCCAGATCAGTATTATTTTTGGCATTCAACCCAAAAAGAAGGAAATATAGGTAATTATGCTAATGTTAAAATTGACAAATTACTTGAAGATGGTCGAGCAACAATTAATATTGAAGAAAGAAGCAAGATTTATCAGGAATTTCAGAAAATTATCCAGGACGACCCACCAGCGCTGTTCTTATACTATCCTTATGTTTATACGATTGAGAGAAAGTAAGATATAATGTAAAGGTTAAATATTAAACTGTTAAAACTTAAAAAAACTATTAAACATTAAACTATTAAACAAAAACGTTTAAGATTTTAGGTTTTAAAAGTTTTTTTAACCGTTTAATATTTAATCTTTAAGGTTTAATTTAGTCGGGGTGGCGAAATGGTATACGCGCAAGCTTGAGGGGCTTGTGGTCGCAAGACTGTGGAGGTTCAAGTCCTCTCCCCGACACCTTAGTCCCGACTTGTCGGGCGGCACGAAGTGCCGCCCACTGTTCCGGAAGGTGACAATCGACTATTCTATCTTTTAGGATGAGGTTCGAGCCGGTCTTTTTTAGGAACTCTCTTTTTTGAAAAAGATTTATGTTGTCCGATGCGATTTTATCCGCAGTCAATGCGTCATTGAAGAATTCTCTCATAGGTTCGAGCCACTTATTTGGTGATTGTTCAAGAGTTGATATTCTCTGCTCAATAGTCTTCTTCTCACTCATAAACTTTTCCTTTCTGTTAAGGTAATCTTCCCGACTAACAACATTGTCAAGATAAGAGTCTAAAAGTTTATGAAGCTTCTCATTAATATTGAGCAGATCCTTCTTGAACTCTTGAACAATCACCAACACTTCTGACCGCTGTTGGCATTTGTCATCTTCAAGCCTTTTTATTAACCAACTGTGGTCAGAAGTGGACAAAGAAACTTTTTGAATATGTTGGTTAAGTTGATTCACTAAAATCTCTTGACTGATAAACGGTTGTGAACAGGGAATAAACCTACTTTTACGAGTGCAGTGATAATAAATAAAATCTTTCTCATGGTTAACCGTTTCATAACGCCTAAAGTGATGTTCGGCGGTAACCATCATTTGACACTCTCCACAACGGATAAGACCCGTAAAAGGGAATTCAAGAGATTTTAGGGGAAAAGTATGACTTTTAGCTTTCTTAACCAACTGTACTTCATCAAAAAGTTTCTTTGTAATAAGTGGCTGGTGGATTCCTTGATAAATTTCTTTCTTAAAGCGAAAATGTCCATAGTAAAAGGGGTTTGAGAGATAAAACTTTATCTTATCTTTTTTGAAAAATTTATTCTTACATGTCATAATACCTTTTTCTCCAAGAAATATACTTAATTTTTCAAAAGTGAACTTACCGGTTGAATAAAGTTCGAATATTTCCTTTATGAAAGGCGATACTTTAGGATCAACTACTATCTTTTTATTCAACCGGTCATTGAGATAACCTAAGGG
>Ga0265292_1001009_pt1 | contig 28327 bp, 26 predicted proteins | sample Munlanlewell296A_FD_189080 | JGI IMG/M metagenome (GOLD analysis project Ga0265292, IMG submission 189080) | Leachate microbial communities from a municipal landfill in Southern Ontario, Canada - Leachate well 296A | ecosystem: Engineered > Solid waste > Landfill > Unclassified | place: Canada... | reverse complement strand
CGGCTCAGGATGACAAAAAGGAGCTCGGCTCAGGATGACAAAAAGGAGCTCGGCTCAGGATGACAAAAAGGAGCTCGGCTCAGGATGACAAAAAGGAGCTCGGCTCAGGATGACAAAAAGGAGCTCGGCTCAGGATGACAAATGGCCTGTGGCTCAGGATGACAGGCTGTCCGTGCTATCAGGCTGACAGCCAACCCGAGCTGATATCAGGATGACAGACCGTCTGTGCTAACTGGATGACCAGCAATGTGAAGGATATCCCGATTTCCCCATCCGGTTAGAATTCACATCGAAGGGGGATAATTTTTAAACCGGTCACCATCGTCCGGTTTTTATATTCGAGAGAAACGGAGTGAAATATATGACGGCGGTTGAGATCAAACCTGATATCCACTGGGTCGGCGCCATCGACTGGCCGATCCGTGATTTCCATGGCTACGTGACTCCCAAGGGAACAACCTACAACAATTATCTGATCGTCGATGACGAGATCACGCTGATCGATACGGTCAAACATGATTTCGCGGAAGTCTCCATAAAGAGTGTCGCCGGCGTCATCGATCCATCAAAAATAGAAAATATCGTCATCAACCATGTGGAAAACGATCACGTGAGCTCGCTCGACAGGTTCATGGCCCTGGCCCCCGGCGCTCATATATATGTAACTGAAAGGGGCAGGCAGGTCATCGAGCGTTTTTTTGATCTGTCCGCGTGGGATGTGAATGTTGTAAAGACAGGCGACGAGCTGAAGATCGGGAAGCACACGCTGCGGTTTATCGAGACACCGATGCTTCACTGGCCGGATTCGATGATGACCTATGTGCCGGAGGCAAAGCTTCTGATCTCGCAGGATGCTTTCGGCCAGCATCTGGCGACCAGCGTGAGGTTCGACGATGAGTACGCCACCTGCGGCTCCAGTGCACATCTTGATGAGGCCGTCATCGATTATTATGCCAACATCCTCATGCCGTTCGGCCCCCTGATCAAGTCGAAGATCAAAGCCATCCTGGACATGGGAATCGAGATAGACATGATAGCGCCGGACCATGGCCTAATCTGGCGCGGTGATCCCGGGCGGGTGATTGACATGTATATGGCGATGGCCAACGGCAGGGCGGACCTGTCGGTGTCCATCATCTACGACACCATGTGGAAGAGCACGGAAATAATGACCGGGCCGCTGATGCAGGGTATCAGGGATGAAGGCGTCGGCTGCATGGTCATCAAGCTGAGGAACTCCCCCATGAGCGAGGCGATAACCGAATTCTGGAAATCGCGGGGCTGCCTGGTGGGTTCGCCGACGCTCAACAACGAGGTTTTTCCTTCGGTGGCGCAGTTCATGACCCACCTGCGCGGGCTGCGGCCCAAGGACAGGATCGCTGGCGCTTTCGGCAGCTATGGATGGAGCGGCGGCGCGGTCAAGTGGCTGTATGGCCAGATATCCGAGATGAAGCTCGAAGCAGTTGAGGGCGGCCCTGAGGTGAAATACAAGCCGACGCCCGGGGAAATGCAGCAGTGCTATGAGTATGGCCGTCAGTTCGCGAAAGAGGTCCGCGAATTTCATAAAAAATTCGAATAAGGAGAAGCGCGACATGCAGTACAAATGCAGCGTGTGTGGATATGTATACGACGAGGAGAATGAGGATGCGGTTTTTGACGAGCTGTCCGACGACTGGGCATGCCTGACCTGCGGAGCCCCCAAGGATTCATTCGAGCTGGTCGAATAGCCGGAGCGGATGGACTCAAGCAAAACACCGCCTTGAGGCGGCGGTAGTCTGGAGGCTGGATGATGGAAGTTGAAATATCGAAGATACCCGGTGGACTCGAAGTGGACGGACTCAGGCTGCTCAGAGGCAAATGCGGTTGTACCTCCCTGGCCAAATGCTGCTACTCATGGTCGAAATTGAAGCAGAAGGGGTCCGACATCGTCTTCGAGGCGAAACTGTCGGCACCTGACACGAAGGACAATTACGAATGGGGCTACACGGTCTCCCGGGATGGCGTTACCGTGACTGTGACCGTAGAGGACGCCAGGGACAAGGAGATCTACTCTGGCTACATCCCACCGGCCGTCGGGGAGTGGGAGGGCCGGGGCTGGACCGTCACCGAAAAAAACGGAGACCGTGAGGATGGCGTCGTCTGGCGCTGCGCCATGTGCAAGTGGCTGTACAGGGAGAATGAGGAAGGCACGCCTTTTGAAGAGCTGCCCGACGACTGGAAATGTCCCACATGCGGGGCGCCGAAAAACGAGTTCGAACGGATCGGTTGAACTCGAGAGGGGCGGGCTGCACGCTGGCCGTCTCCTGCTCGAAAAACCGCCGAAAAATACAATCTGATGGAGGAAAGAAATGGGAGACAAAGGACCTTTCTGTGGAATCAACAGGCCGGCGGATCAGGCGAACTTGACCGAGGCGGAGAAGAAGCACACGCCCTGGCTGGATTGTCCGGACACGGTGAAGGCCGGTGAGCCTTTCCAGGTAACCATCAAAGTGGGGGAGATCCCTCATCCGATGGAGGAGGGCCACCATATCCAGTGGATCGAGGTGTCCTTCGGACAGAACTTCAACGCGAGGATAGATCTGACGCCGGTATTTACGAGGCCTGAGGTGACGGTTACCCTGGTCAAGCAGAGCAAACACAAGACCTCGACACTGAGGGTGGTTGAGCGCTGTAACCTTCACGGCATGTGGGAGGCGACGCAGGAAGTCACGGTAGGCGAATAGGCTAATCCGGCACGTTAGTTTAACAAGGCCGCCTCATGCGGCGGCGTGAAGAAGGAACAAGAAAAAATCGGGGGCGGCCGAAGGCCGCCCCCGATTTATATGGTTTATCACTTAAGTCTGCTATTTGACCGGCTTTGCGCATTTCGGACAGAAAGCAGCACCGGCCGGCAGTGGCGTTGCGCAATAAGCGCAGAAATGATGGCCCTCTTCGGCGTCTCCTGTTTTCTGGGGTGCTTCTTCCTCGACGGCTGGTGCCGGCTCTGCCGGTGGCGTGATCGTTTCGGTCACGGCCGCGGGCGGCTCAGGCGCAGCAGGCTGTACAGGAGGTACCACTGGAGCGGGTTTAGCCGCAGGTGGCGCTGGCGTAGCGGCGGGCGCCGGCGGAACGAACTGTCCCGGACCGCCCTTTGATTTTTTCCCGGGCTTCAGTACCAGGAAGAGCACCAGTCCCACAACCGCAATAATCACGATCAACGCAACGATAATCATAAGCCACGCCGGTATGGGGAATGTCGACTTGTCGAGTCCCTCGTTGATCTTCGCGGTACAGAGAGAGATCTGGTCGGCTGCATATGGAAAGCCCGGGCTGGATTCGGAAACCTGCTTGAACTTGTCCTTGGCGGCGCTGTAGTGGTCTTCCGCGGCCAGGTCCACGCCTTCGTGATACGTCTTTGTCAGAGGACCTTCCGTAGGCGTGACGTTGCTCTCGTTCAGGAACTGCTTTATGACGGTGGTCGGAATCGCGAAGTTGAAGCCCTGGACCTCATCATATCCGCCGGTTGAGGTGTTCTGCTGAACGCTGCCGAAGGTCGTGATGCCGATGACCTCGCCACGGTTGTTGAACAGCGGGCCGCCGCTGTTGCCATGAGTTATGGAGGTGTCGGTCTGGAGAACCTCCCAGCCTCCCTGCATCGTCTTGCGGCCGCTGATGCTGCCAACGGTGAGCGACGGCTTGATATTTTCCTCAGATTTCTTGATAAGCGGGTTGAAGGTCGCGACTCCCGGATAGCCGAGGGCTATCGCCTGCTCGCCGTCCTTGACCGCCGTGTCATCCCCGAGTTTGACAGTTGGCAGGTTGCTGGCATTGATCTTGAGAATAGCCACATCCTTGCCCGGGACCTGCTCTCCGACCTTGATCAGCTCGGCGGGTGAGCCCTTCTGGACCGTCCCCAGTCCCGCTACGGCGACACCCATAAGAACCTGGCTTTCAGACGACTCGTTGCTCAACGTCAGGTACTGGGCGTAGGCAGTAGCGAGCGCTTCGGACATCTTTTTGGCCTGGTCCTCGGTAAGAGTGAAGCCCAGCTCGGTTTCGATGTCGGCGATATCAGCTTCGACGAGGTCACTAAGACCTATCAACGCCATAGACTGCTTCATCTCTTCTTCGGTCATCTTGACTACGTGGGCATTGGTGACCACATAGCCGTCAGGCGTAATGATGAAACCTGTCCCCGAGGCACCCGTCTGAACCGGAAGGGAACGTGTTCCCGTCCCGGGGACTATGTAGAGCTTGGGGTTGGTCAGGAGCTCGGTGAGTACTGCGCTGGTGATTTGATCCTCGGATGTGATCTGGCCCGCGAGCACCATGGCAAGGATTTTGTCCGTCAGCGCAGCTTCGTTGATCGTAAGATTGGTGACCGTTACGTCAGCTTTCCAGAGCGTCTCTATATAGACGGTGCCTGGTTTGTTGTACTCGGAGATCTTCGGTGGATCCAGCGTCTTTGACTGGTCGGAACCACAGCCCGAGATCAACATCAGAGAGCTGAATACAAAAACGGCCAAAAATAGCAATACGCCTCGCGCCCGGTTATACATCTTTGCTCCCTTAATGGTTTTTATGATTGGATTATTATATAGAGATTATTACCTTATTTAAAAGCGGGGGGATTACCTTTAAATTACACAGGAAAGTGGCGGTGGGGTATTATTCCCGCGCATCGCAAGAGGCAGCTTTGAAAAACCACCTCCCATGCTTTTCAAAAACCGCCTCTCGATGAGCCTTTTATCCGTAACCCATAACTTTCAAACACGGTAAAACCCCTGGTTTTTCATCTCGACTCACGGATTCATGGAAGATTATGGAATCAAGACTGTCAGCCTGCCGGAAAATAGGCAATGGAGGTGTGCATTTCAGGATTATTGGATAGAAAAGCTTAATGCCATGTTAAGTCTTCCCGAAAAAATCGTATTGCTGGCCCTGGTCGATGACGAGGGCGTGGTCGGCCGCACGTCGCACACCCGCGACTATATTTCCTACGCGCTCTCAGGGTCTATCATCATGGAGCTGATGCTGGCCGGGCGTGTGGACGTGGAGCTTCCCAGGGAAGTGTTTCTCAAGATCACGAAGGACAACGGGAAGCTGAAGATCGTTGATTCCTCTCCTGCCGGTGATGAGGTTCTGGATGAAGCCCTCTCGAAGATCCGCGCTGCCGGCAAGGAAAAAAGCCCCTTCCACTGGATAAAAAAACTCCTGCCCCTGACAACGGGCAGGAACATGCCGACGTTTGGAACCTCCTTCCACGGCAGCCGCTTTCTCGAACAGCTTGTTGAGAAGGGGGTCCTGTATAAAAAGAAACACCGCACCCTGGGTTACGTGACGCCGCGCTACCCGCTTCAGGACGAGGCGGCCAAACGCAGTCTCGTGATGAGTGTGCACGACGCGATCATCCAGGGAAGTAATGAGCCAGAAATGACGATGCTGATCAGCCTGGCTAATGTATGCAGAATCCTCGGCGAGACTCCCTATACCGCGGAGGAAGAACCGTTAGTCCAAAAACGGGTGGAAACCATCATCAAGTCCGACCCCGTGATTGCGTTTCTAGCCCGCCATGTGGCCCTCGCCAAGCAGTCCAGTGAAAACCCGAATGTGGGGAGTTAAGCGGAGACCTGGGTTTGTGGCTCGCCCCTCTGTTCGGAAAAATCAGTCGAGTTCGTGTACTAAGCCTCTTGCCGCTTCGCGGTCTTCGGGGCTGTCTCCGGCGAGGTTGTTGCGGCAAACACCAGGCTGTCCTTGCCTGCATCCACCTCCACAATCTGTCCATCCACAAATTCTCCCTTGAGCAGTTTCAGCGCCAGCACATCCTGTATCTCCTTCTGTATCAGCCGCTTCAGCGGCCGCGCGCCGTACGCCGGGTCATAGCCCTCGCGGGCGAGGTAATCCTTTGCTGCGTCCGTCACCGTTATGCCGATGCCGCGCCCGGCGAGCAGGCCGGCCATGCCGCGCATCTGGATATCGACGATCTCGCGCAGCTGCGCCTCGCTTAAGCGGTGGAAGATGATGATATCGTCGACGCGGTTTAAGAACTCCGGCTTGAAATGTTTTTTCATCGCCTCGGTGACGAGATGGTCCATCTCCTCCTCGCCGCCGGCGCCCAGCTCGGTGATGTACTGGCTGCCGATGTTGGAGGTCATGATGATGACGGCGTTCTTGAAATCGACGGTGCGGCCGTGGCCGTCGGTCAGGCGCCCCTCGTCCATGATCTGCAGCAGCACGTTGAAGACCTCGGGGTGCGCCTTCTCGATCTCGTCGAGCAGCAGCACCGAGTAGGGACGGCGCCTCACAGCCTCGGTCAGGTAGCCGCCTTCCTCGTAGCCGACGTAGCCGGGCGGCGCGCCGATCAGCCTCGACACCGTGTGTTTCTCCTGGAACTCCGACATGTCGATGCGCACCATCGCCTTCTCGTCGTCGAACATGAACTCGGCTAGCGCCTTGGCGAGCTCCGTCTTGCCGACCCCTGTCGGGCCCAGGAAGATGAAAGAACCATACGGACGGTTGGCGTAGCTCAAGCCTGCCCGCGCCCGGCGCATGGCGTTGGAGACGGCGGCTATGGCCTCGTCTTGCCCGATCACGCGCTCGTGCAGCCGGTCCTCCATGTTGATGAGCTTCTCGACTTCACCTTCGATCAGTTTCACGACCGGGATACCGGTCCACTTGCTTACGACTTCGGCGACATCCTCCTCATCCACTTCTTCCTTGAGCATCTTCTGGTCCTTCTGCAGCTCGGCGAGGTGGGCGTTTTCCTCTTCGATCTTTTTTGTCAGATCGACTGTTTTGCCATAGCGTAGCTCTGCGGCCTTCGTGAGGTCGCCTTCGCGTTCGGCGCGGTCGGCGTCGGTCTTCGCGTTCTCCAGCTCCTCCTTGAGCGCGCGGATCTTCTGGATGGAATCCTTTTCGTTGGTCCAGTGCGCCTTCATGCGGCTGGCGTTTTCTTTAAGCCCGGCGAGCTCTTCCCTGACCTTGTCGCGGCGCGCCTTCGAAGCCTTGTCCTTTTCCTTCTTCAGCGCCCTGTCCTCAATCTCCAGTTTCTTGATGCGGCGCTCGATGACGTCGATCTCGGTGGGCAGGCTGTCGATCTCGATTCGCAATTTTGAGCCTGACTCATCAATCAGGTCGATAGCCTTGTCCGGCAGAAAGCGGTCGGTGATATAGCGGTCGGATAGCACGGCGGCGGCGACGAGCGCCGCGTCCTGGATGCGGACGCCGTGGTGCACCTCATAGCGTTCCTTCAGTCCACGGAGGATGGCGATGGTGTCTTCCACAGTGGGCTCGCCGACGAAGACAGGCTGGAAACGGCGCTCCAGCGCCGGGTCCTTTTCCACGTATTTGCGATATTCGTCGAGGGTGGTCGCACCGACAGCCCGCAGCTCGCCGCGGGCGAGCATCGGCTTGAGCATGTTGGAGGCGTCCATCGAACCTTCGGCGGCCCCCGCGCCAACAAGGGTGTGCATCTCATCAATAAAGAGGATGATCCTGCCCTCTGACTCAGCTATCTCCTTCAGCACGGCTTTGAGCCGGTCCTCGAACTCGCCGCGGTATTTGGCGCCCGCCACCAGCGAGCCGACGTCCAGCGCGACAACTCGTTTGTCCTTGAGACCCTCAGGGATATCGCCGTCGACGATACGCTGGGCCAGCCCCTCGACCAGGGCGGTCTTGCCCACGCCGGGGTCGCCGATCAGCACCGGGTTGTTCTTGGTGCGCCGCGAGAGTACCTGGATGACGCGGCGGATCTCGTCGTCGCGGCCGATGACCGGGTCGAGCTTGCCGCGGCGCGCCTCCTCGGTGAGGTCGCGTCCGTACTGCTCCAGCGGCTGGAACTTGGCTTCGGGGTTCTGGTCGGTGACGCGCTGGCTGCCGCGTACTTCAGCCAGCGCCGCCAGCAGGCGGTCGTACGTGATGCCGCCCCGGGCGAGGAGCTGCTTCGCCCCGCTGTCTGACCGGGCGGCGGCGAGCAGCATGTGCTCGGTGCTGACATATTCATCCTTCAGTTGGTCGGCGATCTTTCCCGCCTCGTCCAGCAGCTGCTTCAAACCGGAACCCAGGTATGCCTGCTGCCCGGGCGCGCCGCTGACTTTCGGCTTTTCGGCGACGGCATCACGCAGGTCGGCCGATATCGCAGCCGGGTCGGCGCCCAGCTTCTGCAGTATGGGTACGACTATCCCTTCGCTTTGCTCAAGAAGAGCGAGCAGCAGGTGCTCCGGCTCGATTTGCTGCTGGCCTTCGGCCCCGGCGAGCTTCTGTGAGGAGGCGATCGCCTCCTGCGCCTTGATTGTCAGTTTTTCCGGGTTCATCTTCTCCTTTATGACTTTATGAAAGGGACACTTCAATTAATGCCCGTTTTTCGCTGAATTACACTATTGGCAATGAGAGAATGGTGATGCCGTCGAGTGTATGGGGACACCTTACTTAATTCCAGATAGTTATTACCAGTCAAGGTCATTACTTGATGGAATTAAGTAAGGTGTCCCCGGTCTGTGGCCAACTATTCCCCGCTCGGGTTCCCTTCATCGGATTGAATCTCGATGTGTCTCGACGTTGCCTCGCTAACGGGTATCGTCACTTCAAGAACGCCGTCCTCGTAAGATGCTTCGGTTCTCTTCCAGTCCGCGCCCCTGTCCAGGGGCAGGCAGCGGGTGAAGCTGCTGATGCTCGTTTCGCGCAAGTTATAGCCTTCACGGTCGATCCCGCGCTCCAGCTGCAGTTTGCCTTTGATGGTTACGACGCCGTCGTCCACCGTCACGTCCAGGTCCTCGGGCTTTGCTGCGGCGACATCGATGCTATATAGCACCCTTCCATCCTCATGCCGGATATCTACTCTCGGATCCCAGGCATATAGGCGCGGCTCATTTACCGGAAACAGAGCGCGTGGGGAAAAAACCTGCGGATATCTGTAAAAACGCGTAAAACGTCTGGACGGAATCTTCATATGTAGTGTCATCCTGCACCTCTCCTTCCAAAAACCAGATTGACAGGAGCCACGATTATCGTGTCACGGACGGGCTCACCAATCTGTCAATCTCTTTAATAGGAAATATCATAACCTTAGACTTAGATATAGAAAGAAGGATTCAACAGGAAAGGACGGGCAGATGCCCGTCCTTTTGTCTGCTTAAGTGGCCGCCGGACCTGTTAAAAAGGGCGCCGGGTTAGTACCGGAGCCTTGCCGCGATATGTTCCGCCTGGGTCATCGCCGGATGGCCGAGCGGGATCGTTTTCACCAGGGCGTCCTGCCTGACGGCGAGTTCCATCGCGGCCTCGACCACATCTTTTACCTGATCGACCGACTGGCCGCAGGTAGGGCAGACCTTCTCGCCATGTTCAAGCGTATTACAGGCGGGACAATGTCTTCCTGCCGTGTGGTAGCCCTCTTCGACCAGCAGCAGGTCGACGCGCCGCTGGTTCAGCATCTGGAGCACGTCATCGAGCCCTCCCACAAAAACCTTGCCCGCATCCAGCTCCGGACCGAGCGATTCGAGCATCGATTCCCGGTCCTTGTTTCTGTGAGCGTCCTCTATGAGTGTTATCCTGGCAAGCACCTCGTCCGTGGTGGCATCGATGTCCAGGGCGAACCGGCCTTCGAGGCGCTCTCGAAGATATGGATGCAGCACTTTCTCCAGCTCGGGCCACAGTTCGTCCGAGATACCAATCGCGATCCGGTCGAAGCGCTCCTGTTTGAAGAAATCGAGGGTGGCGCCCGCGGCGTGTTTCAGGTGTTCGCGCACCTGTTTGTCATGTCGGCGCTGCAGTTTCGCCTGTTCCCAGCCGCCCTGTGTGTGGTGCTTTAATACGGCATCCATTATTTCGGGCTGCTCGGCGATCTCTCCGGCATGAACCTGAAAGATCCTCGCCGTCTTCTTGTCGGTCAATAACACGCAGACGCGCTGGTAACCTGAGAGGACCTCCATCAGGGGAGCGACCTGCGGCTTGAAGTCGACAAAGAGCCGGTTCTCAATCGGCACCCGCATCGGTATTATCTCCCAGAGCCCCTCGGCCCCGCATGAATATATAACCAGTCCGCGCTCACCATTCCTCTTGAACTCCAGGGTCAGGTACTCGCTTATGGCGCGCAGGTCGTTGTCGAGCCCGCTTTCCTGGTCGCGCGTAAGATGCAGGTCGCCCGTGGCGGCTTTTCTCGCGTTGTTGACAAGGATACTGAATTCTGTTTCATAGTCCGCCCGCGTGGGGAAGTGGGCGCCGTTCACATTCAGGTAGAGGCTCACGACCGGGTGCCGGTCAGAGCTGGTGAAGCCTCGCAGGGAAGCGAGCTCTATCGTCGAAACCATCTTTCCGCACCACCTTAGGTTGGGTCATCCAGAAAGGACAAACCTAGGTTACCCGTATGTGGAAAAAACTATCCTCAGGGAAAAAGCTGGGATTTTTCGTAGTAAAAAAGCCGTCTCGGGCGGGTTTCCGGGCTTTATGGCGTGATTTTAGAGGGCGCCTTCAAGCCTCAGCAGCTCCCTCAGGGCCGACAGTCCTACCTCCATCTGGTCGTGGCTGGGCTCGGAAGTGGTGACCAGATGCTGCAGTTCGCCGCCGGGGAGTGTCAGGGCTTTCGAGAAGAGGCTGCGCGGATTGCGCGCCGCCCATTGCACGATCTCGACTGCTCCCGAGAGGCTGAGTACGCCCACGCCCAGGCGCGCCATGTTGCCGCGCCGGCTTCCCAGCCAGCGCCGTGTCAGCGTGTTGCCGACGGTCATCATCGCGAGAGCGGGTCCCATGATATTGGAGCCACAGCGGGCGTGTTCCGCGGCCGCCTGCTCCGCCTTGAGTTCGTCCAGACCGCCGGACGACTCCCAGGTGTTAATTGACTTGTGTTCTGCTGCGTGATACTCGGTGGCCTCTGATTTCCGCAGGGCCACAAGTGAAGGTACCAGCGCCAGCGCCGATACCGCCAGCTCTTCGAGCAATGGCGGCAGCTTGCGCTTGGGATTTTTGACGATCATCGTGCCGAGGATGCTGACGATCATGGACGCCAGCATCTGCGGCGACCGCGCCGGCAGCGGCAGCCGGCCGCCATGCGCGTAAGCGTTGGGGATAGCCATGCCGGATTCAGCCAGCGCCACAAGCCCTCTCAGCATCGGTATGCGCCGGATGCGCCCGGAATAGGGGATAGGCGTTTTTTTTCCCGACGAGATCTCAATATCACCCGAAAGGCCGCGGACCGCCATGGCCCAGTGCTGGTCAGTCTGGAACAGCACGCCGTTCTCCAGGGCCATGCCGCCGATTTTCAGGTTTACCGCACTTTTTTCCCGGATGCTTTCGGAGTCCGCCATGCGTTTCTCTCCTGACTGGAATTCATTCAGATGATCCTGGACCTGATTTTATAGTATTTAACGCCGGTTTTGTCTTTCCGGCAGAAAATTCGGCCGCGATGTGAACCTGAAGCGCGAAGCCATATATAATACTTCCCATGAATAATGAAGAAAGAGCATCAATACAGCAGGAAGCGCTCAAGTTGCACGCGCAGTGGCGGGGCAAACTCTCGATCGAGAGCAAGGTATCCGTGGCCGACAAGTACGCGCTTTCGATCGCTTACACGCCGGGAGTGGCGGAGCCCTGCCGTGAGATAGCGCGGGATCCGTCGCTCCTGGATGTCTACACCGGCCGCTGGAACACGGTTGCGGTCGTGACCGACGGTTCGGCGGTGCTGGGCCTGGGCAACATAGGCGCACGAGCCGCGTTGCCTGTGATGGAGGGCAAGTCCGTGCTTTTCAAGGCGTTCGGCGCCGTTGATGCTTTTCCTATTTGTATAGACAGTCAGAAGGCTGACGACATCGTGCGTACCGTGAAGCTGCTGGAGCCCACTTTCGGCGGCATCAACCTCGAGGATATCTCCGCGCCGACCTGTTTCGAGGTCGAGGAGCGCCTGATCGAGGAATGTGATATTCCCGTCTTTCATGACGACCAGCACGGAACCGCCGTGGTCGTCCTGGCCGCGGCAATTAATTCCTGCCGCGTCACGGGAAGGCCGCTCGAAGAGCTGGATATCGTGATCAACGGCGCCGGCGCCGCGGGAATCGCCATCGCCCGGATGCTCAGCGCTGTCGGCGCGACGCGGATAGTGCTTTGCGACACCAAGGGTATCGTCGGAGCGCATCGCGACGACCTCACCCCGGTAAAAAAACGCGTGACGGAGTGGACCAACCCCGACGGCAAACAGGGCGACCTCGCCGCCGCGATGAAGGGGACCAACATGTTTGTCGGCGTCTCCGTCAAGGATGCCGTCACCAGGGAGATGGTCGCTTCCATGGGTAGCGACGCCGCTGTTTTCGCGATGGCCAATCCCGACCCGGAGATAATGCCGGATGAAGCGCGCGCCGCGGGCGCCGCCGTTATCGCGACCGGGCGCAGCGATTATCCCAACCAGGTAAACAACGTCCTGGGCTTCCCGGGCATCTTCCGCGGGACCCTCGACGTGCGGGCCAGCGTGATCAACCAGGAGATGAAAGTGGCCGCCGCGCGGGCGCTCGCCGACCTGGTTCAGGACGACCTGGGCCCGGAGTGCATCATCCCCGAGGCCTTTGATCTCAGGGTCGCTCCGGCGGTCGCGGCAGCTGTAGCGGGCGCCGCCGTTAAGAGCGGTGTCGCGCGCGAACCGAAGACTCCCGAGGAAGTCGCCGCCTCGACCCGCGCCATGCTGGGGATCAGGGAGTAGATCTTGAAAAAGGTGGACGCAAGCGAAATCACCGCGCTCGTCTCCCGGCTCTACCTGGAAGCCAATTTCGTATTGCCGGCCGATGTCGTCGCCTGCCTCGAGGGCGCGTTGAAGCGCGAGGAGTCACCCCTCGGCCGCAGCGTTCTCGAAACACTCTTGAAGAATGCCGAAATCGCCGCGCGTGAGCGTGTGCCCCTCTGCCAGGATACCGGGCTTGCCGTGGTCTTTGCCGAAGTCGGCCAGGACGTGCATATCACCGGCGGCGCTCTGGTAGATGCCGTCGACGCGGGCGTGGCCCGGGCGCAGGCGGAAGGTTACCTGCGGGCCTCGGTCGTCCGTGACCCCGTGTTTGAGCGCATCAACACCGGCGACAACACACCCGCCATGCTCCACGTCGAGTCCGTTCCCGGCGAAGAGCTGAAGCTGACGGTTCTGCCGAAGGGCGCGGGCAGCGAGAACATGAGCCGCCTGGCGATGCTAAAACCGTCCGACGGGGTCGAGGGCATGACGCGCTTCGTCCTGGAAACCGTCCAGAACGCCGGCGCCAATCCCTGCCCGCCGATCTTTCTGGGCATAGGCGTGGGCGGAACCATGGACGGGGCGGCGCTGCTTGCCAAGAAAGCCTTGCTCAGGCTGGCGGGAAGCGCTCACAGCGATCCGAGGCTTGCCGGTCTCGAGAACGGGATACTCGATCAGGTGAACGCGCTGGGTCTCGGTCCCGGCGGCTTTGGCGGCACGGTGACCTGTCTTGGAGTCGCAATAGAGGAATCCCCCTGCCATATCGCTTCTTTCCCGGTAGCGGTGAACATCCAGTGCAATTCAGCCCGGCGCGCGAGTGGAAGTCTCTGATATGGGAGAGATGCCGGATAAAAGACTCACGTCGCCGCTCGCCGAGGCCGATGTCCGCGAATTGAAAGCGGGCGACCGCGTACTGATAACGGGCACTATTTATACGGCGCGCGATGCCGCCCATCGCAGGATGGCCGAACTGATCGGGCAGGGTCAGGATCTGCCGGTCGAGCTTGAGGGCCAGGTCATCTATTACGTCGGCCCGACGCCGGCTTCTCCCGGGCGGGCGACAGGATCAGCAGGGCCGACGACCAGCTCTCGCGTTGACAGATACACACCCGCGCTACTGAGCCGCGGTCCGCGGGTGCTGATCGGCAAGGGCGATCGCAGCGACGAGGTCAGCGCGGCCCTGCGTGAGCACGGCGCGGTATATCTTGCGGCCGTCGGCGGCGCGGGCGCAATGCTGGCGCAATGCATAAAAGTGGCAGAACCGGTGGCCTGGGCGGAGCTCGGAACCGAGGCGGTCTATCGTATGGAAGTCGAGGATTTCCCCGCGATCGTCGTCATCGATACGCATGGCCGCAACCTCTATTCAGAGGGCCGCAGCCTTTTCCGTCGACAGGTATAGCTGCATCAAACATACTGATTAATTTGCATCACCCTTTCCAATCTTCCAAAACCGGAGTATATTAGTAAACTATCTGACAGTTTTTTCCGATGAGAGTTGCCTGCGACTCAGGAAAAGAAGCTGTTTGCGGGACTGAAGCTGAAATGGAGCCGCCGCCGTAATCTTCCGGAGGATCTGTCTGGAGGGCGACGGACGGCAAACAGAAAAAAGAGAGCAACGAGATGCCAAACGAAACAGTTCTTGTAGTAGACGACGATCCGGACGTACTTCACGTCGCGAAAGAGTGCCTGTCCAAGGCAGGCTACCGTGTGCTGACCGCGTTCGATGGTTCGGCCGCGCGTCAGATCGCCAGGGACGAGCGCCCCGACGTGATCATACTCGACGTCGAGATGCCGGTCACAAGCGGGCATGATATCTGCAAGACGATCAAGGGCGACAGCAGTCTGAGGCACATCCCTGTTATCTTTATCCACGAAAAGCCGAACACGGCCGACCTGGTGACCGGCTTCGAGCTGGGCGCTCACGATTACATCGCAAAGCCTTTCAACAGGGACGAGCTGACCGCGAGAGTGTCGTCCGCCGCGCGCGTGAAACTCGCGGAGGACCGTCTCAGGCACAAGAATGCCAAGCTGGAAGCCCTTGCCAAACATGTGCGGGCGGCTGTCCAGCATTACGAACAGCCTCGTGCCGGCGCCGGTGACGGCAGCGGCGGTTACGAAGACGATACCGATGAAGCCGACGGCAAGGCCATGGTCAGGCTTACCCGCCGCGAGCTCGAGATCCTGCAGCTTCTGGCCCGGGGCCTGAACAACGAGATCATTTCGCGGCAGCTCTATATCAGCCCGACCACGACCAGGAACCATATCCAGAACATCCTCGGCAAGCTCGGTGTACATTCGAAACTCGAGGCCGTCGCCTATGCTGTTCGTGCCGGGTATGTAGACTTTGTTGGATAGGCGGGTTGACTATAATGCTTCCAGAAGGCCATAGCCGGCTTCTTATGATTTAATTTACACAGTTAATTAGTATTAATGCATCATAGACGGCTATATGCATAGACGCTATGATATTAACCAATCTACTTATTTTAGTGTAAAGGGCTTAATCGCCCCCCTTGGAAGGCCCCGAAGTTATTTCGGGGCTTTCTCCTTTTTCGGGTTTCGCCGACCAATCCCACACAGTCCTGCGATTAGCCGTCCGAACGGTCTAATATGATTCGAGAGGTTAACAGCCCTGCTCCGGCTTACCCCGATCTCAGGCCGTTTCTCCCTGGATCGAACCGAAGCGCGGGCGGCTCCGATCTTCCTGGAGCGGGCGCAACCGGTATGGCTCCTACCCCGTGCCGGTTGCGCTGACATATCTTCTCCGCGGCCCGTGGGGTCTTCGGGCAATCGATTGAGTGCGAAGGCGCTTCTGCCCGACTGAAAGTTTATGAAAAAAGAGATTATCTCAGTCGTCTGGATGGAACAGACCGATTTGACAGATTCACCGTGATATGTTTTTCGATAGGCGAAGATTCGAACTCGAAAATGATGGCCAGACCTGGTTCGAACCTGAGGAAAATTGCGCAGGTAATGTGGTGGAGGTTATGGGATAGGCCAGCATGGACCACAGACGATCGGACATCCTGCCCCGTAACAACTAACTTCTGTGATCACGACTTGAGGCGGGCCGACAGGTTGAGGAGAAGGCGATGCTTGATTTTGGTACGTTCTTGGAGGCGAATATTGTTCATATACCTGAGTCTGCTCCTGGGCAGCCATTTGAGCTGCTTGCGCTGCCGCCGCGGCCTTAGCAGCAAGTTCATTAGCCTTGACGGCTACACAAGCTGTTTTCGCACATTCGGCAAGGACACCTTCTCCTTCATTTGGGTGGTTGGCGACCGTCAATGACTCCAAGCTCAGATCTATTTTGTTTTCACTCGGATTACTGTTAGTTGTTAGAACTATGACCACAAGTAGAACGATCACTATCAGTGGCGCTACTATCCATTTATGCAGTTTCATAGTATTCGACCTCTCATCGCCAAAGAGCCAAACAAATGAATAGTAATATCCCTCTACTCTAATGTCAACTTGATATTTACTTTTACATATATGTCTATTTGGTCGATCAGCCAGAAGCATAAAATTTGGCTTTGTTAAGCCATTTGCAAGGGTCAGATTATGGTGGAGGATACCGGACTCGAACCGGTGACCTCCTGGATGCAAACCAGGCGCTCTCCCAACTGAGCTAATCCCCCACGAGGGTTTTGTCATTCTGAGGAGCCTGCGGCGCGTAAGGAACTCCACCGGGTTCCTTCGCTTCGCTCAGGATGACAGTGTAACGAATGTCATTCTGAGGGCGAAGCCCGAAGAATCCAGACCCTTTGCTCAGGATGACATCGTGCAAATCATTTTACAGCAGACATAGTGGTGGAGGATACCGGACTTGAACCGGTGACCTCTTGCATGCGAAGCAAGCGCTCTCCCAACTGAGCTAATCCCCCACGGGATGAAAACGGGTTTTGGTGGGCGATACTGGACTCGAACCAGTGACCTCCGCCATGTGAGGACGGCGCTCTAACCAGCTGAGCTAATCGCCCGTTATCCACCAGAGTGTATTTTAGGTATGCATCGGCCTCATGGCAAGGAGCCGGCCGGGCGAGTGATAATCAGTCCCCAAAATCCTTCGGGTTATCCTTCCTGATCTGCTCGGCCTGGTTGCGTAACATCTCCGACTCTTTATACATGCGGTCGATCTGCTGCTCCATCGACATGATCTGGCTGACTATCTGCTGCGCCTTGATCTCGTCCCAGCCGGCCAGCGAGTATTGTTCCCGCTCGATCAGCCTCGGTATCTCTGAGGCGGTGTTGAGCGTCGCGGTCAGCAGGTCGTTGCTGGTTCTGAGCTGCGCCAGATAAGCATGGAAGTTGTCATTCAGCGCGAGCGCATCCGCGCTTTTCAGCCTGGCGTCGCGAGTGGTCAGGTCCGCGAGGGCAATGTTCAGGTCCTCGATTGTCTTCGTGGTGGTGGCTTTTGTCTGAGCTGTCGGCAGGGACCGTCCAGCCGAGGCGTCCCGCACCAGGCCGTCGATGGTGGCGGTCGAGCGCCTGAGCGTATCAACGGCCGAAGACCGCAGTGTGTCGCTGTCCTTCACCAGTTGCCCGGCCCGGGAGCGGTCATCGGAACAGCCGGCAAAAGCCAGAAGCAGCGCCATCAGGGCGATAACAGTTAATGTTCGCATGCTCTTCATATATTCACTAGAATAACAGAGTAGGGTTGTAACGCGGGACCGGCATTCCGGCCTCATGGAGCGATTTTCATGAATCTGCGGGGCTTGCCCGCGTCCAATGCTTTTATTTTGTGCTATTATTTCTTGTTTGCCAAGAAGACGAGGACTTGAAATGAAAAAAGACATACACCCCGATTACATGGAAACAAAGGTTCGTTGCTCCTGCGGCGAGGAGTTTCAGACCCGTTCGACCACTCCTGAGATAACAGTGGAAATCTGCTCCAAGTGCCACCCGTTCTACACGGGCAAGCGCAAGCTGGTGGATACCGGAGGACGGGTCGAGAGATTCAAGCGCAAGTACGCCAAGAGGCAAACCTCCTAGCCGGTTCTGACCGGTGTCGGCGACTCTTAACGTAACCCTGCTTACACACACCCCTGAGCCCGAACGCGCCGTAGCGGCGGCGGGCAGGCTCTGCTATTCTCCCTCGACGGCGGCCCAGCTTGTGGAGAGCATGTCCGACGAAGAGATCGGGCGGCTCATAAAGATTCTCGTGAACTCCGGGCATCTGAGCACCTTCGAGCACGCTTCATTCACATTCGGCGTCGACGGCATCTCGCGCGCCTGTTCGCACCAGCTGGTGCGGCACCGCCTTGCTTCCTACAGCCAGCAATCCCAGCGCTATGTGCATTTTTCCGATGAGGCAGGATTCATAGTTCCTCCAAAGATTGCCGAAGACCCGGAGGCGCTGGAGGTGTTTCAGGGCGCCATGGGCTCGGCGATTGCCGCCTATGACCGGCTGGTGGAGCTCGGCGAGGCGCGGGGTCTTGCGAAGGAGACCATCCAGGAGGATGCCCGCTTTGTGCTTCCCAACGCGGCGGAGACACGCATCGTCGTGACGATGAACGCGCGGGAGCTCAGGCATTTTTTCCAGGTACGCTGCTGCCGCCGCGCGCAGTGGGAGATCAACGTCCTCGCGTGGCGGATGTTCTTCCTGGCGCAGGACGCGGCCCCGATGCTTTTTCGTAAAGCCGGACCGGACTGCCTTCATGGTAAATGCCACGAGGGGAAGATGTACTGCGGCGAAGTCTACACAAAAGATGAGGTTGCTCAAATGAAACAGGAGACGGTGGATAATCTTGGGCGGTAAAGGACAGCCTTCCGCCTCTGTCGGCGGCCAGGCGGTCATCGAGGGGGTCATGATGCGGGGCAAGCGTCACTGGGCGCTGGCCTGCCGGCGTCCCGACGGCACCATCAGCCTGCATTCCGAAGCGCTGAAGCCGCTCGCCGACCGCTTCCCGATTCTGCGCAAGCCGATCCTCAGGGGGGTCATCGGCCTCTGGGAATCGTTGACGCTCGGCATCAAGACGCTTTCGATGTCGGCGAACGAGTCGCTGGGTGAGGAAGAGCGCGATATCAGTAAGAAGGAGATGGCGCTCAGCCTGGTCATCGGCATAGTCATGGCGGTCGGTCTTTTCATGGCGCTGCCGTGGGTGGTCGCGAGCCTGGGGTTCCATGATTCCGCATCGCGTGAGGGAGTTCTCAGGAACGCAGGTTTCGTCCTGACGGAGGGTGTCATCAGGATAGCGATCCTTGTCATCTATATTCTTGTAGTCTCGCGCATCAAGCAGTTGCGGCGGGTATTCGAGTATCACGGCGCCGAGCACAAGACGATCCATGCGCTTGAGTCCGGCGTGGAGCTCACCCCGAAAAACGTTTTGCAATACTCACCCGTTCATCCCCGCTGTGGAACCAGTTTTCTTCTGATCGTCATGGTGCTGGCCATACTCGTGTTTGCCTGGGTGCCGAACCCCGGTCTGTCGGACTGGCGGATGGTGCTCCTGATCATCGCTTCGCGAGTCATCGGCATACCGCTGATTGTTGGCCTCTCTTATGAAGTCATAAAATTTGCCGGGAGACACAAGGACAGCACCGTGATGCAGATCGTCACCTATCCCGGTATGCTTCTGCAGAAACTTACCACCCGCGAGCCTGACGAAGAGCAGATCGAAGTGGCGATCAGGGCGCTGGAGGGCGTGGCCGCCCTCGAACCGGTGGAGATGGACCACGACGGCAAGGCTGACGTGGAAGTGATGGCGTAATAATTTAGAGTGTTATTCTGAGGAGCGGAGCGACGAAGAATAAAGCAGATCCTTCGCTTCGCTCAGGATGACAAGTTAGCATTGGATGACAAGTTTGCACGGGATGACAACAAGTATTGTCATTCCGAGGAGCGAAGCGACGAGGAATCTGCTTTTTCCTGAAACTCGAAAAGCAGATCCTTCGCCTGCGGCTCAGGATGACAATCTGCGGCTCAGGACGACAACAGGAAATCATGATAGAAAAACTGATAACAGAGATCGAAGATAAATATAACAAGCTCAACGACGAGCTGAGCGACCCGACGGTGGTCGCCGACCGCAAGCGTTTCGCCGGGCTGGCCAAGGAGCACTCCGACCTGCAGCCGGCGTACGAGCTCGTTCGCAAATATCGCATGGCAGAACAGAGCTTTGCCGACGCCGAGGAAATACTTGCCGGCGACGGCGATATCGAGCAGGATATGCGCGAGTTCGTCAAGGACGAGATCTACACTTCGCGGGAGACCATGGAGCAGCTCGCCGAAGAGATACGCACGACCATGCTGGAGGTCGACCCCAACGACGACAAGGATGTCATCATCGAGATCCGCGCCGGCGCCGGCGGTGACGAGGCCTCGCTTTTCGCTGGCGAGCTCCTGCGTATGTATGCCAAACATGCCGAGAACAAGCGTTTCAAGACCGAGATTCTTTCCTCGAGTCCGTCGGAGATGGGCGGCTTCAAGGAAATCATCATGGAGGTTGCCGGCAAGGGCGCTTACAGCTTGTATAAATATGAGAGCGGCGTGCACCGGGTGCAGCGTATCCCGGTTACCGAGTCCGGCGGGCGAATACATACTTCCACCGCGACCGTAGCGGTTCTGCCTTCGGTCGAGGACGTAGAGATCGAGATCGACTTAAACGACATACGCGTCGACATCTTCCGTTCCAGCGGTCCCGGCGGACAGTCGGTCAATACGACCGATTCAGCCGTGAGGCTTACGCATGAGCCCACCGGCCTGGTGGTTTCCATGCAGGATGAAAAATCCCAGCTGCAGAACAAGATAGCGGCGATGAAGGTCCTGCGGGCGCGGCTCTACGAGATGAAGCTCGCCGAACAGCAGAAAGAGCAGGCCGACCAGCGCAAGTCGCAGGTGGGCACGGGGGACCGTAGCCAGAAGATCCGCACATATAATTTTCCCCAGGGGCGGGTCACGGACCACCGCGTAGGCCTGACGCTCCACAAGCTGGAGGCCGTACTCCAGGGAGACATCGACGACTTCACCGAGGCACTCGCCGCCCAGGCAAGGGCTGAGCAGCTCAGGGCCGGGGTCTGAGGTTTAGCGCCGTGGCGTCGGCAGCGTCCAGGGATCGCGGATCAGTTTGAGCGAAGCCGGCCACCACATGCCCACGATCTCGGAGCTCCTGCGCAAGACCACGACCTACCTCAAGGACAAAGGCTCAGCCAGCCCGCGCCTTGACGCGGAAGTCCTGATGACCGAGATACTCGGGCTGTCACGGGTCGAGCTTTATACGAATTACGAGCAGCCGCTGACTCCCCCCGAGGTGGACCGCTACCGTGAGTTGATACGCCGCCGTTCCGTGGGAGAGCCGGTCGCCTATATCCTCGGCCGCGCGGCTTTTCGCAACCTCACGCTCATGGTGGACCGCAACGTCCTCATACCGCGTCCCGAGACCGAGCAGGTCGTGGATATCGCGGTGCAATACCTCATGGAAGGGAACTGGCCGACACCGCCGATGGTACTGGATGTCGGAACCGGCAGCGGCGCCATAGCCATTTCGATCGCCTCAGGATTCCCCGAGGCTGAAATCACGGCTACGGATTCAAGCGCGAACGCCATCGAGCTGGCGCGGGAAAACGCGCGTACGGCCGGAGCCGGAGAACGCATCGAGTTCAACCAGTCGGACCTGTTCGAAGCTCTCGATCCACTGACGACGTATGATCTCATCGTCTCCAATCCGCCCTATATATCTGAAGAGGAATGGGAGACGCTGGCGCCGGACGTGCGCGATTTTGAGCCCCGCGAGGCGCTGTTCGGCGGAATCGACGGGCTTGATTATTATCGCCGGCTGGCGGTGGAAGCGCCTCAGTTCCTGAAACCTCACGGCACTCTGATAATGGAGATCGGTCATCTGCAGGGGCCGGCGGTGCTCGAACTGATGTACGCCTGCGACCTCTACCGCACCGTGCGCGTGGGCCAGGATTATGCCGGCCACGACCGGATAGTCTTCGGGCAGCGCAACTAGCCAGGAACCACTCATTCAGTGGTAGAATTTATGAGATGTCCCGGCCGTCCCGGCCGCGAAACCAGAAAACCAGGCGATGCCTAATGACCTCTGTCCTCAAACTCGAAAACATGACAATGGCTGATTTTGAGCACGTGGCCGCAGCGCTCCGGGAAGGCGGCCTCGTCTGCCTTCCCGCCGACACGGTCTACGGGCTGGCCTCAATTCCCCATCTCGAAGCGACAGAAAAAATCTACGAGGCCAAGGGGAGGGCGGAGCTGAAACCGCTGGCCCTTGTCTTTACCGAAGCCACGCACATTGTCAGCATGGTTACGGATCTGCCGGAAGTGATCGCCGCCGCGCTCCCGAAACTGATGCCCGGTCCGGTGACATGCATACTGCCCCTGGCAAGCCCTCTGAGCGGCATGGAATTCCATAGTGCTGACAGTGTGGGCGTGCGCATCGTCCCGCCGCCTTCCGGAGACCTGTATAAACATCTTCCGAGCCCGCTGGCGGTGACCAGCGCCAACCTTTCAGGACAGCCGGATGCCTGCGCCGTGGATGAGATACTGGAGGAGATAACCGCCGCCTGTGACTTCGTGATCGACGGCGGACGCAGCCGGCTGTGCGCGCCGTCGACGATAGTGGACCTGCGACCGCTGGCGGCCGGGGAACAGCCGCTTATATTAAGAGAGGGGCCGATGCGTGCGGAGGAGATCCTTCGTCGCCTGAGATCCCTGGAATGAAGAACAAACGTCCATTCTTCAGGATGACAACATGAGTGTTATTCTGAGGAGCGAGCGACAAAGAATAAAGCAGATCCTTCGCTTCGCTCAGGATGACAAGCTTGCTCAGGATGACAATAAGTACTGTCATTCTGAGGAGCGAAGCGACGAAGAATCTGCTCTTTCTACCAGCGCCTTACCGCGCTCAGGATGTCGATAATTATGAAAAATAACAGGACCTCCATATTGTTCGTATGCACCGGCAATATCTGCCGCAGCCCGCTGGCCGAGGCGCAGCTTGAGGACTACGCGCAAAAACAGGGCTACGCCGGCCGTCTCGATATCAGCTCCGCCGGCACCCACGCGTGGGACGGCAACCCTGCCACACGCGAGGCAAGGGAGGCCGCCGAACTCAATGGCCTGGATCTTTCACGCCACCGCGCCCGAGAGGTCAAGCGTTCCATTATGGACGACTCAGACTACGTCCTGGCCATGACCCAGCGTCATCATAAATGGCTGCGCGGGGAGTTTCCCGAACACGAAAATAAGATATACTTGGCTCTGTTGTTCCCGCGCGGGCTGGAGGGTGAATCCCCGGATGTGACCGACGTCCCCGATCCAATCGGTGAGTCGGTGGAGTTCTACCTGCAGGTGCTGGAGATGCTCCGCCCGGCGCTTCCGGAAATCCTTGGCGCCGTCCTGAAGGAGGATGTTTCTTGAAGATCGCTATCGCCGCCGACCATGCCGGCTTCAGACTGAAAACGAAGATAACCCACCGCCTCGAAGCTGAAGGCCACCGGGTTTTCGACTATGGCACTGATACTTCAGACAGCTGCGACTATCCCACTTATGCGGCGGGAGTCGCCGGTTCGGTTGTCTCCGGCGAAGCGGAACGCGGTATCCTCATCTGCGGCACCGGCCTGGGCATGTGCATCGCGGCCAACAAGGTCGCGGGCATCCGCGCCGTCGGCCCCTGCGGCACCGAACAGGCGGAGATGAGCCGCCGCCACAACGACGCCAACGTACTCTGTCTGGGCGAGCGGACCATGGATCATGAACTGGTACTCGATATCCTCGACGTCTGGCTAGCTGCCTCTTTCGACGGCGGCCGCCACGCGGAGCGGCTGGGGATGATCACCGAGCTTGAGAAAAAAATGCAGCAGGAGTTGAAATGAGCCGCGGGAAAGCTGACTCAAAGACTCAGTCAGATTTCCTGACGCCGCTCAAGGAGACCGACGCCGAACTGGCCGGCCTGATCAAGCAGGAGCTGGCGCGCCAGCGCCAAACCATCGAGCTTATCGCTTCCGAGAATTTCACAAGCCGCGCCGTGCTCGAAGCTGCCGCCTCCGTTCTGACCAACAAATACGCCGAAGGCTATCCGCAGGCCCGCTACTACGGCGGCTGCGAGGTTGTCGATGAGGTTGAGACGCTGGCCATCGAGCGCTGCAAAAAGCTATTCGGCGCCGAGCATGCCAACGTGCAGCCGCACAGTGGTTCATCTGCCAACCAGGCGGTCTACTTCGCCGAGCTGGCGCTGGGAGATAGCGTGCTGGCGATGAAACTCGACCACGGCGGACACCTGTCACACGGACTCAAGGTCAATTTTTCAGGACGCTTCTACCATTTTCACAACTATGGGCTCGACCGGGATACCGGACGCCTGGACTACGATGAGATCGAGCGCCTGGCCAGGGAGCACTTGCCGAAGCTGCTCGTGGCCGGCGCCAGCGCCTATCCGCGTCAGATAGATTTTGAGCGGCTTGCCGCAATCGCGCACGGAGTCGGCGCGAAGCTTATGGTCGACATGGCCCATATCGCCGGGCTTATCGCCGCCGGGCTTCATCCCGACCCGGTCGCCGTGAGCGAATATGTCACCACCACGACGCACAAAACGCTGGCGGGTCCGCGGTCGGGTGTCATCATCTGCAGGAAAGAACTGGCGAAGGGTATCGACAAGGCGATATTCCCCGGCCTGCAGGGAGGCCCGCTGATGCACATCATCGCCGCCAAGGCCGCCTGTTTCAAGCTGGCATCGACCGAAGAATTCCGGGAGCGGCAGCGCCAGACGATCGCCAACGCCGCGCGTCTTGCCGAGCGTCTGCAGGACGGGGGCATCGCACTTGTCTCCGGCGGTACTGACAATCACCTGATGCTGGCCGACCTCACCAATCTCGGCATCACCGGCATTGAAGCGGAAAACCGGCTGGAAGAAGTCGGCATAACCGTAAACAAGAACGCGGTCCCCTACGACGAGCTGCCGCCGACCGTCACCAGCGGCATACGCCTGGGCACGCCGGCGGTCACCACCCGTGGCTTTAAGGAGCCGGAGATGGACGAAGTCTCCGAGATCATCCTCACCGCGATCAGCCCGCATGTGACCCCCGCCGAGCTGAAAAAACTTCGCAGGCGCACGAAAGAACTGCTGGCGGGCTTCCCGCTATATCCTCACCTGTAAGTAATCCCATTAGCATATCCGCATATAGCCCAACGCCGCCTCAACGAGGGGCGTTTTTTGTTTGACTAGTTGACAAACCAGTGTATATTTATATACTTACAATACTGCAATCAAGTATAAATTCCGGTTGACGGGCAGGGGATATTTCATGAAGCGATGGCTGAAACTTTTCACATTGGCGCTTGTCATGGTTCCGGCGGTATTCGGGGTTATGCTAGGGGGAGACACCGATCGCGCCACAAGCGCGGTTTATACTCAATATACGATTACTGATGATGCCACTGGTGGCGACTGTACCGTGATAGGAACATGGGACTCCGCCACCAAGACCTGCACGCTGACTCGTGACTTATCCGTGCCAGGTGTTAATGGCATCAAGATTTCAAGCAGCAATATTACGCTTGATGGCGCAGGCCATTACCTGATCGGTGAAAATCGGCTTGGGAGTGGCGTTGATACCGGTGTCTATACTGGCATAAAAATTGTCAACATAGAATTCCGTAATTTTGAATACGGCATATATGCTTCTGCCGCTGATTCATATCTAATTTCCGGAAATAATTTTTCAAATATAAGAGTCGCCATTGATCTGACCTGGGCGGGTAGTAATACAATCGAGGAAAATACCGGTAGCGAAATCTCCATGGGCCTTTTAATGGTGACGAATAATGGGTCAAGCATAATTCAAAATAATGTTTTTGAAGTCCTTGATGGCGGAGCTGGGATTGTGTCGTACGGGTCGTCTGGTAATAACAAGATCATGAGCAACAAGCTCACCGGTGGATTTTATGGCATAAATATTTTCGGGTCGACGCTAAACATACAAAATAATTATATATCGTCATGCAGTGCAGCTGGAATAAATCTGTCGAGTTCAGCCGAAGGCCTCTTGGCTAATAACATTTTGGACTCAAACGGTGTCGGATTGGCCGTTTCCACAACCCACGATACACAAATAATAAATAATTACTTTATGCAAAACAGGGATTTGGGATTAAGGCTCTTCTATTCATCAAACAATCTTATTCTCAACAACTACTTTTTACACAACGGCAATAGCAGTCAGGTTGATGACATTGTCGGTTCCGGTAACATCTACAGTACCGCCACATATGGTGGCAACTATTGGGAGGGAAACGAGTGGCCCCAACCATGCGCCGACACCAACAATAATGGCTATTGTGATTCAACCTATACATTCACAGGCGGTCAGGACTCCCTTCCCTGGGTCAAACCTGGCGGCTGGGGGCCGCAGCTCGAAATTGACGACGTGGAATCGAATGTTTATTGGGAGTCCTATAGTGAGTACCTGGCTGGAATATTGACCCACACTTTCAAGATCAGGAATAACGGTAAAGTCGATGCATCAAACCCGTATATCGATTCAGTGGATTCCACAAATGCCGTTGAGCAGGTAAATCCAATGCCGGTTACGATCGCCAAGAATCTGGGAGTCGGCGCGAGTTCCGAAACCATAACTCTGAAGTACAAAGTGCCTACCGGTACTGCCGATTTCAGAACATACATCAACTTAGTTTACTGGGATTCAAACGGGCTGTTTTACTATATGGGCAGAGGCGGCAGTTTTTATTCCGATAACGAAGCATAAGCAAAAGCAAAACTAAACATTCCTCAATATTTACTAACCTGCGCATAACTTGATTTATCGGGTGTTAAAAGGTACTTTTAGTAGACTAAGGTGACGTGTAAAAAGACTGTAATAATGCTGTTTAAAGGCTGATTCCGAGTTGAGAATGCAAGTGGATTTCCGAAGCATCTATTAGAGAAACATTGCTGTTTCCCCAGGTAGTCCTGTTGCAGAAAAGCCAACTGTTTTCCACGAAGGGGTATTCATGAAGAAGAGACTGCTGACTTTACAGATTAGCCTGGCGCTGGCGCTGCTGGCCCTGTTTGTTTTTGTACCGCTGGCGCTTGCCGGTTTGAGCACTGGTTCCGGAGCCTGGGAATGGGTGAATCCGGCCGTGCAGGGTAATAACGTCAATGCCATCTCGTTCGTCAACGGTACGACCGGCTGGGCCGCGGGCAGCGCCGGACTGGTCATGAAGACGACCGACGGAGGTACAAACTGGACTTCACAGATTCCCTCGGCTTTCGCCACGCCTGCTTATTCGTGCCACGGCGCGGCTATAGGCAGCGGTTGCGGCCTGCGGGGAGTCTTCTTCCTTGACGCCAGCACCGGCTGGGTTGTCGGCGACAGCGGCACAATCTGGAAGACTACCGACGGCGGCACGATCTGGACTGACCAGCATCCGAACCTTCCCGTTCTCGGCGGGGGATATGACGCTTCTCCTCCAGCGCTGCGTTCGGTGCATTTCTTCAACGCCAGCAACGGCATTATCGTAGGCGACAATTTTACTTTCTATACGAGCAATGGCGGCACGACATGGACCCAGGGCAGCGGCACGAGCACCATCTCACTTACCTCGGTGCAGATGTTAAGCGCAAGCACAGCCGTGGCAGTTGGCGGTTCGGGCGCGATCTACAAGACGATCAACAGCGGTGCGACCTGGACAGCCAGGACCAGCACCCCCACAACGACTTCGAACTTAAGCTCGGTGTCTTTTTCGACAGCGACGAATGGCTTCGCGGTGGGAGGTGACCCCACCGGCCGTCTTCTGAGGACAACGGACGGCGGTGAGACCTGGCAATCCAACACTACTGTAATACCGACAATCCTTACCGGTGTAGCCATCGTAGCCATCCCGGGTGGCGATATACTGGTTACAACCGGTTATAGCGGCAATATCAGGAAGTACACTGTTGATATCTGGAACGGCGCCATCGATACCGTGGCTGCGGGTCTTGCGACGGTTACTTCCGGCACGGGGAATACTTTGATTACAGCGTCTGTAGCTCCCGGTACCGCAAATGTATTTGTGGGAGGCGTTGCTGGAATCGTGCTCGCATCGGGTGATTCGGGAACCAGCTGGAGCCTGAAGGCGGGCGGCACTGCGATTTCTTATTACAGCTCCAGCTTCGTCGATGCCGATTACGGCTGGATGGTAGGCAAGAGTGGAACGGTGAACCGTACGATCAACGGCGGCGCCGCATGGTCGAGCGACAATTCAGGCATCGCTGGGACTGCCGACCTGTACGGCGTTGATTTCAGGAATTCTTCACTCGGGTATGCGGTTGGAAGCATCCCCGGTACTCCCAACACGGGAGTTGCGTATAGATATAACACCGGTACATGGTCGGCCATGACTCTTCCCGCCGGCGTAAGTTACTTAAGCGAAGTCAGGATGAGCGATGATACCCATGGCTGGGCTGTCGGTGAAGAGGGCGTTATTCTGCATACGACCGATGGCGCCAACTGGACCAAGGATGTTCCCAGCACCACATACAGCTTAAACTCAGTCGATACGACCTCGAATACCGACGGCTGGGCGGTCGGTTCGGCGCCATGCCCATCTGGATGCTCCGGCGGCCAGACGCTGAAGGGTGTAATCCTCAAATATAACGGCTCCGACTGGATGACTATTCCGGTGACGGAAAAATTCAACGTCAACTATTTTAC
>Ga0265292_1001008_pt1 | contig 28332 bp, 13 predicted proteins | sample Munlanlewell296A_FD_189080 | JGI IMG/M metagenome (GOLD analysis project Ga0265292, IMG submission 189080) | Leachate microbial communities from a municipal landfill in Southern Ontario, Canada - Leachate well 296A | ecosystem: Engineered > Solid waste > Landfill > Unclassified | place: Canada... | reverse complement strand
AGGTATGCGATCGTCTGCGTCTTGCTGTCGTTGACCTTTATCGTGATGTTGTATGGACCTGCGCCTGCACTGTCCGGCGTGAATGTGTAGAAGCCTGTTGCGTTTATCGTGCCGTAGTATTGGCAGCTGTACGTCAAGGTGTCTCCGTCAGCGTCGGTTGCGACAACTTGGTAGGTGATGGGTACTCCGATCACTCCGTTTAATGACGGGATCGCTTGGATGACTGGGACGTGGTTTGGATTTGTCGCTGGGATGCTAACATAGATTATCACTTCAGAACTGTTCACAGAAGTTCCGTTTGCATTCCATGCCTTCACTTTATATATATAGCCAGTGTGATTCGGTTTGTTTGTGACCGAATAACTCAAATTGGTTCCGTTGTAAATCTGTGTGTCATTCTCATAGAGGATGTAATTAACAGCATAGGCTGAGGCTGTCCAATTAATTGCGTAGTTGCCGTCTGTGTCTGTGTATGAAGCTGTTGTGATCGATGGCGTAGATGGCAGGTTCGGCTGTACAGGCGGGATGCTGACAGTGATTATTATTTGATTGCTGTATCCAGACGTTCCGTTTATGTTCCGCGCCGCTACCTTATAGGTATAGACAGCGCTTGATCTGTTTGTAACATAATATGTCGGTGATGTTCCGTTGTAGATCTCCGTGCTGTATTCGTACAAGAGATAACTTGTGGCGTAAGCGGATGCTGTCCAGTTTATGCTGTAGTTGCCGTCTGCATCCGTATAAGATGTTGTGGTTATGCTCGGTGCTCCCGGGCATTTGGCGCGATCCACGGTAATAGTTACTGCCGAGCTCAAACCTGATGTGCCGTTCATGTTCCATGCTTTTACCCTGTAAGCATAGGCGCCGTCTGATTTGTAGGCGACTTGATATGCAAGCAATGTTCCGTTGTATATTACAGTGGTGCCGTTCTCCTCAAGGATGTATTTGTCGGCATAATTGGAGGCAGTCCAGTTGATGGCATAGTATCCGTCCGTGTCTGTGAATGTGGTTGTTGTGATAGATGGCGCGGATGGAAGATTGGTAACAGGTGAGGCGCCAACCGTGATTGTTATCTCGCTGCTGTAATCAGACGTTCCGTTTATGTTCCACGCCGCCAGCTTATACGTATAGACAGCGCTTGATCTGTTTGCGACTGAGTATGTCAGTGATGTTCCGTTGTAGATCTCTGTGCCGTATTCATACAGGTGATAATAGGCGGCGTAAGCGGATGCTGTCCAGTTTATGCTGTAGTTGCCGTCTGCATCTGTATAAGATGTTGTGGTTATACTAGGCGTTCCTGGCAGTTTGACGATGTCCACTGTAATGGTTATTGCCGAGCTCCAGCTCGATGTTCCGTTAATATTCCACGCACTTACCCTGTAGGTGTAGTTGCTGTCTTCTAGTTTATACGCAACGCAATATGTAAGCGATGTTCCGTTGTATATTACAGTGGTGCCGTTCTCCTCAAGGATGTATTTGTCGGCATAATTGGAGGCAGTCCAGTTGATGGCATAGTATCCGTCCGTGTCTGTGAATGTGGTTGTTGTGATAGATGGCGCGGATGGAAGATTGGTAACAGGTGAGGCGCCAACCGTGATTGTTATCTCGCTGTAATTCGATGTTCCGTTTATGTTCCATGCAACTAGCTTGTAGACATAGATCGCACTTGATCTGTTTGCGACGGAGTATGTCGGTGATGTTCCGTTGTAGATCTCGGTGCTGTATTCGTACAAGAGATAACTTGTGGCGTAAGCGGATGCTGTCCAGTTTATGCTGTAGTTGCCGTCTGCATCCGTATAAGATGTTGTGGTTATGCTCGGTGCTCCCGGGCATTTGGCGCGATCCACGGTAATAGTTACTGCCGAGCTCAAACCTGATGTGCCGTTCATGTTCCATGCTTTTACCCTGTAAGCATAGGCGCCGTCTGATTTGTAGGCGACTTGATATGCAAGCAATGTTCCGTTGTATATTACAGTGGTGCCGTTCTCCTCAAGGATATATTTGTCGGCATAACTAGAGGCAGTCCAGTTGATGGTATAGTATCCGTCCGTGTCTGTGTATGCAGTTGTTGTGATAGATGGCACAGATGGGAGATTGGTAACAATGCCATACACTGTAATATTCACTGTCGTGTTTGCGGTTTGGCTTATCGAATCCGTGACTGTAAGAGTAATGCTGTGCACTCCTACTGCAGTAAAATTGTAATACGTGATATTTCCGGCTCCAATCTGTCCGCTTATGTTCGACGTCCATGTTATCGATGCGCCCCGTAGGAAACCGTCCTCTATGTCTGTGCCGTAACCCGTGAATGTGACTGTTGCTCCCTGTGCAAACACCTGCCCTTCTGTTGGTGCTGTGATATATGCAGTTGGTTTATTGTTCGCTGCAGCTACCGTGATGTTCGCAGTTGCTGTTGCGGTAACTCTGTCACTGTCAGTCACATTCAATGTTATCTGGTGCTTGCCGATCGACAGGTTGCTTACAGTTATGTTGCCGCTGCCCAAATAACCGGTAACATTGGACGACCAGTTTATTGATGTCCCTGTTAGCAATAAATCTTCATCATCTAAACCATAGCCCACAAAGGATATAGCGAGGCCTTGGGCAAAGCTTTGATTGTTGGTGGGTGTGGTTATGCAGGCGCTCGGCGCCTGATTCATGGTGAAGAACTCCGTGTGCTGTGTGCTCATGTTTACGGTTCGATTGTTGGTGTGGAAGGTCCAACCCAGATAGGATATGTTTACTGTAGTTATTGGATAGTCATTTGCCGTGTTGCTGCCGACGTATAATCTGTCTGTAACCGATATGCAAGAAACTTTGCCGTCTGAACCGGTTTGGCCTGCAAACACTAGCGTGCCGTTGTTCGTTACATTGACATAAGCATTTTGTATTGGTGTAGAATTCAATACATCTCTTACAATAACGTCGAGGTAGTTTTGGATTGTCAATGTCGAACCAGTATCGCAGGAGACTTTGCTGGCGTTGAAGGTTGTGTTTGTGGTTGTAACCAGTGATGAACCAAACAAGTAGAAATCATATTCCGAGCTGTTCGTTATAGTGTTGGATGTGATGTTGTTGTTTTGACTGGCATATAGCCACACGCCGTAGTTGCAGCTCGAAACAGTGCTTTGGGCGAGGGTGTTATTGTTTGAGCCGAAGAGGTAGATGCCGTAATAACTGCAGTTCGCGAGCGTGTTGGCGGTGATGTTGTTGTTTGAGCTAGAGGAAAGATAAAGACCATAACTACCGCAGTTCGCCGTGTTCCTGGCAATGGTGTTGTTGTTTGAGTTCCCTCCGAGATTTATACCGCTACTATTCACAATGGTGTTAGAGGTGATGTTGTTGTTTGAACTGGACCAGAAATATATGCAATTGCTCATAGTGTTGGATGTAAGGGTGTTGTTTGAACAGTAATCGAGATATATGCCAACCGAGCTACAGTTCATGATGGTGTTTCCGGCGATAATGGTGTTTGAGCTGTAATAGAGATATATGCCGTAATAGAATTTATCAATCTTCAAGTTGCTTATGTTTACATAGTTAGCCGTAACATTTATTCCATTACGCTCCGTGACGTTGTTCCCTTTTATTATCGTATTTTGATTGCTCTCGCCTGTCAGATTGATAGTTTTGCTTATCGAGAGATTTTCATAATATGTGCCATTTTTCACAAATATCGTATCGCCGTTCGATGCTGCGTTAATCGCATCCTGGATTGTCAGATAGTAATATCCCGTGTTGTTGTTTCTGATGCTTTCGTAAGACGTGAAATATTCCGTGTGCGATATACTCATGTCTACGTTGCGATTGTTATTCTGGAAAGCCCAACCTGGATAGGATACGTTTATTGTGGTTGTATTCTCGGTTGCCGTGCTGCTGCCGTTGTATATTCTGTCTGTGACCAATATCAAGGAAACTTTGCCGTCTGAGCCGGTTTGACCTGTAAACACCAATACGCCGTTGTCTGTTACATTGACATAAGCATTTTGTATTGGTGTAGAATTCAATACATCTCTTACAATAACGTCGAGGTAGTTTTGGACTGTCAGGGTTGAGGTTGCGTCGCAGCAGACTTTGCTAGCGTTGAAGGTTGTGTTTATAATCGTGTTGTTTGTGCCATACCAATCGAGGTAGATGTCGATACTGCAGTTCGCAACTGTGTTGGATGTGATGGTATTGTTGTTTGAGCTGGTGCCGAGATATATGCCCCAGTAGCAGTTCGAGATTGTGTTGGAGGTGATGTTGTTGTTTGAGCTGGTGCCGAGGGATATGCCGTTGCCGTAGCTGCTGTTCGTGATTGTGTTGGAGGTGATGTTGTTGTTTGAGCTGGAAGCGAACCCTATGCCTTCGTAGTCACAGTTCGCGACAGTGTTCCCGGTGATGCTGTTGTTTGAGCTGGAAGAGAGCTTTATGCCGTAATGGAATTTATCAATCTTTAAGTTGCTTACATTTACATAATTTGCAAAACTAACGCCAATGCCGGTGCTGTCGCCAGTTCCTTTTATTATCGTATTCTGATTGCTTTCACCTGTTAAATTTATGCTCTTGGTAATCGTCAACTGCTCGTAATATGTACCGTTATAGACGAATATCGTATCCCCCGCACTCGCCGCGTCTATCGCTGATTGGATTGTTCCGTATTGTACACTAGTATTGTTGTTCTTAGCGGCGTATGTTGCATTGAAATATTCCGTGTGCGTCGTGCTCATGTTTACGCTTCGGTTGTTGCTCTGGAAGTTCCAACCGGGATAGGATACGCTTACTGTGGTTGTATTCTCGGTTGCTGTGCTGCTGCTGTCGTATATTCTGTCAGTAACAAGTGTTTTATTGAAGATTCCAAAGAATGTTAGGCCAGACGCTACCAAAACACTGTTGTCTTTTATATCTACCTGGGCGTTATGTATCAGAGACAAATCAGCGTAACGGACAACAACGTCGAGATAATTCTGGACCGTCAATTTGCTGCTTGAGAAACAAGATACCTTGCTGCCATTAAATGTTGTATTCAACGCTGTAATCGCAGAGGACGTGCTGATATAGAAATCGTAATTCGTGCTGTTTGAGATTGTAGTATTGCCTATGAAATTACTTGTGCCAGACGACACCATGATGGCGTTATATGCGCTGTTTGTTATCGTGCTGGATTCCACTGTGTTTGAACTGCCGTCGATATCGACACCGTAACCGCAGTTCGTGAATGTGCTGTAACTCACGGTGTTCGAGTTGCTGGAATAAAGATATACACCCTTGCTGCAGCTCGTGAATGTGTTGTATGTAATGTCGTTATGGCCGTTTGATAAGATTTCAGTATAGACACCAGTACCTATGCTTGTAAACGTGTTGCTTGAAACTTTGTTGTATATGCTCTGGGACAGATATACACCGTACCCGCCGCTCGAGAACGAGTTGTATTCAATAGTGTTGTTGTTGCTCGGGTACAATACCTGTATCGCGGCTCCGCCAGTATTGTTTGTGAACGTGCAGTACCTTATAGAATGATGCGAAGACGAATCTATCTGGATAGCTGTGTAATAGTTGTCTACCCTGATGTTGCTTATGTTGACGTAACCCGGCGAGGCGGACGCAATAGATATTGCAGTGCCGCTGCCGCTTCTCTTTATTATAGTGTTTTGGTTGTTTTCGCCAACCAAAGTTATTGTCTTTGAAATCGTGAGCGCTTCGTTGTATGTGCCGTTCTTTATGTATATTGTCTGCCCGTTCGATGATGCGTTAATCGCATCCTGTATCGTCGCATACCCAACGCCGGTATTATTGTTCTTTATTTTTGCCTCAGTTATTGTAATGTTTACAGTGTAATTCGCAGTTTGGCTTGTTGAGTCCGAAACTGTGAGAGTAATATTATGCGAACCTACTGCGAGATTGTTCTTGCTTGTGTTCCCTGTGCCGAGATTTCCGCTTATGTTCGATATCCAGGTTATTGATGCGCCTGTTAAGAAGCCGTCCTCTGAGTCGATGCCATAACCTGTGAGGCCCACTGTATTGCCTTCTATGAAGGATTGCCCTTCTGTCGGTGTTGTGATGTGTGCAGCACTCGGCGCATTATTCGTTGCGACTATTGTAATGTTCACTGTTGTGTTTGCAGTCGCGCCATTGCTGTCTGTCACGTTCAATGTTATATTGTGGGCTCCGAGAGGCAGTGCGCTTGTTGATGTGTTGCCGTAGCCTATAAATCCAGTAACATTGGACGACCAGTTTATTGACACGCTGATTAAGAATCCGTCTTCTGCATCAATGCCGTATCCGCTGAATGATACAGATGCTCCCTGCGTAAAGTTTTGGTTTTCTGTGGGCGATGTTATACAAGGAGTAGGTGCAGAGTTTACAGTGGCGTTGAAATATTCCGTGTGCGACGTGCTCATGTTTACGTTTCGGATGTTGTTATCGAATGTACAGCCCGAGTAAGACACTGTTACTGTTGTTGTGTTCTCTGTTGCCGTATTACTGCCGCTGTAAATCCTGTCCGTGATTATCGTTCCATTAAACGCTCCGTTTGAGTTCGTTTGGCCGGAGGCAACTGTAAAAAATCCGTTGTCCTTTATCACGATGTTTGCGTTCTGCATGAGTGTTGAGTTCGATGCGTATCTTACGACGATGTCGAGGTAGTTCTGGACTGTCAGGGTTGAGCCAGATACAGGGCAATATACCTTGCTCCAGTTGAACGTCGTGTTTATGGAAGTAAGCGACAATACAGAATCGATGTAAATGTCATAGTTTGTGCTGTTTGTGATTGTGCTGTTCGTGACGACGTTGTTATTCGAGTTGGAAAATATGTAGATGCCTCTGCTGCAGTTCGTGATTGTGCTGGAGGTGATGTTGTTGTTTGAGGAGCTGGAAATAAGGTAAACGCCGTACTCAAAATTGTCTATTCTTAGATTGCTTATGTTCGCATAATTGACGGAGCTGAGGTAGATGCCTTTTGAGTTGGCGATGCCTGTTCCTTTTATGACTGTGTCCTGGTTGCTGCCCCCCGTCAGATTAATAGTTTTGCTTATTGTAATGCTCCCGTTATAGGTTCCGTTCTTCAGGTTTATTGTAGCGCCCTCGGATGCCGCGGTTATAGCATCTTGAGCCGTTTCATAATAATAACCAGTATTTTCATCCTTTATATTCTCATAGAGAGTGACGCTCTCGGTAACAGATGCGCTCATGTTCACGTCTCTATTGTTGTTGGAAAACGCTAAACCTGTTTTGGATAATGTTAGGGCGACGGCATTCTCTGTTGCTGTGCTGCTCCCGCTGTAAACTCGGTCTGTAACCAATATCCAGCTGCATGCACCACCTGCATCTGACGTTCCGCTATAGCTCTCGATGCCATTAATCTTCACGGTTACGGTAACGCCCGAGGTAGATGCAGTATTTACATTGAGATAATTTTCGACGTCTAAACTCGAATTCGCACTGCAGTTAACCTTGCTTGCGTTGAATGTTGTGTTTATTGTGGTAAGCGTTGATGAGTATGTGATATTAATATCGTCGTAAACGCTGTTTGAGATTGTCGTATTTGTGATTGTGTTGCTCGTACTGCCATTTAGATAGACGCCATAATTGCAGCTCGTGACCGTGTTGCCCGTGATGCTGTTAGATGATGTATTATAAAGGAATATACCACAATTGATATTGTTGATTGTATTAGATGTGATTGTACTGCTGGCGGGAATTGTGCTGTTGCCGATGACATAAATTCCAGTGTTATCCCCCGCTCCGCCGTTGATGGTATTGGAAGATACTGTGTTACCCGAACATAGCATAACAGATATGCAGACGCCGTTTGTTTTGGTGCTTGTGAATGTGTTAGACACGACAGTATTAGAGTTTGCGCCGACGGAAAGAGAGATGCCATATTTGACATCAGTAAAGGTATTAAGCGATATGTCATTATTTGAACTGGTAACTATGGCTATGCTGTAATTCGCTACGTTTGTGAATGAGTTGGATTGTATTGTATGAGTGCCTGTTAGTATGTAGATACCAAGATTAGCAATAGCGATGTTTGAGAATGCGTTGGATGTTATAGTGTTGCCTGTGCCTCCATAGACCATGATGCCCGCGCCCCCACCAACACTGTTTGAGATTATGTTGTTTGTGATTGTGTTTGAATTTGAACTAACCAAGATGTTATATTGCCAATTGTCTATCTTTAAATTCTTTATAGTGGTTGTGTTCCCAGAAGATACAGAAATGCCGATGCCTGTACCGGTTCCCTGAATTGTGGTCGTGTCCTTACTTTGACCTTCCAAAGTAACGTTCTTCGTTACAGAAACCGCTTCACTATATGTCCCAGCGTAGATGTATATCGTATCTCCTGAAAGGGATGCGGCGTTCATCGCGGATGATATTGTCGTATATGTCTGTCCGCTTCCAACATTGAGCGTTGCCCCGCTTGCCTTACCTGCCGACATAAACAATGTCGCCAATACCAGTACTCCCAAAAACATGAGCACTGCTGCTAAAATAGTTTTTATTCTACTCATACGATTCACCTAATTTTTAAATAATTTTATTATATATTTTATATATTAGAATAGATTTGAGTTTTATAATTATACAACCTATAGCTATATAAGATTTCTGGTAGAGATTTTGCATATCATCTGGTATTATTATTTGTTTTAACCAGCATTTGATATCGACTTACTTATTTTAAATTTTTATATAAATAGTGGGCATTGAGATGTTTTTTCATGAGAGTTATCAAAACTTATATAATATTAAACTCGATTGTAGCACATCAAAAGGGCCTGTAGATCAGCGGAAGATCGCTGCCTTCGCAAGGCAGAAGCCGTGGGTTCAAATCCCACCAGGTCCATTAAACCATATAACCAATTATCCAAAGGTGGGATTTGAGAGTGTGACGGAATAGATAGCATAGCGTCACACGAATCTGAAAAATTCCTCTAACATATCGTAGGGAATTTTTCACCTGGAAGGAAATCCCACCAGGTCCATTAACCAACATACCCAACTAACCAGACGGGATTTGAGAATGTGACAGAAACAACAGCATAGTGTCGCATGAGCCTGAAAAATTCTGGTCAAATATGGCGGAGAATTTTTCACCCGAAGGGAAATCTTGATGCCTTCTGTGGCATCTAGCCCATAAAATTCTGCGGAATTTTATTCGGTCCCATCATGTCCATTAGTCAATATCGCTGATTAATCGAAACAAATTTAATATCATGTTAAAAATATTTGCTCCTAACACGAAAAAATTTACACCGAAAACTTTTATTACCTACTAGACTATACAACCTAAGGTTACATAGTTGAAAAATTGGATTGATGAAAACTAACCGAGTAAAAAGGAGAGATGGATATGGGAAAAATAATAGGAATAGATTTAGGCACGAGCAACTCTGCCGCGGCAGTTATGATGGGTGGAAGACCGACAATTATACCGAGCGCTGAGGGCACCAGCATCGGAGGAAAAGCGTTTCCATCGTATGTGGCTTTTACAAAGGACGGTCAGAAATTAGTGGGAGAACCTGCAAGAAGGCAGGCGGTTACAAATCCAGATGGCACAATAATGGCGATAAAAAGAAAAATGGGCACCGATTATAAGGTAAAGATATACGGAAAGGAATATACACCCCAGCAGATTTCGGCTTTTATTCTTCAGAAGATAAAGCAGGATGCCGAAGCGTTTCTTGGAGAGAAAGTGGATAAAGCAGTAATTACGACGCCTGCGTATTTTAATGATAATCAAAGACAGGCAACAAAGGATGCGGGCGAGATTGCTGGACTAGAGGTTGTCAGAATCATAAACGAACCGACCGCGGCGTCGCTTTCATACGGCATAGACAAGGCTGGAAAAGAACAGAAGATATTGGTTTTTGACCTCGGCGGAGGAACTCTTGATGTTACTGTAATGGAGTTCGGAGAAGGCGTATTTGAGGTAAGGGCAACATCTGGCGATACGCAACTCGGCGGGACCGATATGGACAGTACCATAATTAACCACATCGCGGAGGAGTTCCAGAAGGAGAATGGAATAGACTTAAGAAAGGACAAAATGGCATATCAAAGGCTTCGGGATGCAGCTGAAAAAGCAAAAATTGAATTATCCACCACCCTAAACACGGATGTCAATCTTCCGTTTATAACTGCAGATGCAAACGGTCCAAAACATTTGACTATGACTCTGACAAGGGCCAAGTTGGAAGAACTTGTTGAACCGATTATCGACAGATGCACAGGGCCGTTAAGACAGGCGCTTGCGGATGCGAAACTCACCCCTGCAAACATAGATAAGATAATCTTTGTGGGCGGACCGACGAGAATGCCGATTGTGCAAAAATTTGTTGAAGATTATATTGGCAAAAAAGTCGAGGGGGGAGTGGATCCAATGGAGTGCGTTGCCATGGGTGCCGCAATACAGGGAGGAGTGCTTGCCGGCGAGGTAAAAGACTTGCTACTACTCGATGTTACCCCGCTTTCACTTGGCATTGAGACGCTTGGAGGTGTTTTTACGACACTCATAGAGAGGAACACCACCATACCCACCAGGAAGAGCCAGATATTCTCTACAGCCAGCGACAACCAAACTAGCGTAGAAATTCATGTGCTGCAAGGAGAGCGCCCGATGGCGGAAGGCAATACCACGCTTGGTAAATTCCATTTAATCGGCATCCCCCCGGCGCCGAGAGGCATACCTCAGGTCGAGGTTACGTTCGACATTGATGCAAACGGGATAATACACGTTTCCGCAAAGGATTTAGCGACCGGCAACGAACAGAAGATTACGATTACAGCGTCAACGAAACTATCCAAGGACCAGATAGAGAAAATGGTTAAAGATGCGGAAAAATTCGCAGAAGATGACAAGAAGAGAAGGGAAAAGATAGAAACGAGGAACCAGGCAGACACTCTCGTTTACACTGCGGAGAAAACCATCAGGGAAATGGGAGACAAGATTGATAAAAACATAAAAGAAAAAATAGAGAAAGAGATCGCCAATCTTAAAGAGACGATAAAGAGCGACGATGTATCGAAAATAAAGAAAGGAACTGAAGACCTCACCAAGGCACTATACGAGGCGTCTACACAGATGTATCAGCAGGCTGGCCAGAAACGTCAGCAGGAGTCCCAACAGCAACACCAGCAACAGCAACAAGAAACCGGTGATGGCGGCGAAAAGGAAAAAAAGAGCGATGACAGCGACACCATAGACGCAGAATACAAGGTAGTAGACGAGGACAAGAAGAAATAGTCGCCTCCCGCCGCTTGGCTTCAACAGAAGCGTTACTACCTTCATTAATTTTTTATTCATGATGTGGTTATGGTTAGTGATAGTCATCAGAAGTTCCAGGGTACATTATGAGTGAAAAACGAGATTACTATGAGACCCTCGGCGTAAGCCGCAAGGCGCCCGAGGATGAAATAAAAAGCGCGTATCGCAAATTGGCTAGGCAGTTTCATCCGGATGTCAACCCAAACAAGAAAGAGGCCGAGGAAAAATTCAAGGAAATTTCGGAAGCGTACGAAGTGTTGATGGATAAGGGAAAAAGAGAGACATACGACCGTTTTGGTTTTGAGGGCGCCCAAAGAACGTTTGACCGCGGAGGTTTCACTTGGTCGGATTTCACGCATTTCAACGACGTAGGTGATATATTCGGGCGAGATTTTAATGCGGATGATTTTTTTGGCGACAGCGTATTTAACGCATTTTTTGGAGGCGGGGGAAGAGCAAGAGACAGATACGGCCCGCAGGTTGGGGGCGACCTTCAATATAATATGGATATTACGCTAGAAGAAACTGCATCAGGTATAGAAAAAGATATAGATGTTCCACATGCCGAAGAATGCAAGGCGTGTCACGGCACGGGTGCAAAGGACGGCAAAGCCCTGAAAAGATGCTCCGTATGCGATGGTTCCGGCCAGATAAAAAAGATTCAAGTAAGGGGGTACAGCCAATTCATCAATATAGGGCCGTGCGGTAAATGCAACGGCACGGGCCGCATCATAGAGACACCATGCAATATTTGTAAAGGGGAAGGGAGAGCCCGGGCAACAAGAAAAATTCATGTGGCCATACCTGCAGGGGTAGATGATAATTCCCGCCTCCGCCTTCAAGGAGAGGGGCGAGAAGGCAAGTTTGGAGGGCCGCACGGGGACCTCTACATACGCATCAGCGTGGAACCGCATAAGATGTTCGAAAGAGTCGGTAACGACATCGTTTGCGAGGTGCAGATAAGTTTCACTCAAGCAGCACTGGGCGCAGAGATCGATATCCCCATACTAAACGGCAAAGTGAAAATGAAGATCCCGGGCGGAGTACAAAGCGGCAAGGTCCTTCGTTTGAAAGGGAAAGGATTGCCGAATTTACATGGTTATGGGAGAGGCGACCAGTTGGTAAGAGTGATTGTCAATATCCCAACTAATCTAACCCGCCGCCAGAAGGAACTTCTTAAAGAACTGGCCAAAGAATTCGGGGAGGCCCGAGACGCTGACGGGAAGGGTTTCTTCGATAAATTTAAGAACGAATAGATTTGAATGTAAATATTCATCACTCATCAATCTTAAATACTATCGAAGTTATTTGTCCGACAAACAGGTGGTTAATTGATAATTAGGAGCAAAGCGCCTTTGAGAATAAGTTTTGGCGGTGGCGGGACGGATGTGGTACCGTACTGCAACGAGAAGGGCGGGATGGTTTTAAGCGTAACTATCGACAAGTACGCCTACAGCACATTGATACCGACAAGAGACGGGAAAGTAACGATTGAATCATTAGATTACGACATAGTGGCGAAATACGATACGAATAGAGACCTTGCATATAATGGAGAATTGGATCTTGTAAAAGCAGTTCTGAGAAATATGGGCAATCTGAAGGGTGTGAGCATGTTCCTCCATACAGATGCGCCTCCCGGCTCTGGTCTGGGCTCGTCCTCTACGATGGTTGTCGCCCTGATAGGCGTGATAAAAGAGTGGCAGAACCGCCTGATGACGGATTATGAAATTGCAGAACTCGCATATCATATAGAACGGGAAGACCTCAAGATTTCTGGTGGAAAGCAGGACCAATACAGCGCTACCTTCGGCGGCTTCAATTATATCGAGTTCAACGGCCCGACTACGATAGTGCACCCATTAAAAATCGATAAGGAGATAGTGAACGAACTTCGATACAGGCTTCTTCTTTGCTACACCGGTAAAACAAGATTGTCCGCAAACATCCTGAAAAGCCAGATTAAAGGATATGTAGATAAGGAGAGGGATGTTGTGAAGGCACTAGATGAAACAAAGAAGATAGCCGTAGAAATGAAAAACAGGCTTCTTAGGGGAGAGATCGATGAATTCGGAAACCTTCTAAATATTGCATGGCAGAACAAGAAAAAATTCACTGATAAAATAACCAACCCCGATATAGATAGGCTGTATGACGTTGCGAGGAGAAACGGCGCCATCGGAGGAAAGTTGCTTGGTGCTGGCGGCGGAGGATATCTTTTGCTGCTGTGCGAATTCGATAAAAAACACAAAGTGGCAGAGGCACTAGAGAAACACGGCGGGCAGATTGTAGACTTCGCATTTGACTATAATGGGTTGCAGACATGGATATTGAGGGACAAGAAGGATCTGATTCGATGAGAAATAAAATCGATGTAGTAAAAAAACAGCTTAGCGAGAGCATAGAGACAAAAAAATCTTTCACCCCGAAGAACATAGAGACTATCGCGAAAATTTCGGATGCTATAGTAAACGCATACAAAAAGGGAAAAAAAGTAATTTGGTTTGGAAACGGGGGAAGCGCTGCGGATGCACAGCATCTGGCGGGCGAACTGGTCAGCAAATTTTACATTGAAAGGAGGGGGCTAGCGTCGATCGCTCTCAACACGAACACAACCATCCTCACCGCGATAGCCAACGATTATGATTTCCAAAACATTTTTTCAAGGCAGATAGAAGCCCTTGCCAACGACGGCGACGTAGTTGTAGGCATAAGCACGAGCGGCACTTCAAAGAATGTGGTTGCGGGCATTAAAGAGGCAAAGAAGAAAAATGCGGTAACAGTTGGATTCACAGGCGAGAGCGGTGGCAAACTCAAGGGTTTGGTGGACTTCCTGGTAAACGTGCCTTCAAACGATACTCCCAGAATACAAGAATCCCATATAACGATAGGTCATATAATCTGTTATCTCGTAGAGAGAGAATTGTTTGGCAGTGAACGGGATGGCTAACAAAGCGGTTTTCATGGACAGGGACGGCACGATAAACGTAGACGGGCCGTACTTAAGCGATCCGGGCAAGTTGAAACTCTGTCCGGGTGTTGTGAACGGGATAAGAAGGCTGAACAAGAATGGATATAAGGTAATCATAATAACAAATCAGTCTGGATTGGCAAGAGGATTTTTTTCAAGAGAAACATTGGAGAATATCCACGATGAGCTCAGGAGCCGATTGAGCGAGGGCGGGGCGCGCATAGATGCAATATATTATTGCCCCCATCATCCTGACGATAACTGCGGGTGCAGGAAGCCGAAGACAAAGTTGTTTGAAAAAGCGATCGCGGATTTCGGCATAGACGCCAGTGTGTCCTTTGTCATAGGAGACAGAACTGCAGATGTGGTGGCTGGACATAGAATTGGTTGCAAGACTATATTAGTGCCAGAAAAGGGCAAGGAGAAACAAGTCGAACAGGAAAAATCAAACTCGACTGTTAAGCCGGATTACGAATGTAAAAGATTCACTTCTGCAGTCAATTGGATATTGAAGGACGGTGGGCGAAAGTAAATGACAGGCGACGCAATGAAGGGGGTGGTATCTATTTTGATACCTGCCTACAATTATGGCCACTATATCCCGGAAACAATTGAGAGCATACTGAATCAAACGTATCGAAATTTCGAAATAATCATCGTAGACGACGGCTCGACAGACGACACAGCCAACGTCATTAATAAATATGCGGCGATATATCCTGAAAAAATAAGGTATTTCCATCAAAAAAACCAAGGCCCGCAGATCGCCCTAAACACAGCATATAATCATTCAAAAGGAGAATACATTTTTTTCCTGGGTGCGGATGACAAGGTTATAAAAGACGGCCTTGAAATATTTGTCGATTTTTTAAAAAATCATCCAGAATACGGCGCGGTTGCGGGAGACATCTATCACTCGGGCATAGAGAATTGCATTGTAATGTTTCCAGCGCCCACGAATGTCAATCTCCTAAAGGAGAGCATATTTTTAACGCCCCTGATCAGGCGCTCTGTTATAGAAAAGATGGTTGAGAGTGATGGCCACTTTTTCGATCCAGACTTAAAATATGCCGAGGATTGGGATTTAGCAATTCGCCTATTTGAAACAACGAAAATCGGAAAAATAGATGCGATTACTTTGGTGTATAGAAAGCATCCCGACAGCATGTGCAGAAAATTTGCTAAAACCTATGATGAAGAAAAATGGCGTTCGCACATAAGGAAAAAACATTATGAAAAAATGGGCGTAGATTATAAAATTAAAAACAATGATAATTCGGATATTCGCTACCTGTATTTTGGGTGCGTTGGCACTCTCCTGCCCATCATATTCGAAAGAGTGACTAATAGAAACCGATCTCGTTCTTGGATGTGCAATAAATTTTACAGATGCCCTTTCAAGATAGTCTGCAAATGCGTTGCTAAAACCGCAAACATCCTATGCAAATTAATCACAATGTTTAACCGACGAATACATGATAAACGCATTTCCCAGAATAAGCACACGTAGGTGCGAATCCATGAAAAAAAGAATCGCAATATTCCATGATTATTTCGGCGTAATCGGCGGCGGAGAAAGGCTTGTGCTTACGCTTGCGAGAGGCCTCGACGCGGACGTGATTTCAACAGATGTCAAACGCGAGTGTATTGAAAAAATCGGGTTTGAAGACGTTGATATCGTTGATATCGGGGAAAATTTTCCGATCCCTGCCCTAAAACAGATACACGCTACATTCAGGTTTATGTTTTGCGATTTTTCGGACGATTATGACTTTTTTATCCTCTCAGGCAACTGGGCCCATTATGCAACCATACATCACCATCCGAATCTATACTATTGCCACACACCTGTAAGAGCGTTTTACGATGCGAGAGAAGAATTAATCGACAGCCAGAAAGGTGTTATTAAAAAGGCGATTGCCAGGCTTTGGACATTTGGGCACAGCAAACTCGATAAACACTCTATAAAAGACATAGATAAAATCGTTGCTAACAGCAAAACAGTGCAGGAAAGGATCGAAAAATTCTATAATCGAAGTTCGGAGGTTGTTTATACTGCCGTGCCGACTAGCAAATATCATTTCGACGCTGTCGGTGATTTCTGGCTCTCAGTGAATAGATTGTATCCGCATAAGAGAATAGAGACGCAACTGGAGATATTCAGGAGACTGCCCGATGAAAAACTCAAAATTGTAGGATGGTACGGCAAAGGCGATGCTGCAGAGAAGTATGTGAAAAAATTGAAACCGCCCCCCAATGTAGAATTCTTGGGCGAGGTTGACGAAAAAGAGTTGATAAAACTTTACGCCGCCTGCAAAGGGCACATAACCACTGCTAAGGACGAGGATTTGGGGCTGACTCCCATCGAGGCGATGGCATCTGGAAAAGCGGTGCTTGCCTCCAACGAAGGCGGGTACAGGGAAACGATAATAGACGGAAAGACGGGCTGGCTGCTGCCTGCAACAACAGACGCATTCGTGAAGAAGATTCGGGAATGCGATACAGAAATGCTGGAAAGTATGAGAGAAGATTGCATGAGAAGAGCGCGTGATTTTGACGAAAGAATATTTATCGAGAGGATAAAATCAATAATGAACACCTACGACTTATAGAATTTCCTGTATGCAAGAAACGAATACACTACCATAAGAAATATGAATGTTATGAACGTGGACATTATCGCACCCATCAGGCCGTAGATTCCAATTAAAACATAATTGCCGATGATGTTTAACAAGGCGCCTATGCCGTCGATCACCATCAGCAGCTTGGCATAACCGGCTGCAAGAAGCGCATAGGTCGAAACGTTGCTTACGCAGCATATAAAGACCGAGAACGACAATATCGAGAGCGGCAGTGCAGCGTCTGCAAACGCGGCCCCGTAAAGCAGCAAAACTATCTGCGAGGAAAATACAGTGAAAAGCAGCGTGAGGGGAAGGATAAATATAATCACCAGCACAAAGCCGTTAAGGTGCGCCTCCCTGAATTTTTCTCTGTTTTTCAGGTGAAAGCTTTCGCATAAACTCGGATAAAGCGCCGCACCGACCGCGCCTAATGCCACGATCTGATAAAATGCCAGGTTATAGGCCGTCCTATAAACCCCTGTAGAATACGTGCCGAGGAAAAACGATATCATTGCAGCATCCGCCCAGAATATGAGTTTCGAGAACAGTCCCGAAAGAATTGTTTTCGACCCGAATGAGACATACGTGCGCGCTATGCCGCGGTTAAATCTTCCGAACCCGGATAGTTTAAGATTTAACAGTATTAGGCTGCATGCCAATGTTAACGCCATCGCAATGACCCGCAGGAAGGCTGCTTCAATCCCGGAATATACAAACAGGCATGCAAATACAAAATAGCTGGTGGTATTCACAACGTCGATTACGCCGCGATGCACCATCAGTTGTTTAGCCTCGAATGTATTGTGAATAGCAGACGATATGGAGCTGAAAAACGGTATGAACGCATATATTTGTATAATTCTAACATCGCACTGGAAGGCGGCGGCCAGATAGTCCGCAAAAAGCAGAATGACGACTGCACCGCAGGATGCGAATGTAAATTTCAATACAAGGTGCGTTGTGATATTTTCTTTAAAATCTTTGCTTCCTGCCACTTCTCGTATATGCGCAGGCGCGGTCAAATTCTCCAATATAGATACAAACTCCACAAGCATTGCGCCGACAGCCAGCATGCCCACCTGCTGGACGCCCACCCTTCTCGCTACAATGGCGCCCGTGAGTACGCCGATTATCGTTGTGATCGCCAGAACAGCCAGCACAATGAGTGTGTTCCTGAACAGTTCGCTTTCTTTAACGTGCGATATGCTGCGGGCAAGCGGAATTATTTTCATAATTTATACCGTCGTAATGTGTACAAGTATTAAGGGTGAGAACATATTCTGATTTAAGATATTTTGCTGAGCACGCCCCTTTAGACAGAAACGCGCATCGAGCTCCCAATTTTTATGTTCCAGATTATCGAGTGTTGTCTTGCGATGTTGCAAAAAACCCTTATATAATAAAAATCATATACTCAGTTTGGATGGGGCTAATTAATGTATGATAAAGCGATTATTGCAGTTGCTATTCTAGTTTTTACATACGCACTAATAATGAGCGAAAAAGTCGAGCGCTCAATCGCCGCGCTTTTGGGCGCGATGCTCGTTTTCGTGTTCGGAATCGTCAAATCGGAAGATTTGATGAAACTGGACGGCTTCATGCACTGGGAAGCGCTCGGACTGATTTTCGGAATGTTCATACTTGTCGAGACGCTGCGACATACAGGGTTCTTTAGATGGATAGGCCTTCATACGCTTCACGCCGCAAAATTCAGGCCCCTTTACATATTCATATTCTTCTCCGGGATGTCGGCGTTCCTGTCTGCGTTCATGGACAGCATAACCGTGCTGTTCTTCATGGCGTCGCTCACAATCGAGGTCGCGCACATACTCAAGATGAGCCCGATCCCGTTCATAATCGCGGAGATAACGGCCGCGAACATCGGAGGGAGTGCGACGATGGTCGGGGACCCTCCAAATGTAATACTAGGCACTGCTTTTGGATACAGCTTCATGGATTTTGTCGTTAACGTCGCGATCATATCCATCGCCGTGTTCTTCGTGAATCTTGCGTTCTTCTACTTCTGGTACAAAAAGCATTTGAAGAGCGGCGGCGCCGACCACGAGAAGATTGCCGAGGAGCACAAGGAACTCGACCCGTGGAGCGCCGTCACTGACAAAAAATTGATGTACATAACGATGGCTGTTTTCACGTTCACCGTGAGCCTTCTCGTGCTGCATTCGGCATTGAAACAGTTCTCGCCGATACTTGGTTCGGTGGCCTTCGCCGCAATACTCGGCGCGACGCTCGTCCTAGTCCTGGGGGGGAAAAAGATGCCGGGGATCGTAACAAAAATAGACTGGAAAGTGCTGATATTCTTTGCCTGCCTGTTCATAGTGGTGGGCGGCCTTGAGAACACAGGCGTCACAAAAGCGATGGGGGACGCCATAGGCGGCGCATCCAAAGGTAACATCGTCATTGCAATCACCCTAATATTATGGTCCATGGCCTTCCTGTCCGCGTTCGTCGACAATGTACCTGTTGCGGCAGTGATGATCCCAGTAATCCGCGAAATTCACACAGCTACAGGCTTTCCAGAATCTACACTCGTTTGGACGACTGCGATTGGGACGGACATCGGCGGAAACGGCACACCCATAGGCGCGTCTGCCAACGTTGTGGGAATGTCTGTGTGCGAACACGACAAGTGCCACATAACATGGAAGGAATACTGCAAAGTAGCGATGCCGGCGATGGTTGTCACGATCACGGTTTGTAATATTTTGCTGATACTTATGTATGGAAAACTCTTTTGACGTGCGAAAAGGGTTAAAAGAATAAATTCGGTGCCCGATAGAAATATTATTATAATAACAAGAAACAATATTACAAATAATGGACACCGACACATTTCATAAGATTGCAGTTTGTTTTATCCTGTTGTCCCTGCTAATATCTAGCATCCCAACAACATCAGTTTATGCTGCCCCTGCCTTAACCACTAAAGCGGATTCCAACGGCGGAGATGAAAACTGGTGGGAGAACTGGTTTAGGGATGTGAATCGTAATAAAGTAGACGACTTTCTCGAAAATATGACTGCGGATGAGACCGTACATATATTCGTTGATTATAACAACAGCATAACAAACGGCGATATTTTAGGGTTGCTTTCGCTTGGAGCAATACCCGCGTATCGTGCTACATACATAAATGCGGTTTCTATAAGAAACGCCTCGCTCGACCTAATTTATGAAATAGCCTCGCTACCAAACGTTACCATGGTTGAAAAACAACTAAAGTTTTCACCGAAACTTGATGTCAGTGCGAGAAACATTAAGGCAAGGGAGTCCACAGAGTATCCAAGAAGTGCATGGAATTTTGGCTATACCGGAAAGGGCGTTACAATTGCAATCATAGACACAGGCGCAGATGATGAGCATGAATCGTTAGATGGAAAATTCGTTGCCGGTGCGGATTTTACCCACCTGTTTAATGTTCTGAGCAAGACGAACATATCTGTAGGCAAACTTCCCCTGCCAACAAACTACACTATACCAGAGATACCGGACATAAACATGATACTGGACCTCGTAGGCCTGAACGGGACGATAAATCCGGATGATGGTGTCGGTCATGGAACGCATTGTGCAGGGGTGGCTTTGGGTACGGGCGGAGAAAACAAAACTTACAGAGGCGTTGCGCCGGATGCAATGCTGGTAGATGTAAAAATTATGAGTTTGGCTACTGACGCTCTCACTTTGGCAGGTGTGTTTGCATATGAAGAGGTTATTGTGCAGGCACTCGAGTGGTGCATATATAACAAAGATACTGTTTGGAAAAACCAGCCAAAAGAGTACGGCGGCATAGACGTCATAAGCATGAGTTTTGGCGATGGAAATTACTCGGATGGAAGCGATTTGATATCGAGACTGGTAGATGTCGCATCGTACTTCTTTGGAATTGTAGCCGTTGCTGCAGCAGGCAATGATGGTGTGAGGGGTTTCGATGCACCAGCCGCTGCCGATGAAGTGATTACGGTAGGTGCAACAGACGATCGTAACACCATAACCAGGGGCGATGATGTTTTGGCGGATTTCTCAAATGTCGGTCCGAGGCAGAGCGACGGGGATTCGGATGCATTAGACGAATTAAAACCAGATGTCATAGCGCCGGGAGTAAATGTCATCTCCGCAAAATATTCTCCAATACCATATATGGGCGCAAAGAACGGATATATTGCCGCATCAGGAACGTCAATGTCTGCACCGCATGTTGCTGGTGTGGCTGCACTAATACTTGAGGCAAACGCAAAACTGTCTTCGCGCGACGTTAAAAAAATCCTCCGAGACACAGCCACCCCGGGCGGTACACCTTACAATAAGGATCTGGACCCGAAATATAACGCGTATCTTGGATGCGGCCTTGTTGATGCTTACCTTGCAGTAAAAAAGGCAAAAGGCGGCACGACGCCGATTGCGGTATTGTCCGCTGCCCCGCTAAAAGTAAGAGTTGATAACACCGTATTTTTTGATGCTTATAATTCCACGGACCCGTACACCTCCGTAGCATCCTGCAATTTTAATTTTGGCGACGGCACTCAAAGCGGCTGGATCACCAGTAAAAGCACGTCTCATAAATACACCAGCGCGGGGCAGTTTAGCGCATCGCTCTCTGTAAAGAATATAGACGGTGAGCAAAGCGCCAATTACGCCGGAGTAACGGTGACCATACTTCCCAAGAATGTTTTGCCAGTGGCGTCAATAACCTCGCATAAAGACGGCGATAAGATATACGGTAAAACTATGATTTCCGGCACTGCTGTTGATTCGGACGGAAAAGTTGAGAAGGCAGAAATCAAGGTAGACGACACCTATTGGACAACTCTTGACGGGACCGCGAAGTGGTATTATAATTTGACTACGACAGTGCTTAGCAACGGCCCGCACATCATAGGAGTCAGGGCGTTTGACGGCGAAGATTACGGCGTAGGGCGGTACGTTACCCTGATCGTAGACAACCACGTACCGTACTGCATTATAACAGAGCCGAAGGATGGAAGTAAGATAAGCGGCACCTCTCTAATCACGGGCGTAGCCTATGATATAGATCCGGGAGACGGGATAAACTCGGTATATGTAAAAATCGAGAGCAATGTTGGAACGGGAAGCATGGGATCGGCGATTGCAGAGATGAATTTTACAGACGACAAATGCATGTGGAATTATACATGGGACGTTTCTAATTTCTATGGGGATACAACGATATATGCTTATTCGATTTCTAAAAATAATGAAAAATCTTTGACAGCAAATGTAACAGTGAGGACAAGCCACCCGCCAGTTATTGCGGCCATATACCCCCAGCAGTCCGAGACTGTGAAAGGTAGCATTACGATTAGGGGCTCGTCGCGAAATCCAGACGGCGGCGGCAGCGTTGCAACTACTGTGAAAATCTCCAACACTACATACAGCAGCGGCTGGCTGCAGCCTACCGTGAACGGGGACTATTGGAGTGTTGATTGGGATACGGCGAGTGTTTCGGACGGCGATTATGTAATCTCGGTTTCCGCTTCAGGCGACGAGTTCCAAGCAATGCTGAATATAACCATGACAGTAAAGAATTTTGTTCCGAACAAACCGCCGTTCGTTAAAATAACCTCCCTGAAAGAAGGTGCAACAGTCAGCGGCCTTGTCTCTATAAGCGGCACCGCAGTGGATAACGATGGCGACGTTCAGGCAGTCTATGTGTGCGTAAACAACGGCCCGTGGCAGACTGCCAACGGCACTAAAAATTGGGAGTATCAGTGGAAGACAACTACCCTGCCAAACGGAAATTATACAATCCGTGCAAAAGCAAATGACGGAAAAGACGATTCCGAGATAATCAATGTGACTGTCGCTGTAGAAAAAAGCACAGAAAAAGCACAACCTGAGAAAAGCGGCGGATTTGTTCCGTTTGCAAGTATGGATACGATAATCTTGATTGTTATTGTTATGATGTTGTTTGTGGAACTAATAGATAGGCGCAGAAAAAAGGAACATCGTTAAAAGGTTTCAATGCTGCTAACGCCAATACTGTCTTGCCCTGGACATGTTATTATAGCGGTTCCTAAATGCCCCTATTTTGTAGTCGGTTTTAGGATTTTTCTAAACATCCTTCTTTCCTGCCTTCGAAGTTCTACAGGTAAAGCTTTACTTATGACGTTGTTCCGTACATATTGGTATATCGCGATAACATATAGCAATGCCGCCGAGATAAATATCGCTGCAACTTCCGGTATGTCAAGCAGGCTGGCGTATCCAACTATGAGCGTCAGGAAATTGAGCACAGCTTGAGCCAATATCGCGATAAATACGTATTTCATTCCATTCGATGTCGCGCACCCGTAGCCGATCAAACACCCGATCGTTCCGTGCATGAATATCAAACAGAAAGATGTGGTGATTATCAGTGCGGTTCCATATGCGGTATATGCGATAGGAGAAACCGAGAACGATAGGAACGCTGTGGAAACCGCTATTAATGCCCCGTAACCAAACCCGAGAGAGCTTCCGTAGAAAGTAGTATCCTGTTTTCCCCGATATCGTTTCAGGTTTAGCACAATGAACTTCAGCATTCCCTCGAACACTGCGAATCCAATCACTACGTATATTAGATCGCTCAAGAAATAATTCGGGTGCGGCGGCATGGCGCTGGCATACCACGAGTTGAACACGCTTCCAAAAACGCCAAGGATCATGCCTACGATATACAGTAAAAACATCTTCTGGAAGTTGAAATATTCAGACTCGGAGTGCGGCCTCTTTAGCAATAGGTATAGTCCGGTCATGGAGAAACCGAAACCTATCGCACTCGCCAAGAATAAACTTACATCCATGGATATGGGATAAGTGAACAAGATTATAAGTGTAATTGATTTAAAAAAAGTGGATGAACAGATTACTTTCTTTCCCTATTTTTCGCGTATATTACAATCTTCGAAAGTGCGGTTACAATCCTATGCGCGGTTGTTATTAACGGCATTCCATATCCCTGCATTCTTTTTGCCTGCAACTCGGTAAAAGGGCCTCCTCCCGCGAGGCAGACAACCGTCTTGTTGCAGTTCTTTAATTCCTGCAGTGTTTTGTGCGCACCCTCTATAGTGCTGGCCAGCGGGCTGTCCTGGATTACATAAACAGGTACGACTATGTCCACGTTTGGATCTTCGGCAAGAGCCCTAAGCGAGGCGTCGTAGAAGTTCGCATCCGCGCTTCCCGTGAGGTCTACGGGATTGGAGAATATGCAAAACTGCGGGAGCTTTTCCTTCAGCTTCTTTAATGTTTCTTCGCCAAGTTTTGCGAGATCGAGAGGCGTATTTTGTATCGCGTCTATGGCGATTACGCACGGTCCAGCCCCGTTTGTCGCCATTGCAATGTTCCCGCCTTTAGGCAGAGGCTGGTTTGAAAGAATGTTGAGAATGTCAACCATCTCATCTATGTCATCCACCATTATTGCGTTGCACTGCTTCATAGCACCGCTGAACACTGCATCGTTTCCTGCAAGCGCTCCCGTATGGCTCTTCGCAGCCGTGGCGCCCTTGCCAGTCCTTCCAGCCTTTAAGATGACTACCGGCTTTTTCCTTGCAACGCGTTTTACAGTTTCGATAAATTCCCTGCCGTTCTTTATGCCCTCTATGTAAAGCCCTACAACTTTCGTGCTGTCGTCCTTCTCCAAGTAGTTCAGCATGTCGATTTCGTCCACATCGCATTTATTGCCGTATGAAACAAACCTGCTCACGCCGACGTTCAGCTGTGCAAACCATTCGAGTATGGAGGCGCCGTAGGTGCCTGACTGGGTCAGGAAAGCGACGTTGCCGCTGTTTGGCTTTATCATGTATTCGTCTGGCTGGAAAAAGGTATTAAGCCGGCTGCTTCCGTCAAATACACCGATACAGTTCGGACCTATGATGCGGATGTCGTGCTTCCTTGCGGCTTCGACGACTTTGCGCTCCAGTTCTACGCCGCTGCCTCCCATTTCCTTGAACCCGCCGGATATTATTACAACGCGCCTTATGCCCTTTTTGCCGCAGTCCTCGATAATACCTGGGACCGCATTAGAACCGAGGACGATTATTGCTAGATCTATGTTTCCTGGAACGTCAAAAATAGTTTTATAAACACGCGTATTCAGGATGCTCTCTTCATTTGGATTTATAGGAAAAATCCTGCCCTTGTAACCGCTGGTAAGAATGCTTGACAGCACGGAATAGCCGATCTTCCCCGGTTTGGAGGAGGCACCGATCACTGCAACGGATTTCGCATTGAAGAACCGCTCCATGATTTCGGGATTAGATTATTTCTAATTAAAAATATTGGTGGACAAGATTAAATAGTAAATTATTCATCGAATACCACCAACAATATCCAATTGCCAAATCATTTAAACGATGATAGGATATGAAAGCCATACGATCATTGTCGTGAACGGCAAACGGTGATTTACTATGAAAATCATACTTGGTGCTGGACTGGCAGGTTTGAGCGTTGCTTACCACCTGAAATCCAATGATTATACAATAATCGAGAAGGAGAGCGAGGCGGGTGGATTATGCAGGAGCTGGGAAGAGAAGGGATACGTCTTTGATTACGGCCCGCACATACTGTATACATCGAGCGATCTTGTTAAAAGCCTTCTAAAGGTGCTGTTGAAAAAAAATATCATAGAAAAGAACAGGAAAAACTACATATATCTGCGCAATACGCTTGTAAAATATCCTTTTGAAACTTTTCTTGCTGGCCTGCCTAAAAAAGTGATAGAGGAGTGCATAATCGGCGCCCTAGACCGCGATACGGGTGTAAAATCAAAAAATTTCAAGGAATGGATCTACAAAAATTTTGGAAGCGGGATAGCAAAACATTACATGATCCCCTACAACGAAAAGATATGGAAATATCCGTTGGACAAAATGAACGTCGCATGGGTGGAGGGGCGCGTGCCCACGCCGGACGTGAGGGATATGATCAGAGGGGCGCTCGCTACGCAGGACAGGGATTTCGGGCCGAACGCCATGTTTTCCTATCCAAAAAAGGGCGGAATAGGTGCGCTGCCGAATGCGTTTCAGCAGAATGTGAAGAACATAAGACTTAACTCCGAAATTGTTTCGATAGTGCCCAAGAAAAACAGCGTAGAGATAAAATATAGGAAAAATAAGGATAAGGAAGTAAAAACGATTGCCGGGGATGTCGTTGTAAGCACCCTGCCGCTGCCAGACATGATCGATATCATGCCTGATATCCCTGCGGAAGTGGAAAAAGCCTGCAAAAAACTCGTGTATAATTCGCTTGTATTCATGGGTGTCGGGATCAAACGTGACGGAATAACTGACAAGCATGCGATATACTATCCTGAGAAAAAATATCTTTTCCACAGGCTCAGTTTTCCTATGAACCTCTCAAAGGAGACTGTTCCAAAGAACAGAAGCTCCATAATAGTCGAGGTTACGTATCGAAAAAATAAGGATGTCGGCTTAAATAAGAATATTCAACTCAACGAGAATATCGATCTCGCAGACGCGAGGAAGCGGATATTGAACGATCTCCGCGATGCCGACTTAATCAAAAAGAACGATATTATCGAAGTTTCCAGAATTCTTACATCGAAATATGCGTATATTATCTATGATTTGGAGCATAGGAAAAACGTGGATATTATTCACAGATACCTTAAAGAAAACAGGATAATCCCGGCAGGCAGATTTGCCGAGTGGGAATACTTCAATATGGACAAGGTTATTTTGAGCGGGGCGAGGGTCGCAAAAGAAATCAACGGCATAAAGAGCGGATAATAATGTTTTTAAATTCGAATTCTGATTAAAAATTAAGACCGCCAGATATTCGCTAATATGATTTGTTTCAAACTTCTGCAGTCGGGTGAATGTTTATGTTATTTTTCGCCTCTTACGCGTTAACCAAATCCATAAACACACAATGTTTGCGAGCATATAAATCTCGAATCCGGGGATAAACCCTTTACTCTCCTTCTTCTCTGTTGTTTGCGGTGTTGTCTCGTTCTGCGTCTGATTAGTGTTCGTCTGGTTTGTCTCTGTCTGATTTGTCTCTGGCATCGTTCCGTTGAACTGCGCTGCCAGCCAAGGCGAGAACAAAATATCGCCGCTTATGTTGTCTCCTTTGCCGGACGGATTTTTCGTTTGATGATATGGACCTGACACAGCGCCCCACCAATTTTTAATCGCAGTATTGTTTGTGCTATATTCCGAGTAAAGCCCGTATTCGTTGTTACCGTATATGTTGTTGGCAGTTATGTTATTGCCAGTGCTGAAATGCAGGTATATGCCGTAACTGCAGTTCGTGATGTTATTGCGGCTAATTGTGTTGCTCGAACCCGGATCCAAATCTATGCCGATTCCGTTATCCGTAATTATGGTGTTGGAAACTATGACATTGTCTGCACCGTAGCTCATGTATATTCCGGCAGCGGAGTTCGTTATCGTGTTCATGGCGATCTCTATTCCCGACGAATCTTCGAGTATTATGCCGCCATAGTCTATTGTCATATTCGTTATTTTGAACCCGCTGCAGTTGTACAGCATTATACCGTTTGCGGCGGCATTGTCGAGTATTTGCGAGGACGCTGCGGCGTTTGTGTTCTTAAAATATAGAAACGGCTTGCCGTTTATAGTGTTGTTCGAAACAATATTATCGCCTGTGATGATTATCGCAGTATTCGTAGCCGCATTTGAAGTGATAATGTTTTGAGTGCTGTAATATACAACGATTCCAAAAGAGCTGTCCGCGACAGAGTTGGCGTCGACAGTATTGTATGTGCTGTATTCAAGGCGTATCCCCTGGCCGCTGTCAGTAATCGTATTATTTTCGAGCGTGTTATTCGAAGTAGAATCCAATATTATCCCATACTGATATGCAAGAGTAACGATATTGTGCGTTAATGTATTATTTTGGCCCTTGACATAAATGCCATAAGTGAAATTATCAATTCCCATGTTGCTGACGCTTGCGTTGTCCGCAATAATGCGGATCCCTTCCCCGAAACCTTCTCCCGAAATTATCGCGCCCTGACTGCTCTCGCCGATAAGGTTTATTGTTTTGTTTATTGTGATGGATTCCATATAAGTTCCGTTGTAAATGTATATCGTGTCGCCTGGAGAGGAGGCGTTGATTGCGGATTGGATGGATGTGTAATTATTGATTCCTGTGCCGCCGACGTACTTTATGTTCGTCTGGTTGATTTTCGTGTTGTTTGTAGGCGTCTGATTTTCAGTTTGATTGGTTGTCTGCGGGGGGTTTATGATTGGTATCGAGATATTAAACGGCGAGGTTGCCCATGGTGAGAACGGAACGCCGTTGGATATGTTATCACCCGTACCATTCGGATTTGATGTGGGATTATACGGTCCCGATGCGCTGCCCCACCAGTTGTTGTAGGCGGTGTTTCCTGTACTGGAATACAAATACAATCCATATTGCTTGTTGTTGTATATATTATTTAGAGTTATGACGTTGTTTGATCCGTAATAGAGATAGATACCACA
>Ga0265292_1001007_pt1 | contig 28357 bp, 21 predicted proteins | sample Munlanlewell296A_FD_189080 | JGI IMG/M metagenome (GOLD analysis project Ga0265292, IMG submission 189080) | Leachate microbial communities from a municipal landfill in Southern Ontario, Canada - Leachate well 296A | ecosystem: Engineered > Solid waste > Landfill > Unclassified | place: Canada... | reverse complement strand
AATACGTTATTAATGGCGAAAAAAGTTGCTCAAACGTTTACCTCCCGCGGAGTTAATGTCAAACTGCTTATGCTAGAGAAAAGTGATCCTAAAAGTGTTAATCTTGACAATATGCTTGGGCTTGCGTTTCCGGTAGCAGGTTTTTCTACCTACCCATTTGTCTGGGACTTTATTGAAGCTTTACCTGAGACAAAGACAGGGACAAAAGTGTTTATGCTGGACACTCTTGGCGGTGCATCCGGCGGGATAGTGGGGCCGTTAAGGCAAATACTTAGAAAAAAAGGGTATGATACCGTTGGGGTAACAGAAATTATTATGCCGCCGAATATCTGGATTGTATACCCTGAGAGATGGAGTAAGTATTTGGTACTTCGAGGGGAACGGCAAGCACAGAAGTTTGTGGAGAATATCCTCGCCGGTAATGCAAGCTGGCATCGGGTACCTGTACTATCGGACATTGTGTACCACTTCTCGCGGTGGGTAACGTCGTTATGGCGGTGGGACGTTAACCAAAAATGGTTCCCATTCCGTACTAACAAAAAAAAGTGTAATAAGTGTAACCGTTGCATAAAAATATGCCCGCGGGAAAATATATATTCCGCAGCGGATGGGTATCCGTCGCATCTTGATAAGTGCGAGTACTGTATGCGTTGCGCATCGTTCTGCCCAAAAGATGCAATAATTTGCGGGTGGGCTGGAAAAAAACGGTACCATGCAGCAGGGGTTGAGTATACAGAGTTTGAATAGTGTTCTTTAGGAAATATAAAAAGTGAAAATATTATTTAAGGCATTCATATTTACACTGTTTTGTTTGGGTATACTGCATTCTATCCATCAAAGTATTACTTTAAAACTGCATTATGATAATATTCAGATACTGGATAAAGCTATTTTATTTGTTGATAAAGGCGTTTTAACTAATTTTGGTAATGCAAGTACAGGTTCTGGGTATATCCCGGGTTCGTTTCAGACCGTGATAACAGCTTGGCCTATGAAGTTATGGTTCTCTCCTTACGCAGCGATTGCGGTAATAATACTGTTTCATGTATTATCACTATTGTTCTTATGTAAGGTTGCGTTAAAAGCAACTGAAACTGAGCATATACTAATACCTCTGATGTTGATATACTGGCTGAATCCCTGGAGAGTTGAGCAGACAGAACTATACAATATTGGTTACCTTTTTTTGTTCGCAGCATTGCACTTATGGACTGCGTTTAATATGCGCGAAAAATTGTTTTGGAAAACGTTTCTGCATATCATAGCAATTGGGTTTTGCGCGCAGGTGCATTTTTCTTTTGCGATATTATTATTCCTGTCTGTTATACTTGTATTAACTAAGTACATACGTATTAACTGGTGGGGTGTTATTTTTGGGATGCTGGTTATCGGGTTGAGCCTTACCCCGTATTTGATTGAATATTTTTCTAACCCCAGCATAAAACTATCTCTTGCTCAATCAAAAGATATGTTTATTGGTCGTAATTTATTGCTGGTTTATCCTGTAATCAAAGCGGTATTGTACTGGATACGGTATTCAACCACTTATTTTGGACGCCAGATATTTTCAATGATTGATTTTAATTGGATAAACAATACCGTAGTGTATTCTATAGCCTATTACTCGTTCCACATCCTAAAATGGGTTATTGCTGCGGGAACAGTATGGTGGAGCATTAAGATTAACAAGTATTTGTTTGTACAATTTATGAAACTAAAACCTTTTGACAGAAAAACAGGCCATACCCATGAGTTGCCTATGGATAGGCTTTATCTGTATACCGGCTACCTGTTTATCGCGGTACTGGCAGCATCAGCGTTATCACCGGTTGAATTTAATCATTGGCATTTAATTTTGTGTTTTCCTGCTATAGCGTTGGTTGCGTCTATACAATTAATGAAATTATCGCAGAACCTGTCAAAAACGAAGTCCAGGTGGGTATGGGCTTCAATAACAATTTTCTTTCTCATGGTCAATATCTTCGCTGCGTTAGACAGTAGGAAGCATTTTTATAAAAATGATTTCCATCAGGATTTTATGAATTATTATCACCACAAAAATTATAAAGTCTGGGATTAAAACAATTATTTTAGTATAATATATCTTAGATTGATTATATTCATTGTACATTCCGAACCTCAATCACCTGTCTCGGGATCGCAATAAAACGTAAAAATCTTTTGTACCAAATATTCGAGTGAACTAAACGGGGGCAGATTACTCCGTGCGGAGGTAAAAGATATGTACAACATTCCTGAGATCAAAAAAATTGCGTTTATTGGCAACTATTTACCCCGTAAATGCGGGATCGCGACGTTCACCGCAACCCTTTACGAATCAATAGCCAACCAGTTTCACAATATCCACTGCCTTGCTATCCCGGTCAACGATATTAAAGAAGGGTATGATTATCCCGATTGCGTAAGGTTTGAAATCAGGGAACAGGATATTGATTCGTATAAGCGCGCTGCGGATTTTATTAATATCAACGCAGTAAACGTTGTTTCGTTGCAGCACGAATACGGTATTTACGGCGGCCCGTCCGGCGTGTATATCCTCACGTTGTTGAAACAACTGCAGATGCCCGTAGTGACGACCCTGCATACAGTTTTGAAAAAACCGAACTCGGACCAACGAAGCGTGATGGAAGGATTGACCGAACTATCCGACGTGTTTGTAGTTATGACCCAGCGCTCTGTCGATTTTTTGACAGATATTTATAAAGTGCCGGAAAACAAAATACGGTTGATCCCGCACGGGATTCCTGAAATACCGTTTATTGACTCAAATTTTTATAAGGACCAGTTCGGGCTCGAAGGTAAGTTTGTACTGCTCACCTTCGGCCTGTTGTCGCCCAACAAAGGGATTGAAAATGTGCTGCAAGCCTTACCCGCGATTGTAAAAGAATATCCGAACGTCGTTTATGTAATCCTTGGCGCCACCCACCCGAACCTTGTGCGGGAAGTAGGGGAAGTATACCGCCTGAAACTGCAGAATATGGCGGAAGAACTCGGGGTTGACAAAAACGTGGTGTTTTACAACCAGTTTGTCACGATGGAACAACTGAAAGAGTTTATTGTTACCGCCGATATATATATTACTCCGTACCTGGAAGAAGCGCAGGCGGTCTCCGGCACGCTGGCGTACTCGTTTGGCGCGGGTAATGCCGTGATTTCTACGCCGTACTGGCACGCGACGGAACTACTCGCTGACGGCCGGGGGATTATTGTACCGTTTCGCGACCCGGAAGCGATCTCGCGTGAAGTACTGGGCTTGATCCGCGATGACAACAAACGCAACGCTATGCGCAAAAACGCCTTTATCCTCGGCCGGGAAATGGTATGGAATAATACGGGCCGGATTTATTTGGAAACGTTTAAAGAAGCAAGGTTGAAACACCCGACGCTTATCCACAAAAAACTTGTGCTGCCTTCGCTGGACCAGGAATTGCCGGAACTGCCGGCGTTTAAGCTCGACCATTTGTACAGGATGACGGACTCTACCGGCATTATCCAGCACGCGATTTACAACATCCCTAACCTCGCGGAAGGGTATTGTACTGACGACAACGCACGGGCGCTGATCCTCACAATCTACCTCGACGAACTTAAAGAAGGGGATAAAACAAAGCTTACCGACATGGCAACAATATACTTCGCGTTCCTCAACAGCGCGTTTGATCCTAAATCTTGCCGGTTCAAAAACTTTATGAATTACAACCGCACCTGGGTCGGCGAAGCTAACGGTATGGGGTCGGAAGATTCGCATGGGCGCACCCTATGGGCGTTGGGTACCTGTATCGGGAGGACGACGAACGCGGGATTCAGGAATTTTGCGAATACAATATTCGAACGCGCGTTAAACCCTATCTGCGACTTCTCGTCACCCCGAGCCTGGGCGTTCGCGATCATCGGGATCCACGAATACCTCCGGTGTTTTGACGGCGACCGCCGGGTACATCAGATACGGCAGATACTGGCAAAAAAACTGTTTGAACTCTACAAAGTTCATAGCGATAAAGACTGGCCGTGGTTTGAACCGGTGGTGACGTATTGTAACGCACGGCTGTCCCACGCGCTGATCCTGAGCGGGAAGTGGCTGGAGAATAAAGATATGCTGGACGCCGGGCTGAAATCGTTACAGTGGCTGGTAAAAATACAAACGTCGCCGAAAAACCGGTTTCGCCCTATCGGCTCAAACGGGTTTTACAAACGGGGTGAAACAATTTCTGTGGCAGACCAGCAGCCGGTAGAAACGCATACCATGATCTCGGCGTGCCTCGAAGCGTTTCGCGCTACCGGCGACCTTATGTGGTATACCGAAGCGAGGAAAGCGTTCCAGTGGTTCATGGGGCGTAACGACCTGGATATCGCGTTGTACGATTCGTCTACCGGCGGGTGCCGCGATGCGCTGCACGTGGACCGTATCAACCAAAACGAAGGCGCGGAGTCCAGCTTGGCGTTTTATATTGCTTTAGCAGAAATGACTGTTATGCAGAACTCGATTGAAAGCCAGAAAGTTGTGGCATCGAAATAGTTTTATCGGAGGAACGATAAATTTGTGACAACACTCGCGCCGTTTGCGGAAAGTTCTGATATTTGCCTTACCCCGGACCAGTCGAGGATAATCCTGCGGCCGTTTACGCCCCGGAGCGAAGCGCAGGTCAACCATATTATCTCGCGGGTAATGGCATTACCCGATGATAAGGTCACAGCCCAGCTTAATAAGGTGTTGGGCGATTTCGCGAAACACCACGAGAATATTGAAGCTGTGTTTCTTGAACATTACGAAACGGTACACCCGTACCTGTTCACCGATCTGCCGTTGTCGAAGGAACGAAAATTGTTGATCGGGTCATACTTTACAAGCGAGTACACGTTTGAGTCCGCTGCGCTGTTTAACCCGTCCATCGTCCCGCATCCCGACCAGTCTAATCTGCCAGAGGGCGCGTTGCGGTTCATCATGAGCCTCCGCGCGACGGGGGAAGGGCATATTTCGTCGTTAACCTTCCGGACCGGCATTATCGACGGGAATAACGCGATAACGATTGACACGCCGGGAAAATATTCTGTACCCGCGATACACGTACAAAACCCGGGGTATGACAAACACTGTTTCGCGATGAAACTTTCTGAGATGAAGATTGAAAACGATTTTTCTGCAGCGGTACTTGATTCGCTGAAAGATACGTTTACGTTTATGGAGATCACCGAGAGTTTGAAAACCGTGGCGCATAGCAGCAGCAGAAAAAAAATGAGTACCGACAAAAATACGCATGAAAAAATATTGTGGCTAGCGTTATCCAACTACGAAGCCGAGATTCCTGTGGACGAAGACTTGTCCGCGTTTGTAGTGTTCCCCTCATCCCCGGCGGAACAAAACGGGATTGAAGACGCGCGGTTCGCGCTGCTCACCGAGGATGACGGGAGTAAAACGTATTACGCGACCTACACCGCGTATGACGGCCGGGCGATTTTGCCGCAGTTGGTAGAAACAAAAGATTTCCGGCATTTCAAAATTATTACGCTTAACGGTAAAGCTGTGGAAAACAAAGGGATGGCGTTGTTCCCGCGGAAAATCGGGGGGAAGTACGCGATGCTTGCGCGGCAGGACAACGAAAACCTGTTCCTCATGTATTCCGACAACATACATTTTTGGCACGAAGCGAAGGTTATTATGAAACCCGCGTATGACTGGGAGTTTGTGCAAATCGGTAACTGCGGGTCGCCTATTGAAACTGACGATGGGTGGATTGTACTTACCCACGGAGTGGGGCCGGTGCGCAGGTACTGTATCAGCGCGGTATTGCTCGATAAAAACGACCCGGCGAAAGTCATCGGGCGGTTGAAACAACCGCTTATCATGCCAAACGAAACTGAACGTACCGGGTACGTGCCGAACGTTGTATATACTTGCGGCGCGTTAGTGCATAACCAAAAGCTTATCCTGCCCTACGCTAAATGCGACCGTGTGACGACCGTTGCGATTGTGGACATTAAGGAACTGCTGGGGGAGTTTTAGGATATTAATGGAGTAAGACACTATTAATAAAAACAATTCATTAATAAACTTTTGTTATCAATTCTTATCGTTTTCACACATTTTTCATGAAAACGTTCACACAATTTCTGCTCTGATTCCTTTAGATGTCCATACCAATTACCGTTAATAATTCCTGCGGCTTTGCTTGGACAAAATTCCTTTATTATTAGAGATACTAATTGTATAAAGGACATCGGCATATAAGGAATTCTAGGAAGGTCACAGTCACTTGCTAAAGATTCTTCTATTGCTTCTCGTTCGCTATCATTTATATTTAATTCGTTTATTAAGTACTGATTCAATCTACCTGCATATTGAATATGATAGAAAGGTTTTTGTGATTTATCAGATTTGCCTGTACAAAAATCAAAATGAAACTTTCGAATTAATGTATTTTTTTTCAAATCGAATACGGCAAAATAATATGTAATATGTTCAAATTCAGTTTTCGATTTATGCAATGTTATTTTTCCGCCAAAGAATATCTTGTACTTTTCGTCTTCAGATTTAATCCAACTATCGAAATTTAAAAGTTCTGTGCTTATATGCTTTTTAAAATCCTTTGGTTTTTTAATAACTGGCATTTTATGCATTGCATTATCAGAATCACTATATATGACATTTGATAGTTCTTGCATTTTAGCAGTACTTCTAATTATTTGAATTGTTTTAAATTCTCTGTGAAATAGTTCTAGAGGATTTAAAGGATACTCTGATAGCATATTATTTATCCTTGCTTGTTTTCATTCGTCGTATTTCTTCAAAAAATAGTTGTTTTTTAACATCTTCTACAACTGTAGAACAACGAAAGTGTAAAGGTTTAAACTTCTTTGATGTAGATATATCATCATATCCCATTGTTTCTGGATATTTTTCTTTACATTTAAAACAGATAGAAAAATCTTTATCAGTGATTGCTTTTAATCCATGACCTGCCTCCCATGGTGATTTTTCGTTTTGTTTTGAAGTTTTTGCAAAAACTATATCTTTAATCATGGACCGCCACCAGCGCCTATTATTTTTTGTTGAAAATATCCCAGCATATTCAGCATCACGAAATAAGTTTTCAATTTTAGCAAAGCTTTCTTCCTTAATTCCTATTAAATTAGCAGCCCATTGTCGGTTATACAGCAATCCTGGCAGTCCAATAAAATCTGTTTTAAACCATTCATATATTTTTCTTGCATTATTATATTTATTTAAGCTAATGATAGGTGATACAGGTAATATTTGTTTTATTATTTCGATATCGTCAAGAGGTACTTTTAATAACTTCACAACTTCTTTAGTTTTAGGTAATCCAATAATATTTCTAAATCCCACCGCTATAGAAAATATATTTTCAAAGGAATCGCCTATGTTTTCTTGTAAAAATAAATCATCATATTCGTTAAATATTGTTCTTGATACTTGAGCCTTATTCTCATTGTCTTTAGCGGTTACGCATATAATTGGAGCTAAAATTTGGTTTTCCCTTAAGAATCCAGCCCAAGTTTTACCTAATTTTATAATGTCCGTTGACGCCCTAAGAAAATGATCTACTATTATTACATCATATGCAGTCTGTTTTATATGATTTCTAACATATTCTAAAGTCCCATTTTCTTTATTAGAAACATTAACAAACTTCCATGCTCCAGTTGCATATGTTTTATTATCATACTTATCTTTATAAGAAAACTTGTTTATAGCCTTTCGATTGTCATCCCTTTTTGCTTCATCATCAATCCATAGTATATTAATTTTATTCATTTAAAAGTAACCTCCAATTCCGTTTTCCAGCCACTTCGGGGGACATTGAATTGAATAGTCCCTTTTTTAGATTGTAATATTTCCTTCACGATACTAAGGCCTAACCCACTACCCGAGCCAACAATCATTCTATCTTCTTGATTTATTTTGTCGTCAAGATTTGCATACAATGTCTTTTCGGGATCTGCAACAAAAGGTATAAAAACATCATTAAAATATTTTTGACTTAATCCTATGCCATTATCAAGAAAGATTAATTTTATTTCATTCATTGTTTTTATACACTCGATTTTAATTATTTTATTAGATTCTGAAGAAGCCAAAACAGCTTTTATTGAATTTGACAAAATATTTAAAATAATAGCATATAATTCTGCCTCCTGTAATGGTCCTATAGTTTCATTGTCCGGCACATTATTTACATCTATTTTAATTGAATATTTTTCAATAATTAGTTTAAAACAATCAATAGCTTTTTCAATATGTTTCTTTAAAACAAGTTGCATTTCTGGTGCATTTTTACTATCAACACCTATTAGTGCGGTCATGTTTATTAAATCTGAAAAACGTTTTTTTGAATCTCCAAGTGTAGTAATAATTTCTTTGACATCTTCTTTCTCTTGACCAGTTACTTTATCAAGAATACTATTTAATGTATTTTTAGATCTTTCAAGTACGCCCAAAAATGATTTAACTTCATGATTAAAAATTAATAGTAATGTCGATGTAGATGCAATTAAACGAAGATGATGCAACTCTTCTTCATTAGCATCACTCATTTTTACAATAGCTTCTTTTGCGCCCTTAACTTTTTCTATTACACTATTGAATTCTTTTTTACTTTCAATTGGTAATAGTTTAGACACTTTTGACACTTCAGTTTCAATATAGTTAATAGCACTTTCCACTATTTCTTTTGAGGAACTATTTTTCTGCCCACTAATTTTCACGAAGCGAGATTCTGCATCACTAACTTCTTTTCTTTCTAACTGCCTCAAGTAAAAATCTCTGTATATAGAAGACCAATCTATGCCATATCTAACAAATTCCTTAAGTAACACAGTCTCTTTGCTATCTAAAAAACCTTCTCTATTAAGTTTTGGCTCAAAACCTTTTAAATCAGTAGATATTTCTACAGTTCCTAAATAACTTCGCGTTGATAGCATAGAAAGCAATGCTCTTGATGGATTAATGAATTTCAATCTTTCTGCAATTTCTATCAATCCTCCTTTTACTGACCCCTTACTTAATGCCCTATCGCGATCAATGTCTAACCAATCATCTTCTACATAAACTTTAAAATTATTGAGATTAACTTGTACTCCACCCCACTCTTCAAGAGTTTCACTCATGCCCTTTTTTGAAAGTATTTTGTTATTTCTCCATTGTTCTTTCCTTGTCGGGAAAATGCCTATTTTAAAAGTAATTCCCTCAAGACCAGTAAATTTCTTATCCCCTTTGATTTCCTTTTTTCCTATATTTAAAGCATTTAAATTGTATATGGCTATCCCGTTTTTTTCAACTCTACCAGTCAATACCCCCCACCCAGCTTCCATAACCTCATTTCTTAGATCTTTCGTTTCCATTCTAGTACCTTCAGCATCAATTACAATGTTAAACCCCGGATCAGGTTTATATCCCTTAACATGCTGTCCTCTATTAGATACAAGTTGTGATAATTGTCTTTTGACAAAATCATATCCTCTGTTACTCCATTCATCCATCTTGCTTCCGTTTATTATTAGTTTTGTTCCAACTTTTGAATCACTAACGGTCTTCATTTCTCCCACAACGTTAATAGTTGACACATCTTTACCTGGAAGAAACTTGGACCAATCAAAAAAAATAGAAGTACTTTCAAATTTGCCATTATTTTTTGACGTTGTTTCTAGTCTTAATTCAGTTCCCAATCTCCTACAACAAAATCTACCAATTCCTTTAGCACCTGTTTTTCTTCTTCCATATATTTTTGAATAAATATTTTCAACCTTGTTTGTAGTTGCAATTCTCATCCAATACTTTTTTACTTCCTCATGATTCATACCCACTCCATTATCGGTTATTTCAACTTTAAAATGATTCTTCTTCAAAGTGAGCGGGTAAATTTCAACTAATTTCTGCATATTTTCAAATATAGTTTCGTGAGTAGTTTCTCCAGTTTGAGCTTTTGACAATTCCTTATTCTCAACGAGGAGTTGTATAAGATTCGTGATGTGAATAAGTTCATTGAAAACATTTCTAAGTTGTTCTGCTGTAATGGTTGAAATATTTTTAGTATTGATACTGTGTTTTTGCAGGACTTCGTTGACAAGAACATATTCGTTTTTATACTCGTTTTCGAAATTTGTTATAGCTAAATCACCCTCTTGAAATGCAGAAGATCCTTTAAAATTAACTGAATTATATCTTTCAAACTTTATTATTACTTCTGACGCATCAGCATCATAAGAATTTTTTATTAATTCAACCAAAGCGACATGAACACTTTGAACTAATTTTTCGCCCAATTCACTTAAAAGTGCGCTATCTACGGTAAAATTTAATTGAGCCATTTATTCCCTCCATGGTATTTCTCCAATTGCAGATACAGTAAGATGACGACAACTTATTCTTTGATTAAGCCACTCATTTATATAAGGTTGTTTTAATTTATACATTAACTCTCTGCACAACTTTATTCCGCCATTTTTTGGTTTTAGAATTATAAGATGATTTTCAACTGCGACATGTTTATTACCTTTTATAATTGAAGCAACAGCTCTATGCTTGTCTCTTGGACCAGATGTTCTTCTAACAACTACAAAAGGTGGAAGAAATACTGTTTTATTAAATTGCCTTTGTTCTTGACAGGGTATAATTTCTTTCCAAGGAAGAGTGTTTCTTGAATATATATATGGATATTTCTTTCCTATTTTCTTATCTCTATGAGGTACAACCGCTCCTACACGCACATCAAATAAATTATCAACTTTATTCCTTGAATTGATTGCAAAATGCCATTTTATATTTCTATAACTTGTGCCCTGCTTTAAATCTAATTTAAAAACATCAACATCAATTGATTTATCAAATAATCCTATTCTGTTAAGCTTAAGTTCTTTGGCATTATTACTAATAATCTTTCTCCATTTTTCATATCGTGACCCTGTACAAAGGACATCTGGCAATAAAGCAACAAGCTTAGTCTTATCACAGATATTTTTTACACACTTTTCTACAAAAAAAGCTGCAATTGATAATTTTCCACTTCCCCATTCAACATTTTCAGATATTGTTTGATTTACATATGGAGGATTCATAATAACTAGGTCAATGTTTTTAAAATCAAATATTGTTGATAAAAAATCTGCCGTCTTAATGTTTGGAAATACTTCTGAAATACTGAATGTATCAACTGAATTGCATTTCGATTTAGCTAACAATAATAATTTTAGTTTTGTAGTATTTACAAATTCTTCATGAACATCAAAACCAAACAGCATTTCACCCCAATAATCAACAGTTTCCTTTAATGTTTTTTTATATGGAAATTTCTTAGCACATGCAATAAGCAAATCACCAGCGCCGCAAGTAGGATCGAAAACATTAATTCCTTTTTCTAAATCTTTACTGTGATTCTCTATCAAAAGGTCAGCCATGGAATGACCTGTAAAAAAGATTCCCCATCTTTTTAAAGTACTGTTATCTATTTCCTTTTTAAGATATTGAAATGCAGCACCATTTAATGCCTCATTTACAGAACTATTATTGATATTTTCTGAGACTAACAATTTTTCTAAATATTTATTATATGGTCTATAGTTTACTAGTAAATCCTGCAAAGTTCCTCCCAGTGGGTTTGTATAACAAAGCTAATTTGGTAACTTTAAGGAACTACCATTCCCCTAAAATTAAATCCTACATAGATAATCATACCTCATTTTCGTATTCAAATTCAAATTACTATTATAAAAAGACTTGCTGGGTTTCCTATTTTGCCTATTGAACAAAATAGATTATGTAAAAGTCAAACATCCAATGAGGATAAAGAATGGATGATTGATAAAATTGATGATATCTGTGGTGTCATATTAGCTCGCTATTTCAAAAATCTTTTTTACCAAACCCGTTCGTGCGTAAAACGCACGGGTAATTGGTCGGCGTTGTCCGGTACGAGGATTTACTCCACCAGTACCTTTTGTTCTTGCCTGTATCCATTTACCATCTTTTCCAGTCAATGCGTCAAAACCTTCGGTGATAAGTTTATTTCGGATAAAATCATAATCAGCTTTAATTTCTTTTATCAATTCGTCATCTTTTGCAAAGTCCAAACTCGCTACTTTCAATAACGCTCCTGATTCAGAATTTTTTCCGTTCCACTGTACTGCGCAGAAGACGATAGTTTTAAACTTTGCCCAACAATGACTTTTAAAAAATGGAAGGGCTTTCAATTCTGTGGGGTTAATCATTGTTATCGCCATTGTCTCTTTCGGTACAAGATTATCTCTCACATAGCGGAAAGCAACAGATTTTAATTCGTAAGTTAGTCCATTCGGCGCTTTTGAAACATTGGTTTTTAGTCCTGCCAATCGTTCCAAAACCAGTCCTTTCCAACCCTTATTTTGCTTGCCCGTTTCGTAAGTCGTAATTCCATGTTGCAGAGCAAGTTTTCGTAAATCTTGCCCAATATACTTCTTTAAATTACTTATAGCTATTGCTCTTGTAATTATTTGCATAAATTTAACTCTATGGAATGTGGTTTTCTGTTTTTCATGAGATATTTATTCGCACTACTTCCAAGCAAAACAATAGCGTCATAACCCATTTTTTGCGCCTTTTTATACATTTTTGCATCGAGCGTGATTCGCCGTTTATACCAATCTTTACGATCGTCTAAGTCAGAAAGGCACAATTTTTTATAATTCATTGGGAATAATATTTTGAGAATATTTGTTTCCGAAGTTCCATATACTGGATTCGTAATATTTACTTTTTCAGGAATATCATTTGGCCTGCCATAAAATTCTGCTTGCTGATATGTTGATGCAAGAAACTTTCCACGTTTTTTATATGCGTCTGGATCTCTAGGTGTTACATGCCACCAAATGGACTGGTTTATCTTTTTTATGAGTATATTTTTGTTTTTTGTGTTCATATTTATGAATACCTATTTTTCAAATTGCGTTCTAACTCCTCAAATCGCTTTATTGATAAATCCAAATATTTTGATTCAATATCAATACCGATAAATTTCCTTCCCGAGAGATAACTGGCAATACCTGTTGTCGAACTTCCTGTAAAGGGGTCAACGATTAAATCGCCCTTATTCGTACTTGCAAGCACAATTCTCTTCAATAAATGTTCTGGCTTTTGCGTGGGATGTTTGCCAAACTTCTTTTCAATATTTTTAGGGGTCCCCATTGCCCAAACCGAGCGCATTTGAAGACCGGGTTTCTTTAACGCATCCTCGGGCCAAGTGCCGTTTTTCATTAAGTCATAATTAAAAATATGTTTTGCATTTTTATCTTTTCTTGCCCATACAAGTGTTTCATGACTTGCAGTAAAAAAACGGCAACTCAAATTCGGCGATGCATTCGGCTTAAACCATGCAATATCGTTAAGCACATGGAATCCCGCAATTTGAAGGGCAAAACCGCATTGATAAATTGAGTGGTACGTTCCACTAATCCAAATTGTTCCGTTTGGTTTTAATATTCGTCGGCAGGCTTTTATCCATTCAACATGAAATTCAAAATTCTTTTGGGTTCCATTACTCAAATCCCAATCGCCTTTTTTTACACTTACCATTTTCCCGTTTTGACAAGTAAAGCTACCGCTTGAAAGAAAATAAGGCGGGTCAGCAAAAATCATATCAACTGAATTTTCTGGAAGTTCCGGCAATACTTTCAAACAATCGGAATGGTATAACTTAAACCTAGGCTTCTTGTAATATTCTTTTATCATAATTACCATTTCATCATACGGTGTAGTAATTAATCCCAAAATTTCTGCCATTTTAACCCCGCTTTCACATTTAAACCAACAATAAACAAAACGTATTTTCTGTCGAAATCAATATATATCAACTATTATGATAACAAATAATTTAAAAAAAATCCTCGAAAAAATGCAATCCATCGTCAGTTTGAAAACATTCTTGTTTTGCTTTCCTTCCGCAGTAAGTTGTACAATGAATATCATATTGGTTACGTAATCGCGTGAAGTATTGATACAGTTGGGATGGGAGAATACGATGAAAATCCGTGAATCCGAAACGTTAGAACTCAAAAAGAGCACGTCTGAACACAAAGAAGCAATAATCGCGATTTCCGCTATATTAAACAAACACCAAACCGGCGAGCTCTATTTCGGTATAAAAGACACCGGCGAAATCGTGGGGCAGGACATAAGCGACAAAACATTACGCGATGTTTCCCGGTTAATATCCGAAAATATTGAACCCAAGATATTTCCGAACGTAACCGCAAAAAAGTTGGCAGGTAAAACATGTGTCTACATAAAATTCGCCGGTTCAGCAATCCCGTATTTCGCGTATAACCGCGCGTACATCCGGGTCGGTTCTACAGACCGGCAGTTAAGCGCGAGGGAATTGGAGAATATGATTCTAGCAAAGAATAAAGACAAACTTCGGTGGGACACCGGCATTTGTTCGGAAGCTAATGTCAGAGATATCAGTTCCCGTAAGCTCAAATCATTCCTAAAAATAGCTGGGTTGAAATACGACACTTTGAAGAGTTCACTAAACAAACTCAAACTAATGATTGACGGCAAAGTTTTGAATACCGCGATAATCCTTTTTGGCAGAAAACCAACAACGTTTTTCTCGAACGCAAAACTCAGATGCGCAGTTTTTGCTACTACGGACACTTCTTACCCGCTTGATATGAAAGATTTTGACGGCGACTTGTTTTACCTGATTGAACGTGCCGAGGAGTATATCTTAGAACATATTCATATCGGTATGAGGTTGGAAGGCTTGCGTAGGATAGACCTCCCGGAAATCGATAAAGAAGCGGTCCGGGAAGCAATTATCAACGCTTTTTGCCATCGCAACTATTTTGAACCGGATTCTGTGAACATCGCGATTTTCAAAAACCGGCTGGAAATACGAAGCCCGGGCTTACTTTACGGTAATTTGACGATAGCCCAAATAAAAACTGAGATGATTTCAGAACGCAGGAATGAATTGATATCCGAACTATTTCACCGCGTACATTTTATCGAAAAATGGGGACGGGGCATAAGGTTGATTATGTCCAAAGAACCGGGTACTAAGTTTAAAGAAGTAGGGACTCATTTTATTACAGTGTTTAAACGCAAACACTCCGACGGTAACGAAGTTGTCTCTGTCCCAGGCAAAGACACTGTAAAAGACACTGTAAGGGACACTGTAAAGGTCCCAGAAAAGGTCACAGTAAAAGTCCCAGAAAAGGTCACAGTAAATCAACGGAAAATATTAGTTATCATAAGACGGAATAGACACGTCACGATTGCTGAATTAGCAATAATTGTAAAAATGTCAGATAGGAAAATAAAAGAAAATCTTTCAAAGTTAAAAGAAAAGAAATTGATCCGCCGAATTGGGCCGGATAAGGGCGGCTATTGGGAGATAGTGAAACCGGGTTGAAACGGATATTCGCAACTTGCCAGGAAGCAAACGTAAAGGCAGAGTTTAGGAAATTGAAGAGCGGATTTTTGGTCACTTTCCAACGTCCCACCCCCCCAGTTACCCCCCCTAGTTACCCCCCAAGCTGAGGGGGATAAACATTTGCAGGTACTAACAGAGCTAGAAACCAGAATATTGGTTTTAATAAAAGAAAACGAGAGGATATCACGGGCAGAAATAGCGCAGGCGTTAAATATTGATTCAGATACAGTAAAGGAATATTTGAAACGGTTGAGAAACAAAAATATTATCAAACGATGCGGTTCAACCAGCACGGGCCATTGGGAGATAATAAAAATTGGCATGAAACAGTAGTAGTTAACCCCTTCACGAATTTAGTAACTCCCGGAAACGTTTGAATTTCACAAGCGCGTTTTCTCTCTTAGACCATCGTCCTATTTCTTTTAAATTAACTTCTTGCGCTGTTGCTACCATTATTGCCTGATCCAGGGACTGCAGGTCATTCCAATGATAAAACGCAGCAAGCCGGTCTTTCACGCAATCCGTTGGAGTGAATAGCTTAAGAGCTTTTATTTTATTGAACTTTGTTATCGGCACTTCGTTTCCTATGGAGACCGGGCCCGGGGGGAACTCGATAAAAAACGGGCAGTTGTTGTTAATAAACTCCCGGCATTGTTTTTTCTTTGTGAACCCAATACTTTTTAACGCTTTAACAATTTTTTCTGTTGGTACAGCCGTAATATAATCGAGGTCGCCTGAAATGTACTTATTACGCGAATATATCGATACGCACGCCCCGCCTACCAGTACCGCGTCAATCCCGTGTTTTGCCAACTCAGTGCTTACCAAAATCGCTAACTCTTTGGTACCGATATTCCGTAAATCTTTGTTCATAACGGCTTGCCTTTTCTTCTAGGCCTTGTCCTCAACCGGTAGTATTTCACAATTTCTTCTTCAGGCAATAAGTCCATAGCTTTCTGCAGAAGCGTTTTGAGTTCTAGTAGAAAAGGATATCTTGGGTTGAATGTATACAACCTGGTCCTGCCTTTATCCTGGCCGACAATAATACCGCCGTTTTCCAGGCGCCGTAGCTGCTGTAAAATACCGTTGAGCGGTATATCGTATACCCTGGACATTTTCCTTGCGTATCCGTCTCCGTACGCTTGTATGAAGAACAACACTTTTTCAGCTACTATATTGCCGAACAAGGATTCTAACATAAATACCCTCCCAATAAAACGTATGACCATATAATATGGTCGTATGACTATAATATATGGTCATTATATAATAGCGTTAGTTAATTGTCAACCGTATACCTATTCTTTCTTCTGTGCTTATATATCTGTTTCACTAACTTACTGATTTTCTTTTCAGTAACTATCTTTACATTCCGCGCTTTTGTTAGTTTGCGGGTCGCTAGATACTTCAGTTCTTTCTTCAGTTTAATATAGCTTTGCAGCCGTTTATCATCCAGCTTGCCGTTTTCTATTGCGCTTGTCACAGCGCAACCGGGTTCATTGGTATGTGTACAATCACTGAATTTGCATCCAACCGCAAGTTCCTGAATATCATTGAAAGTTTTAGTTAACGTACCTTCGTTTATCCATAGTTGTAGTTCGCGTAACCCGGGGTTGTCAATAACAATCCCGCCGCCGGGAAGCAGTATCATTTCTCGCTGGGTGGTTATATGCATCCCCCGGCAGTCACGTGCGCGCACCGCGCCGACTTTCTGTTTTTCTTCTCCGAGCAGGCGGTTAATAATTGTTGATTTTCCTACGCCCGAAGAGCCCAGGAAGGCGGTGGTAGTTCCTGCAACAATGTATTTCCGGATATTGTCGATTCCATCGCTATTAAGAGCGCTCATCGTTACTATAGGAATCCCTAACGCAACAGTTTCCACTTCCTTAATCTTTTCCTGAACATCCGGGCACATATCGGTTTTGTTCAGTACGATAACAGGAGTCAATTTATTTTCCTGTGTAACGGACAGGTAACGCTCAATGCGCCGGAGGTTATAATCGCCGTCAAGGCCGTTGACCAAAAACACGGTGTCAATATTCGCTACCAACACCTGCTCGTCTGTCACATCGCCAGCCACTTTTCTGGAAAACTTACTCATTCTCGGAAGAACGCCGGCGATTATGGCAGTATTGCCTTCATCCATCATTTCTGCAGCCACCCAGTCGCCGACAACAGGGTAAGTGTTCATCGATTCCGGCTTGAACCGCAATATTCCTCGAAGCTCAGCGGTTAGCTCGCCAAAAGCGCTGTAAACCAAATATTTTTCTCTATCTGCTTTTACAACTCGGGCAGGAAAAGTTGTTTGCGTCTTTATCTCGTTATAATTTTTCTCGTGGAATTCGTTCCATCCCAACTCGTGTAGGTTCATTAAATACAGCTCCTTAAACCCTCTCTTACTCCAATACTATTACCTTAATTTGTTTATCTACAAGCCGTTCAAATTGTTGCGCATAGTTTTTCCCGGGTTCGTAATGCATGGGGATTACGATAGACGGCGCGATTTTGTTGGACAGCTCAGCTGCACGTTCGGTACTCATTGATAAGTTATCGCCGTTGATAGGCAGAAGCGCTGCGGTAATATTTTTGATATTATCCATTTCGGGGACATAGTCCGTATCCCCGGCATGGTAGATCCTCACATCGCGGGTTTCAATAATATACCCAGCTTTGTTACTCGATTTCGCGTGAGGGATTATACCCAAAAACCCGGGTTTAACGTTGTACGCCGGTACTACTTCAAAGCTGATACCGTCCATAGAACATTTTTCGCCTGGTACTACATTTTTTGTTGTGTACCCGCGTAATGTTTTAGTAACTTCCAATGGCCCGATAACAACAGTCCCGGGTTTAGCTATTTTCTTGATATCATTCAACGCCAAATGGTCACTGTGTGCATGCGTAACAAAAATATAGTCCGCAGGTTTGGGGTCTGTAAATCCTAAAGGATCGATATATATTATTTTATCCGGAGTTTCGATCATAAACCCTGCTGGTAGAAAGTCAGTATTAACGATTCCCATAACGTACATATGTACCGCGCCAAGATGTGTGAGTACCACATCATTTGATAACCGTACGCTCTGTAGTACAGGGTTGCGTTTAGCGCTTGGCGTGATACTGAACACTGTGCAGCCGTACACAAATAATATTGTGAATACAATAAATATCAGTTTTTTCATAAATTAACTCTTACATAATTATACACACTAGAATCGGATTGGACAATACATAAGTTTATAGACTGCCAAAATATAATTGGATCGCAGCAATGTGGTATAATCTACTCAAAGTTTTCGTGAGCACAAGGAGGAAATATGAACGAAGAAGTGAATTTAAAAACGCTGAAAAAAAAGGTAATCCTGCTTTTCATCGGCGTCTTTGTAATTTTAGGTTCACTATTTTTTTTGCCAGCCTGGACTTTGAAATATTGGGAAGGATGGGTATACATTTTTATCATTGCGATTCCGATGTCAATATTCGGGTTATACTTACTGAAACACGACCCAAAACTGCTTGAACGCAGGGTGAGGATGAAGGAAAAACAGAAAGATCAAAAACTTATCGTTAAACTATCATTACTATTATACCTCCCTACCTTTATGCTGCCAGGATTCGATAAACGGTTTGGATGGTCGGATGTCCCGCTTGTGTTGACAATAATCTCATTTGTAATAGTCTTTCTAGGGTATATGATGACAATATATGTATTTAAAACAAACAGTTACGCGTCACGTATTATTGAGGTTGAGCAGGGACAAAAAGTTATCGATACCGGCCCATACGCGTTTGTCCGTCATCCAATGTACCTGTCACTAATCATTTTTTATTCGTTCACTCCGCTGGCGTTAGGTTCCTACTGGGCAATGATCCCAGCATGCATGTTTGTGTTAGTATTCATCCCGAGGATAATCGGGGAGGAACGTGAACTATTGAAAAATTTGACGGGGTATCAAGAGTACACGCAAAAGGTTAAATACCGCTTGTTCCCCGGTGTGTGGTAGACAATTGAACATAATGATTATCTATAAACGAGGATAGGTATGGTTAAAACAAAAATTGTTTGTACAATCGGCCCGGCAAGCGATACTGCTACAGTCATTAGAAAACTGGTATTCGCGGGGATGGACGTTGCGCGCTTGAATTTTTCGCATGGGTCACAAACTGACCATAAACGTCGTATTGGTATGATACGGCAGCTCAACAAAACATACCGGCGTCGTATCAGGATACTGCAAGACCTTGAAGGCCCGCGGATACGAATAGGGAAACTTAAACATAATATTGAGATCAAAAAAAAAGATGTTGTATATCTCACAAATAAACCAGCGCGGATAGGGAAAAATATTATTCCATTCGATTATGAAGGTTCATTGAACGATATTAAAACAGGATCCCAGGTGTTTATCGATGACGGTACTATAACACTTCTTGTGAAAGGCCGTTCTATGGATTACCTGAAGACAGAAGTAATCGTTCCGGGGATTATAAAAGAACATAAAGGGATCAACATCCCTGGTGCTGTGCTGAAATTTCCTGGGTTATCTGAAAAAGACATTTCTGATATCCATTTTGGTATCGCACAAAAAGTTGACTATATTGCACAGTCGTTCGTTAGAAATACAACTGATATACTTAATGTACGGAAAGTACTGGCAAGGCATTGTTATACCGGTAAACTTATCTCAAAAATAGAAAACCGTGAGGGTATTAACAATATCGACGAAATAATTGAATCTTCTGACGGTATTATGATTGCGCGGGGAGACATGGGCGTTTCAATCCCTATTTACGAAATACCTATGGTACAGAAAGAAATTATTAAGAAATGCAATCGCGCGGGTAAGTTTGTAATCACAGCAACACAGATGCTGGAAAGTATGACGGATAACTTACGGCCAACCCGTGCTGAAGTTACCGACATTGCCAATGCTGTGTTGGACGGTACAGATTATGTAATGCTCTCCGGTGAAACCGCTGCGGGCCGCTATCCTACGGAAGCTGTTGATATGATGAACAAAATCCTTAAGTTTACAGAAAAATCAAGAATTATGGGATAGGAAAGAATGTTTTATTATGGAAGATTGGAAGAAACTACAAACATATTTCCGGGCGAAAACGTTGCCAAAACACGACCTGCGCACGGTGTGGATGGGTAGGGTTTATACAAAAACCTGTGGGGTACAGCCAATACCCATTCTAAGGGCGTTAGCTTTTCAAGCCGTCCTGGAAAACTGTAAGGTTATAATCCACGATGACGAACTTATTATCGGTTCATTAGAAGGCTTGTTTTCGGATACTTATCCGGCTGGTATCACAGCCCGGTCTGCTGAACTTTATACAAAAAAGTATAACGAAATCGGAAGGCGAACTTTCCAGTCGAACTACGACCATGCCGCGGTGGACTATGCAACATTGCTGAAATTAGGCTTACCCGGGATACGTAATCGCGCAGAAAAACGGTTAAAACAAGTAAAGTCAAAGGATGAGAAAGATTTTCTTACCGCAATAATTATTACGCTTAACTCAACAATACAGTTTATCTTGCGTTACGCAGAAAGTTGTGAAGCTCGTAAATTATCAAAACTTTCGCGTATCTGCAGAAACATCGCTGAGAAACAACCCGCCACTTTTCGGGAAGCGCTCCAACTTGTTTGGTTCATCCACCTAATCTTCGCTATTGAGTATAGAGGCGCAATGGCGTTAGGACGGGTTGATCAGTACCTATACAGTTTTTACATCCGCGATATCAACCGCAGAACACTTTCCCGGGAAACAGCGCTCAACCTCGTGCAACAGTTATGGGTAAAACTTGAAGAACCCGGCATCCCGAATACTATACAAAACATCTGTATAGGCGGGGTTAAACCCAACGGGAAAGATGCGGTAAACGAATTGAGCTACATTTGTTTGGAAGCAACCGCAGCAGTTAAAACGCCGAACAGTAACCTCAGTGCGAGGTTACACGACAAAACAGCGGATAAGTTTTTTAAAGCTTGCGGAAAAGTTATCCGGACGGGGATAGGATTCCCTGCGGTATTCAACGATGAAGTCTTGATCCGCGCGCTTATGAAAAAGGGTATTTCTCTTAAAGATAGCCGCGATTATTGTATGGTAGGATGTATCGAAACCTTTCTACCGGGAAAACAACCGCCTTGGTCGGATAGCAGGTTCAACATCCTCGAATGTGTCAACCATGCATTACGGGAAAACACGGAGGGTACTTACAAACAGTTTATTTCAGCGTTCAACAAACAGGTTAAGCTCGGTGTAGCGCAGCATGTAAAAATAATTAATGCGTATAAGTTACGGTTTCCGGTAGATAAGTATATGGACCCGTTTATCTCAGCATTTACATTGGATTGCATACAAAGAGCGCGGGATATTAATGCCGGAGGAACGCGGTATCCCGGATTTCACGGTATTGCAGGGATGGGCATGGCAACAGCAGCAGATTCTATTGCCAGCATAAAAAAACTGGTTTTTGAGGACAAAGTTTGTACGGTAAAAAAACTGGTACACGCGCTTGACAACAACTTTGAAGGCTACGAAATTCTGCAGCAGCAGCTTATCAACAAAGCGCCGAAGTACGGGAATGGTAATCCTTATGTTGATAAAATAGCGAGGGATATCACAAAAACTTTTTGTCAGGCAGTGCATAAACATAGAATCCCGCTGTATAACGGTCGGTATGTACCTTTGATGGCAGCGAATACCGCAAACATCCGTGCGGGGAAAGAAACCGGTGCGACGCCTGATGGCAGGTACGCGGGTACTGCGTTAAGCGATGCTGCGTCTCCGCATTTCGGGCGGGATAAATCAGGCCCGACCGCTATTATGGAATCATTGTCAAACATCGACTACACTTCAGTAACCGGGGGTACGGTTGTTAATATGAAGCTTAACCCGTCAATACTCGCGGGTGAGGCTGGGTTAGCCCGGTTCGCTGCGTTACTGAAAGCATTCGTCAAAATGAGGTTACAGGAATTACAGTTCAACGTAACCAAAACGGAAGTAATGAAAGCTGCTCAACAAAATCCTGGACAGTACAGCAACCTTATTATACGGGTATCAGGGTTCAGCGCATTTTTTGTACATTTATCGAAAGAGGTACAGGATGATATCATCCGCAGGACAGAACAGGGAAGCGGTAGTATTTGATATCCAGCGGTTCTCGATCCATGACGGGCCGGGGATCAGGACAACAGTGTTTTTTAAAGGGTGTCCTTTACACTGTTGGTGGTGCCATAATCCTGAATCGTGGTCCAGCCAACCGGACTTGTTTTTTAATAAAGCCGAATGTATATCCTGCCATCACTGTATAAAATCATGTAAGACAGGTGCGGTGACACAAAAAGGATTCGATAGAGCTAAATGTCTAACCTGCGGGGATTGTACTGCCGGATGCCCGGTATCGGCAAGGGAAATTGTTGGTACAAAAGTATCTCTTCCCCGCCTGATGAAAGAAGTATTGAAAGATAAAGTGTTTTACGATTACAGTTCCGGAGGGGTAACAGTATCGGGAGGCGAACCTCTTAACCAGTCCGGGTTCGTGACAAACTTTTTTATGGAATGTAAGAAAAACAGGATTTCTACAGCCTTACAGACCTGCGGGTATGGAAGCAAGAACGGTTTGTTATCGGTACTAAAGTATACGGACATTGTAATGCTGGATATCAAGCATATTGATGATAAGAAACACAGGGAAGCAACCGGTGTGTCAAATAGGTTGATCCTGGAAAACGCGGAACTTATCTCAAAAACCGGAATCCCTATGGTAATACGGATACCTGTGATACCGGGATTTAACAGCACAAGAAATGAAATTGTGGGGATAACAAAATTCGTTACCCGCTTGAAAATGGTTAACAAAATATTGTTGCTAAAATATCACAATCTGGGAATGTACAAATGGAATTTTCTCGGTAAGAAGCCTCCGGTATTTCCTGCTGGTATAAGTAATACTGAATTCAAAAGGTTATGTTCTGTCTCTAAAGCAATTTCTTTTGATGACAATATAAGTCTTATATAGAAATTGCATTGTTGCCACTTCCTAAGTTGAAGTTCACGCAGCCCCGGTTATCACCTTTACGTACAGCACCGACTGTTTGTTTGTCTTCACCGAGTATGCGGTTAATAATTGTTGATTTTCCTGGTTAAACCTCATCTTCCATCTGAGCTCAGCATAACACCGCTACTTATCATCAGGTAGTTTATCAGACTTGTACGGGTTAATATAACCATAGTAGAAAAAAGTCAGTAATATGCAGAACTCGGCACTTCCTCGTTTTAACAGAATTGCTTACAATAAATATGTCAGCTATTTTTATAGCAATGCAGTGTCACGGGTATTCTTACGAAAATAGAATTGGGTGGGGAGGGTAATATTATGAATTCAACAGCGTTACACGAAAAACTTATTACTTCTGAAATCCGTTACCGCCGCCTTTTTGAAGCTGCAAAAGATGGGATATTAATTCTTGATGCAAGCACGGGTAAAATAATAGATATTAATCCTTATTTAATTAAAATGCTTGAATATACAAAAGAGGAGTTGCTTGGTAAGAATCTCTGGGAACTAGGCCTTTTTAAAAATACTGTTGCAAGCAAAGTATCTTTTAAGAAATTACAGGACAAAGAATATATCCGTTATGACAATTTACCCCTGGAAACCAAAAACGGTAAACGTCTGGAATTTGAGTTTGTAAGCAATGTTTATCAAGAAGGCGATAGAAAAGTCATACAGTGCAACATCCGGGATAATTCAGAGCGCAAATTAGCGGAAAAATCACGAATAACACTTCAGCAGCAACAGTTACTCCTAAAAAATAATGAAGCGGAACAACTCAAAGCATACAATCGGCAATTGAGCTTACAGAATGCTATTCTAGATTCTATCATCAATAGCGCAGCAAGAACGCTTATTATTGCACTTGATAAACATTACTGTTATATGGCTTTTAACAAGAACCATCGTTTGGAAATGAAAAAAGTATATAACGCCGAAATTGAAATCGGTAAATCTATGCTGGATTACATCAGCATTCCGATAACTAGGTCAGCTGCAAAGATTAGTTTTGACCGCGTGCTTAATGGAGAAAGTTTTGTTGAACAGCAATTTCAGCCAAATACAGGCAGCTATTATGAATTTAACTGGAACCCGATTAATTCTCAGGATGGAAAAGTTGTTGGGATAAATCTATTTGTCAACGACATCAGTGAGCGCAAGAAAACAGAGAACGAACTAAAACAAAGCGAAGCAAAATATAGGAACATATTCGAACAATCTAATAATGCAATCATTATTGCAGATGTTGATACCGGAATAATCCTTGATGCGAACCAAAGTGCAGAAATATTATTGGGTAGAAACAAACAAGAAATCATTGGAATGAATAGATCTCTGATACATCCTTTAAATGAAAAAGAAATTTATGAAAAGCAATTTCGGGATCATGTTGAAAAAGAAAAAATATCGTATGACGAGGCAATAATTGTTAGGAAGAACGGAACTCAATCCCTGGTACAAATAAATGCTTCTATAATAGAACTAAAAGGAAAAAAAGTAATACAGGGTATCTTCCAGGATATCACCGAGCATAAGCGGATGGAAGAAGAAAAAGAAAAACTGACATACCAGCTTCTACAATCACAGAAAATTGAATCCATTGGCATTCTTGCCGGCGGTATTGCGCATGATTTCAATAACCTGCTAACCACCATCAAAGGATATTCTGATCTGATAAAGAGCAGTATAAACGAAACGAATCCCATAAATGCTGATGTAAATGAAATAATAAAAGCTAGCAGCCGCGCAGCGGATCTTACAAGGCAATTACTTCTTTACAGCAGAAAACAACCTATGAATGTAATAAACCTTAATGTAAACAGGATTATAGAAAACATAGCAAAAATGCTAAAACGCATTATTGGCGAGGATATTCGAGTACAAATGGATTTGGTTCCTGATCTATGGGATATTTCTGCGGATGAATCACAAATTGAACAAATTATTGTGAATCTAACAAACAATGCACGTGATGCAATGGCTATAGGAGGAATCCTGACTGTAAAAACTGAGAATATAATATTAGATAAAGAACAAGCTATGCCTATTATTGACGCATATCCCGGCAGATTTATCAGGTTTTCATTTCAGGACAGTGGGATAGGAATAGGTGAAAACGTTTTACCGCACATATTTGAACCGTTCTATACAACAAAAGACGTAGGGAAAGGTACGGGCCTTGGGCTGTCAGTGGTATATGGTATTGTTAAACAGCATAAAGGATGGATAAATGTTTGTAGCGAATCCGGTAAAGGAACTATATTTAAAATATACCTTCCTAAATCTTCAGCAACACTTGGTGTGGAAGTAACAAAAGAGACAACTAAGTATCAAGATGTTAAAGGGCACGGAGAAAGAATTTTAGTTGTTGAAGATGAAGAAGGAATAAGCAAAATGGTTAAGAGGTTTCTCTCATCAAATGGCTATATTGTGTTTATAGCAAAAACTGTTAAAGAAGCGCTTGAAGTATATAAAACTGAAAAAGGGAATTTTAACCTGGTTATCAGCGATGTCATACTGCCGGATAAAACAGGCCTTGAATTAGTTACCCAACTGCTGTTAGATAATCCTAAACTCAAAATAATTTTATCTAGCGGGTATCTTGACGATAAATCCGAGTGGAAAATGATACAGAAAAAGGGGTATAAGTACATTCAGAAGCCTTTTGAGTTAAAACAATTGCTCGTTGCTGTAAAAGAAGTTTTGGGTAAATAATAATGTATGTAAACACGCTTGAATGAGGTAAATGTGATAAAAAAAGTTAAAGCCACAGTTAAGAGTAAACCCCAAAAAACTGTAGAACAGAAAATATGCGGATTTAAAACCAGGTATTTGGAATTGTTCAATAATATAAATAGCGGTGTGGCAGTCTATAGGTGTGTAGATGACGGCAAAGATTTCATATTTGTAGATTTCAATAAAGCAGGGGAAAAAATTGATGGAGAAAAAAAAGAAGATCTAATAGGGAAGTCAATATTTGAAGTTCGGCCCGGGATTGAAGAATTCGGATTACTGGAAGTATTCAGGAGAGTGTGGAAAACTGGAATTTCCGAATATTACCCTGTTAAAAAATATACGGACCATCAGCTTACAAATTATTACGAAAACTTTGTTTATCGCCTATCGTCGGGTGAAATTGTTGCTGTTTTTAACAATGTCACTGAGCATAAACAAAATGGAGAAAAACTCCAGTATTCAGCAAATTTACTTGAAAATATATCGGATGCCCTAATTGCAACGGATATGCAATACAACATACAATTCTGGAACAAAATGGCAGAAAAGCAATACGGTTGGGCTGCCTCCGAAGTTATTGGACATCCAATGGAGATGTTTATCCAAAATGATTATATTGGAAAGTCGCTCGATATTGTGCTCCAAAAGATTTCGCAAGATGGTTGCTGGACAGGCGAGGTAACCCAGAACCGTCGTGACGGTACTCTCATGTCAATTATGTCAACTGTTTCAATAGTGAAAAATGATGTAAATCGGCCGATAGGTTTTATCGCTGTTAATCGCGATATCACCGAACGAAAAAATATGGAAAGCAAATTAGTTGAATCGGAACTGAAATTCAGGTATATCGCGGAAGATATTGTAGATGTAATATGGGTGATTGATTTGAAATCCATGAAATATTCGTATTATAGCCCATCAATAACTGGCCTTTTAGGATACGCTTTAGAGGAAGCAATCAAAATGCCACTGGAAAAAAAATTAACACCGGAATCATATAAAAAAGCAATGGTTGAGTTAAAGAAAGGGTTAGAGGAAGAAAACGTTCCTGGTATGGACCCAAATCGTACACGTATATTTGAAGTGGATGAAATACACAAAAACGGTTCAATTATTAATGTTGAAATAAAAGTAAAATTTCTTCGGAATGCGGCAGGTATCGCAACAAGTGTATTGGGTATTACCAGGGATATTACCGAACGAAAAAAGTATGAGGGACAAAAAGCGAAGATTAAACAAAAGATCCAGCAAACACAGCGGTTAGAGAGCCTCAGTGTCCTGGCTGGCGGGATCGCGCATGATTTCAATAATTACCTTACTGTGATTATCGGTAATCTTAGCCTATTGGAAGAAAGCGTTAACCAGTCAAAGGAAAATCAGGAAATCCTTAATGACGCTCAAAAAGCAACAATGAAAGCAAAAACATTGGCACATCAACTATTGATATTTTCAAAAGGCGGTGTGTTTAAGAAGGTAGTATTCAACCTTAAAGAAGCAGTCGATGGAATGGTAATCTTGCTTCACAGGACAAATATTGAGTACGCAGTAGAATCCAGTGGCGATTCTTTATTCATAAATGCTGATAGGTCACAGATTGAACAAGTGATAGAGAATGTATTGATAAACGCACAACAGGCGATGCCCAACGGAGGTAAAATAAACATAAGGCTTGGCAGTATTATCAATTCCGGCATGGAAAACCCGTTGTTAGCAGAGGGTAAGTATAATGTCTTAACAGTTGAGGATACCGGTACAGGAATACCGGATACTATTTTACCCCAAATCTTTGACCCTTTTTTTACTACAAAACATGAAGGCAGCGGGTTAGGCCTGGCAATAGCATATTCCGTAATAAAAAAATATGGCGGCGAGATCAAAGTTAAATCTATACCCGGAGAAGGAACTACGTTTACTATTCTTTTACCGGCCGTAGAGGAAGCGATAGAAGAGGAAGTGGAAGTTGAGAGTGTAATACCCGGTAACGGCAGGATACTGGTTATGGATGATGAAGAATCTATATTAGCAATAGCAGAGAAAATGCTTGCCAAACTTGGATACGATGTTGTTACTGCCAGGAATGGAGAACAAGCAGTTGAGATATATAAACAGG
>Ga0265292_1001006_pt1 | contig 28362 bp, 21 predicted proteins | sample Munlanlewell296A_FD_189080 | JGI IMG/M metagenome (GOLD analysis project Ga0265292, IMG submission 189080) | Leachate microbial communities from a municipal landfill in Southern Ontario, Canada - Leachate well 296A | ecosystem: Engineered > Solid waste > Landfill > Unclassified | place: Canada... | reverse complement strand
GCACTAGTGTTGCGTTAAGCAACATTTCGCACCTTACAATTTAGCTAATAATAAAGAAAAATTAGCATTTTTTGATTGCGCACGATTTCAATTCTGCTAAGATGATTTTATTAACATTTAATAAAATCACTATGCACCAAGGTAAATATATTTTCGCGCAAATCACTGATTTTATTCCTCGTCATGAATTTGATAAATTTGTAACACACCGCCTTGGCAATCAGCGAATTCGCAGTCTGGATTGCCGCGATCAGCTACTCGCCATGATGTTCGGACAATTATCAAACTTGCGAAGTTTGCGGGGAATTGTCCTCTGTCTGAACGCTCATTCAAATTTATTGTATCACCTTGGCTTTAAATCAAATCGTTTTACGCTTTCAACTCTGAGCCGAGCCAATGAAAATCGCGATTGGAGAATCTATCAAGATTTATCAAAAATTTTGATTGATAAGGCCAGAAAACTTTATCTCCATGATAATGATTTCTCGATCGATTTGCAAGGAGCGGCCTACGCGCTGGATTCTACGGTGATTGAACTATGTTTAGCCACCTTCAAATGGGCATATTTCGAACTGGGAAAATCCGCTGTGAAAATTCACACCCAACTGGATCTGAGAGGCAATATTCCATCCTTTTTCCTCATAACCGAGGCAAAAAAACATGATATTAATTTCTTGGATGTTCTCGAGTTCGAAGCAGGAGCGTTCTACATTATGGATCGCGGCTACTTTGACTTCGCGAGGCTCTATCGGATACATTTGCAAAAAGCTTTTTTCATTATTCGCGCGAAAGGCAGTCTGTCGTTTGAAAGAATCTATTCGCAACATATTGATCGCGCCATCGGTTTGCGTTGCGACCAGATTATTAAACTTAAACATTTTTATTCCAGAAAACATTATTCTGAAAAGTTAAGGCGGATAAAATATTATGACAAGGAGACAGATAAATATTACACTTACTTAACAAACAATTTTGAAATTGACGCTAAAAAAATTTCTGATCTCTACAAACACCGCTGGCAGATTGAACTGTTTTTCAAGTGGATCAAACAGCATTTAAAAATTGAGGTGTTCTGGGGACACTCCGCTAACGCGGTTAAGACGCAAATTTGCATTGCTTTGTGCGCTTTTCTATTAGTGGCTATTATGAAAAAACAACTGAAAATGGAACAAAATTTATACGATATTCTACAAATTTTACAAGTCTCGCAATTTGAGAAAACCGCTATACAAACGCTAATTTCAGAAACTGAATATAAATTATCTGAAAACAGTTTGCAAAAACAGCTAGATTTACGGTATTTTTAACGCAACACTAGTGGGCAAACTCTTGTTTGCTGTTAGGCCATCTCAATATCAGGCCTGGATTTTTGTCTTTAGATTGCCCTACCACAACATATTCATGTTTCTCTCCTTTTAATGTGGTATATTTGACAAGCCGGCCAACTTCAAACTCTCTGTTTCCCAAAGTAATCTTTTCCTGTTTTTTCTCAGTCGCCGCAGATACGCGATTTTCTGTTATTTCTGATCCAGCGCCTGCCAAAGAAGCTGGCGGTTCCTCACTTTCCTGTGTCCGATCCAAACCTAAAGTGTCAGCGTCGTCTTCTTGCTCCGACGCTTCTGCCACGCTAGACGAGGAGTCTGTCTCCAACTCAACTGTCCTCCCTCTTCTTAAAAAAGAAAGCAGCCGCGCCATACTATCTACAAATTTTTGTCTTAATGTTTTTATTTCTTGCGAAAGGTCTGCCGCTTCTTCTTTCAAATCTTTAACCTGAACGCCTGCTGCCGTATCTTCCGCAACCGCTGCTTCTGCCCCGCGAACATGCGCAGATGTTTCTCCAGCTTCAGCGCTAGCTTGAGAGCTAACATCTTGGACAATCGTCTTCGCAACTTCAACTGCGCGTTCTGGAGTTTTTACATCTTTATCGACCTGCCCTCTTTGTTGTTCCAACCTATCTAAATCCTCAAGATACGCCACCTCTTTTTCCCATCGTTTCCCAAAACCCATTTTATCCGCGAGAACGCTAAAAGCGCCTGGGCGTTTGGGTTGCTTGAGCGAGCGTTCTTTGGATTTTTCTCTTTGACTGTTGCTTGTTTCTTGTTTTGGCATAAATTTGATTATTGGATTAATGGATTAATGGTTTACGAGTTGGCGGGTTGATTGATTAAAAAAATACTTTACTGTTTTACTGTATTGCGGCATGGGGCTCTCTTGCCGCGGTAAGGTTGAGTTAACTCCTACGAAAGTCGGTCAATATTTTTTTTCACCTTTTTTATTTTCTCGGCATCACCCCTCTCCATTGCTTCGGCTAAAATATGATCGGCTTTTTTTCTGATCTCTTCATTTTTGGAACGAAAAAAAGCAAAAGCCTTAAATGCTTCCAAAAGAATTTGCTTTATATTTTGGATGTTCATAAAATAATTAATTATTAAACCGAGAACTTGTCCGGCCCGTCTTCGCCCGTCCGCCAGCTGGCGGACGGGCTACGCCGGGTAAACTCCATCAACGGACGGAGACGGAACTTGTCCGGCGCAGTCCGCCAGCTGGCGGACGGAGATGAATTAAAATTTCCCGGTGCTTCCCATTCTGCCATGGCCGCGCGAACTGTCTGATAATTCATCCGTCTCCACAAGATTGACAATTGCAATTGGACAGATTACTAGCTGGGCGATTTTTTGCCCTTTTTCCACTTTGTATATTTCTTGCCCCAAATTGATCAATTGCACGCAGTATTCCCCCCGATAGCCGGCGTCAAATACTCCGCCGGTGGTATGAACGCCCCAATTACCCGCCACTCCTCCCTTGTCTTTGACAATCGCGGCGTAACCAACAGGAAACTCTAATGCGAAACCCAGCCAAAAAATATATCTCTCACCGGGTTTTATTTCATAATCTTCCAATGAGCGTAAATCCAAGCCAACATCTCCATGGTGAGCATAGGCGGGAATAATAACTTCCGGCTTGGATTTTTTAATTTTGATTTCCATATTTATTTACCAGTTGATCCAGTTGCTCATACAGCTTCTCCAAACTGCCGTTATTGTCTATTTGTTCAATCGCCTCCAAAGCAATCTCGCCAATCTCCCGCTCTGCCTCCCGCTCATGATCTTTTTTAAATTCTTCAAATGTCTTTTTTCTATCGTCTGAATTTTCGCCTCTCGCCACAATCCGTTCATATCGTTTTTCCCTATCAGCAAAGATATGAATCAGCTTAAATCCTAAAATTTCTTTTAGATATTTCGCGTCCGCAGGCCGCCTGATGCCGTCAATGGCAACTAAACTATTGGGGGTATTCTTGACATCCTCTGCCATCACTTTTGCCAGAGTGTCTTCACCAAAATTCTCCCGCAAAACACTGGAAATTTTTTGCATATTCTCCCGGCTCTGTTCAAGATACAGCCGGTCAAGCACATCGCGCAACATGCTGGAAAAACGATGCGCGCTCGCGCCATATTTTTCTTTTAAATAGGCGACAGCAGTTCCTTTGCCGCTGGCAATCTGCCCTACAAATCCAAGAATTATTTTGCTCATATTATTTAGCCCAATTGGAAACAAATTGGCGGCACTTTACTCCGGCGGCGTCGAACATACGGCGGGCGGCGACAAAAGCCGGCACATCGCGGTACTTGTCGCTTTCATAGACCACCTCAACAATGCCGTTTTGAATAATTGTCTTGGCGCATTCGTTGCAAGGAAAAAGCGTGGTATAAATTTTGCATTCTCTGGTTACATTGTTCGCGTTGTAAATCGCATTCTCTTCCGCGTGGCAAACGTACGCGTATTTCGTGTCAACCAATTCACCTTCCCGCTCCCAGGGGAAAACATCGCTGTCCACGCCGCGGGGAAATCCATTGTAGCCGAGGCCGACTACCACATTGCGCTGGTTTACCACCACGGCTCCGTTTTGCGTGGAAGGATCTTTGGAGCGCTCAGCAATCACCTTGGCAATGCGCATAAAACATTCGTCCCAAGAAATATAGTTGTCGCGGAATTTTATCATAATTTGAATCATAAAAAGATTATTTCTTTCCCAGTGTATCAAATTGCGAACGGGCTAGCAAGAGCAGCGTTTGGCCGCTTGGCGAGGTGGAAAAAATAAAAAACAGACCACGCAATCCTGTAACTTGTAATGTGTAACATGTAAAATTATAAGTTATAAGTTACACGTTACAAGTTACCCGAAGAAATCTATGATCTGTTTGTATCTGTAACAATCTGTTTAATCTGTAATCATTTTAATCTGCCAACACTCTAACGCTCGGTCCCATGCTGCTCGTCAAATACACTGATTTGATATAAATCCCTTTGGCGCTGACAGGCTTTACTTTTTTAACAGCGCCGATAAATACTTCAAAATTTTCTTTTAGCTTGGAATCATCAAAACTTACTTTTCCAATAATTTGATGAATATTGCAGGTATCATCATTTTTGAAGGCAATCTTCCCTGCTTTCATTTCTTTTAATATTTTGGCAATATCCGCGTCAACTGTGCCGCTTTTCGGATTAGGCATCAAGCCTTTTGGGCCAAGTATTTTGGCGGCGGCGGCCAACTTTGGCATCATCTCCGGCGTGGCCACGGCGATATCAAATTCAATCTTCCCGGTATCCTTTATTTTTTTTATCTCACTCTCTCCGCAAACCAAATCAGCGCCCGCTTCTCTTGCTTTTTTTTCATCATTTGACCCGACAAACGCCGCCACTTTTTTTGTCTTCCCTGTTCCGTGCGGCAACACAACCGTAGAGCGAATCTGCTGTTCGCCTTTCTTCGGGTCAATGCCGAGCTTTAGGTGCACCTCGACCGAGGCATCAAATTTGACATTGCTGGTTTCTTTGACGAGTTTGATTGCTTCGTCAATTGAATGAACTTTTGTTTTATCTATTTTGGCCTTAAGCGCGGCCATTCTTTTTGACATAACTTACTGATAACGGATAATCCTGATTTACGGATAAACTAGAATTGCGCGTTATTTTTATTAGTGGTGCAAACCCCCGAGTGGTCGGGGTCCCACGGTTAATAAATTCAAAATCCAAAATCCAAAATTGTTATTATGGATATGGTGAATTAAGGTGGCGTATTTATACTATACTATATTTATTTTGTCAAGCTTATGTACATGATGTTTAACAGGGGATGTCTGCTACAGGAACCGTTTCAAAGATACTGCCTTATTGTGTCGGCTGTTTTTCTAAACTTGATTTTTTCTTGTGAAGTCAGTTGGAGCGGCCAGAGACTCTCAACCCCACACTGCCCAATCACTGCTGGCGCGCCAAGGCAAACCCCGGAAATGCCATTCCAGTTTGTTAGACGCGCCGAAACAGGAAAAATCATGCGTTGATCAAATAAAATCGCTTCAATAATATATGAGACAACCTGAGCAATGCCGAAATAGGTCGCTCCCTTGCGGCTGATGATTTCATAGGCTTCACGCCTAATTTTTCTTTCTACTTCCTTGGCAATTTTTTTATCAAATCCTTTGAGCTGATCCACGCGCCTGCCCGCGATAGACACAGAACTCCATGCCACAAATTCACCATCCCCATGTTCTCCCAAGACAAAACCGTGCACATTGTGCGGACTAACGCTAAAATGATGCCCCAATTCAGTTTTCAGCCGGGCAGTATCAAGCGCTGTGCCGCTGCCCAATACTTGCCCGTAAGGGAGACCGGCGATCTCTTGGGCAAGATGCGTCAAAACATCAACCGGATTGGAAACAATGATAACCACCGCGGTATTTTTTATTTTCCCAATGCCGCTAAAAATTGATTTTAGTATCTTCTTATTTTTTTCTGCCAGATCTAACCTGGTTTCGCCTTCTTTTTGCGCCGCGCCGGCAGTAATTATTATGATATCAGCGTTGCTGGCATCTTCAAAGTCAGCGCCTTTTATGCGGCTAGTTTCTAAAAAACAGAGCCCGTCAGCAATGTCCATTGCTTGTCCGCCTTCTTTGGCTTCATCAAGATCAATAAGTATAACTTCCGCAGCTAAACTTTTTATGGCCGCGGTATATGCTATAGTGGAACCAACCGCTCCTGCGCCAATAACGGCAATCTTTGAATGAGGCTTGCTTATTTTTTTTATCATAAAAAAATGTCATCGATGTTATCATTTAGCCGCGATTATATTATATCAAAAAACTCAAAAAATAAAAATACCCGCAATAAATTGCATTAGCGCGTGATTATTGATATAATAATATACGACTTAACAGCCAACCATGCCAAAATTAACGCTTAATTAATTACTAACCAACCATTATGCTCATCAAAGCTGGAGAAATTATCTTTAAATCAATAGAGTTATATAAAAAAAATTGGCAGCTCTTTTTTAGGTACGCGGGCCTTTACCTTATTTCCACCATGCTTATCATTACCGCCCAGTTGATCTTTAAGCCGATAGAAATAATCGGCGACAGCGCGCGCATAACCCGAGGATTTTATCCGTTTGTCCCTGTTGCCATCGTCGCTTCCATCGCCAGTATCTGGTTTTCCATTGCTTTCCTTAGGGCGATTTCCGCTCGCTATCAAGGCTCCGCGCCAGGGGCAATCATGGATGAATTGAAAAAGGCAACAAAACTTATTATTCCATCTGTTCTCGCGCTTCTTTTGGTCATGGCAATCGTATTTGGCGGTCTTCTTCTCTTGATAATTCCCGGCATTATATTCTCCCTGTGGTTTGCGTTCTCCTTTTATGCTATCGCGCTAGATGAACACAAGGTCATGGCATCGCTAAAGGAGAGTAGAAAACTTGTAAAAAACAGATGGTTTGCGGTCTTTTGGAGACTGTTCGCTCCTGGATTTGTATTTGGCGCAACTGCTTCTATCGCGCAATGGATTGTTGCTTTAATCTTTGGTTTTTTGGGAAATAGCGCTATCGCTCTCTTATTTGCCGGCCTTTTCACTACGATAGCAAACCTGTTCTTTGTGCCTCTTACGACTGCCGCGACGACCATCCTCTATCTTGAGTTGAAAAAAACTCCAAACAAAATAGTCGCGCCGAAAAAATTACCACCAGCCAAATAATGTATAAAAAACCTGTTTATGCCAAATTTCACTCCGGTAATTGGTATGGAAGTGCATGTAGAGCTTAAAACAAAAAGCAAAATGTTTTGCGGCTGTAAAAATGATCCTGATTTGGCGAAACCAAACGTAAATGTCTGCGAAATTTGTCTGGCTCATCCCGGAACATTGCCGGCGCCAAATAAAAAAGCAATTGAGTGGACAGTACTCATTGGCAAAGCGCTCAATTGCCAGATCCGCAAGCTTTCTAAATTTGACCGCAAGCATTATTTTTATCCCGATTTGCCAAAGGCCTACCAAATTTCCCAATTTGATGAACCAATCGCTGAACATGGATTTATTAATCTCAAATTTTTGTTGGAAAAAAACATCCGCGAAGAAGCCAAAATCAATATTGGACGAGTTCATCTGGAAGAAGACACTGCCAAGTTGACGCATGGGAGTAATGGCGAAACGTTCGTTGACTTTAATCGCGCCGGCACGCCTCTGGTGGAAATTGTTACGGAGCCGGATTTCAAATCAGCCCTGGAGGCAAAATTATACTGCCAAGAATTGCGTGTTTTATTTCGGGCATTGGATGTGTCTGACGCGGACATGGAGAAAGGGCACCTGCGGTGCGAAGCCAATGTTTCGGCGCAAGAAGCGGGAAAGTTTGAAATCGTGGACGGCATTGTAAAACCGCTGGGTGATTACCAGCTTAACTCCAAGGTAGAAGTAAAAAACATCAACTCATTTCGAGCGGTGGAAAAAGCGATTCAATTTGAAATTGACCGGCAGACTAAATTATTAGAAGCTGGCAAAACCTGGGGGCAGGAAACCCGGGGATGGGATGAAAATAAAGAAGAGACAATTTTGCAACGAGTGAAAGAAACTTCGGCCGACTATCGCTACTTTCCCGAACCAGATATTCCTCCTTTTCACCCAATCAAGATCGCTGGCAAGATTGAACTGCCTGAACTGCCGCAAGTCAAACGCGCGCGATTTCACGAGGAGTATGGTTTTTCTTATGCTGATGCCAAGATATTGACTGACGATAAAAACTGGGCAAACTTTGTTGAAGAAGTAATGAGCGAACTCAACGAATGGCTGGACTCGCTCCCTGAATCAAAAAATAAAGCTGAAAACATTCCTCAAAAAATCGCCCGCTTGGCTGGCGGCTGGATTACCAGCAAACTAACCGGAATTTTGAAAGAAAAAAAAAAGGATATTACGGCGGCGGCTTTTTCAGCGGAAAATTTTGCCGAATTGATCGCCCTGATTTATAACGGAAGGATAAACTCAACCAATGCCTATAAAACACTCCTCATTATGTGCGGCTCTGACCAAGACAAAGATCCGACGCATATTATGGAAGACAAAGGCTTTGGCCAAATTACTGACGAAAATAAAATCAGCTCGGTGGCTGATGATGTAATCAAGAGCCACCAAGATCAAGTTGAACAGTACAAAGCCGGTAAAAAAGCGGTTTTGAAATTTTTAATCGGTATGATAATGAAAGCGACTGAAGGCAGCGCCGATCCAAAAGTAGCGGAGAAGCTATTAAAAGATAAATTGCGTAAAATGCAATCACGATAAATCTATTACGACAAAACCCGCCTCATCAGCGGGTTTTGTAATTTAATGGCATCTTCTGAATCAAATCAAGCAGTAAGATTCTTGAGCGGCCGCGGTTCTTCCTTAAACCCTGTCCCCACCGGAATCAACCGCCCAATAATTACATTTTCTTTCAAACCGGCGAGATAATCTATCTTCCCGGTAATCGCCGCGTTGATTAATACTCGGGCTGTCTCTTGGAAAGAGGCCGCGGATAAGAAGCTTTGCGTGGAAAGCGACACCTTGCTGATTCCCAAAAATAACTCACGGCCGTCAGCAGGCTTTCCGTTTTCTTTTTTGACATCTTTATTCGCCATCATCATCTGCGCTTTTTCCACAGTTTCCCCTGGCAAAAGATCAGAATCTCCGGAATCTTCCACATAAACGCGGCTAAACATCTGCCTGATAATAATTTCAACATGTTTGTCATTTAAACGTTGTCCTTGAGAAGCGTATATCTCTTGTATTTCAGACAATATATAACGCTGTACAGCGTCGCGTCCTTTTAGCTGGTGAAGTTCTTTCAAATTTATGCTTCCTTCAGTGAGCTGGTCTCCTTTTTTAACCTGATCGCCGCTCTTTGCCCACAACTTGTATCCAATTGGAATAACATACTCCTTGGTATGCCTTCCCTGATATGAAAGGGTAATTTTATTGCCATCAAAGCGGATTGCGCCGGTATATTCTGCCTTGATATTTTCTCCGGAAGCGCCGCGTACCAAAATTGTCTCGCCTTTTTTGACATTTTGGCCGTCCTCAACCTTGATATCATCCGCTTTTCTGACCACGATATCCATTTCATCCATTCCCTCAAAGTGGACTTTGATAATTTTTTGACCGCGCCTTCCTTCAAATATCTTCCGGCCGCTTGGACTAGTAATAATTTTCCCATCCGCGTCTTCTATTTCAACCGTCCCTTCAACTTCAGAAAGCATGGCCTTGCGTTTGGGATTTCTGGCTTCAAATAATTCCTCCACGCGCGGCAGACCTTGGGTAATATCGCCGCCGCCGGCAATACCGCCCAGATGGAAAGTTCTCATTGTCAATTGCGTTCCGGGCTCGCCGATAGATTGCGCCGCAATGATACCAACCGCCACGCCCTTCTTTACTACTTTGTTGTGCGCCAGGTCATATCCATAACACTTTACACAGACTCCTTTTGGCAGCTTGCACTGCAAAACGCTTCTGACATGCACCTGTTCAATTCCGGCTGATTCTATCTGACGCGCCGCTTCTTGAGTTACCGCTTCTCCCGCTTTCACAATTTTCTTTCTGCCATCTTTGACATCCTCAAGCACAAAACGGCCAAATACACGATCTGCCAGCGGTTCTCCCATCTGCTCGGACTGTTCTTTTGTAAATATCTCTCCATTGGCATCCCCGCAATCTTCCGACAAGACCACCACATCCTGCGCCACATCTACCAAACGCCTGGTAAGATATCCGGCATTCGCGGTTCGGAGCGCCGTATCTGACAAGCCTTTTCTTGTCCCATGGCTTGAAATAAAAAACTCCAACACATCAAAGCCTTCTTTGAAATTTCCTTTTACCGGCAATTCAATGATTTCTCCGGAAGGAGATGCGACCAAGCCTTTCATTCCTATTACCTGGCCGAGCTGTCCCCACGAACCGCGCGCTCCGGAATCAATCATGGCAAATACCGACTTATCGCGATCAAGCGCTTCTTTGTTGTGCGATACTACTTGATCTTTAATTCTGGTCCAAATCTCTAGAACTTTGCTATGTCTTTCCGAATCAGTCAAAAGTCCTTGTTGATATTGCTCTTCGGCAATTTGTACTTCTTTATCGCCTTCTTCCAACAGATCCTTCTTTTCTTCTATCTTGCCAAAATCATCCATTCCGAGTGAATATCCAGATTTGGTAACATACTTAAAGCCAAGATTTTTTATCTTATCAAGGATAAGCGCTGTTTCCTCTTGTCCATAAAATTCAAGCAATAATTTTATAATTGCTCCCAGATGCTTCTTGGTAATCGGCTCGTTATAATACGGCAGTTTATTCGGCAATATTTCATTAATAAGAATTCTGCCCAAACATGTCTCAATAATGCGTCCTTCTCCCTCTGGGAATTTTGACAAATCATCAAACCGGACTTTAATTCTTTCCTTCAGGATTATTTTACGATTCATGTACGCAAACTTCGCTTCTTTTATGTTGGAGAAAAATTTCTTTACTTCCGCGGTATCATCCTGGCTATATTTTGACAAGTAATAACAACCAAGAGCAATGTCTTGCTGAGGCGTGACAACCGGAGCGCCAGTGGCCGGCTTCAATAAATTCTTCTCTGCTGCCATCAAATTTTCTGCTTCCCATTTTGCCTCATCAGTTAGCGGGACATGTACCGCCATCTGATCTCCGTCAAAATCCGCGTTAAACGCGGTACACACCAATGGATGCAGGCGAATGGCTTTTCCTTCTATCAATTGCGGCTTGAATGCTTGTATGCCAAGACGGTGAAGCGTGGGCGCGCGATTCAAGAGCACCCTCGTGTTGTTGGTAATTTCTTCCAATATGTCCCACACTTCCGGAGCATTGGATTCTATGAAGCGAGACGCGCTTCTCACATTATGCGCGTACTCGCGTTTGATGATCTGCGACATCACAAAAGGTTTAAACAGCTCAAGCGCCATTCGCTTTGGAATACCGCACTCGTCAATGCTTAATTTGGGACCGACGACTATTACCGAACGCCCTGAATAATCTACCCGTTTGCCCAGCAAGTTTTGTCTAAACCTGCCCTGCTTTCCTTTCAGGATATCTGCCAAAGAACGAAGCTGGCGCTTTTGTCCGGTTGACGCTGTTACTGTCTTGCTGGAGCGCGCGTTGTTATCAATCAATGCGTCCACCGCTTCTTGCAACATCCTTTTTTCGTTTCTGCAAATCACTTCCGGCGCATTCAGGTCTATGAGGCGCTTCAGGCGGTTGTTTCGATTGATCACTCGCCGATACAAATCATTGAGATCGCTCGTGGCAAAACGGCCGCCGTCAAGCGCTACCATTGGACGCAAGTCTGGCGGAACCACCGGAACGGTTGCTAGGATCATCCATTCTGGCTTGATATTATTTTTATGCAAGCTGGACATAATCTTCACTCTCCGAATCATCCGCTCTCTTTTCGCTCCCTTGCTTTTTTGTATTTCCTCTTTCAGCCTCTCAATTGTCTTTCCCAGATTCAGCTTCTCCAATAACATCCGAATCGCCCCCGCTCCGATTTGGGCGTCAAACAGGTGGCCACAGCGCAATGACAGCTCTTGATAACGATTCTCTGAAACAATATTCAACACCTCAATTTCCTTGAATTCTTCTTGCGCATTTTCAAAATCCTCATCCAATCCTTTGGCTTTTCTATCATAAATTGTGTTGACTTCTTTCAAAGCTCTCTTTCCTTTCTTTTGCTCCGCGGCTTCTGCCAGCAGACGCTCCCGTTCGCTTTCGATCTGTTTCTTTTTTGATTTGTACTCTTTTTTCAGCGCCTCTTGAGCTTCTTTCTTCCCTTCTTCATTGACTCTAGTAATAATAAAAGAAGCAAAATATACGACTTTTTCAATTGATTGAATTGATAAATTCAGCAGGAGCCCGATCTTTGACGGAATTGAACGCAAAAACCAAATATGCGCCACTGGGGTTGCCAGTTCTATATGGCCCATCCGCTCTCTCCGAACCAGTGAGTGGGTTACTTCTACCCCGCACTTGTCGCACACAATTCCTTTGTAGCGAATTTTTTTATATTTGCCGCAATAGCACTCCCAATCTTTTGTCGGTCCAAAAATTTCTTCGGCGAATAGTCCGCCTTTCTCCGGTTTCTGGGTGCGGTAGTTTATGGTTTCTGGTTTAGTTACCTCGCCATAAGACCAGCTATGGATAACCTCTGGCGAGGCAACGCCGAGGGACATTGCGTCAAAGTCGTTTGTATATATTTCGCGAGACATAATATTAATTATTGAAGAATAATTGATAAATCATTTTTTTATTCAGCCATCTTATCATCCGGAACCGGCCGCATCTCTAGCGCGCCGTCTCTTTCTTTCTTTTTGCGCTCGGCAAAATCTTGCGCCAATATATAGCTGCCGTCTTCAACTTGCTTTAATAATTTTACGTCAAGAGCCAGTCCTTTCAATTCTCGGACTAGCACATTAAATGATTCAGGTATATTAACTCGCGTAATTTGTTCGCCTTTGATTAGCGCTTCATAAGCCTTTGAACGTCCTGGCACATCATCAGATTTGATGGTCAAAATTTCTTGCAAAGTATGCGCCGCTCCATACGCCTCCAGCGCCCAGACTTCCATCTCTCCAAAACGTTGGCCGCCAAATTGGGCCTTTCCTCCCAACGGTTGCTGGGTAATAAGGCTGTATGGGCCGATAGATCGTTGGTGGATTTTGTCTTCAACCATGTGATTCAGTTTGAGCATATAAGAATAACCCACGGTTGTCTTGTGGTCAAAAGCCTCGCCAGTGCGGCCGTCATACAGCTGAAGCTGCCCGTCTGTCGGGAATCCTGCTTTTTCTAATTCTGCCTTAATTTGATCTTCATTTATGCCGCTTAGAACCGGGGAAGCCACTTTATACCCCAAAGAGTTTGCGGCCAAGCCAAGATGTATTTCCAATAGCTGACCCAGATTCATACGAGAGATAACGCCCAAAGGAGATAATATAATGTCAACCGGCGTTCCGTCTTCAAGGAAAGGCATATCTTCTATGGGAACCGCGCGCGATATCACCCCCTTATTTCCATGTCTGCCGGCCATTTTATCGCCGACTTGGACCTTTCTCATGTCAGCCACAGTCACCTGAATTTGTTTTATAACGCCCGGCTGCAATTTATCTCCATCTTCGGTTGAAAAAACTTTGACATCAATCACTTTGCCATGCTCGCCGTGTTCCAGATAAAGCGAGGAATCGCGGACATCGCGCGCTTTCTCTCCAAAAATAGCCCGAAGCAATCTTTCTTCCGGCGTCAATTCTGTCTCGCCCTTTGGAGTAATCTTGCCAACCAAAATATCTCCGGAATGCACTTCGGCGCCAACTCTGACTACGCCTTCTGAATCAAGGTTTTTTAACTTTTCTTCACTGACATTTGGGATGTCAGAAGTGACAATCTCCGGCCCAAGCTTTGTCTCCCGCACATCACACACATAATCTTCTATGTGGATTGAAGTATATGCATCGCGGTGAACCAATCTTTCAGAAATAATAATAGCGTCCTCATAATTATATCCGCCCCAGACCATATACGCGACCAATACATTTTTTCCCAACGCCAGCTCGCCGTCCTTGATGGCCGGACCATCGCATAATGGCTGCCCCTTTTTCACCTTTTGGCCCAACGCCACTGTCGGACGCTGATTAATGCTGCTTGATGCGTTGGAGCGGACAAACTTGCTCATTTTATGATTTACCACCTCGCCTTTTTTGGTGGTGAGCTCAATCTGCGAGCTGTCCACTGCCGTTATCTCGCCATCATCTTTGGCGAATATAACATACCCGCTATTCCACGCCGCTTTCTTTTCCATGCCGGTTCCCACGAGCGGAGCATCAGGCATGATGCACGGCACAGCTTGGCGTTGCATGTTCGTACCCATTAGCGCTCTCGTAGCATCATCATGCTCAAGAAACGGAATCAATCCTGTCGCCACGCTCAAAATTTGGTTTGAACTCACATCAATATAATCTATTTCATCCACAAAAGCAGTGGTGGGTTTGCCATGCACTCGGGCTGACACGCGCTCTCCAAGAATAAAGTCATTTTCATCAATCGGCGTAGTAGCGCTGGCCGTTATTACCCGTTCCTCCTCAAATGAATTCAAATATACTACCTCGTTCGTTACTCTGGGTTTAACTTTTACCGTTTTTTGCTTCGTCTTTTCAATCTTTTTTGCAATTTCTGCGTCAATTTTCTCTCCATACTCAATAACCCCGTCTATTTTTTCCCGCGCAATCTCTCCCTCGGTAAAATGAGCCTCATTGGGAACTTCATGCACCACTTTGTTATATGGAGTCTCCAAAAAACCAAAAGAATTAATCTTTGAAAAAATTGCCAAATGTCCAACCAAACCGATATTTGGTCCTTCAGGCGTGGCAATTGGACACACTCTTCCATAATGCGTTGTATGCACATCACGAACCTCAAAGCCGGCGCGGTCTCGAGAAAGTCCGCCCGGACCAAGAGCGCTGATGCGGCGCTTATGTTCAAGCTCTGCCAAAGGATTGATCTGATCCATGAACTGCGACAATTGCGAACTCATAAAAAATTCGCGCACCGCCCCGATCACCGGACGCGCATTTATTAGTTTGTTTGGCGTCAGACTATCAAGCTCATAAGTGCTCATGCGGTCCTTGATAATTCTCTCCATCCGCGCCATGCCGACTCGAAATCTATTTTGCACCAATTCGCCGACGGCTCTAACTCTGCGGTTTCCCAAATGATCAATATCGTCCGGATCTTCTTGGGTAACATTGAGACGGACGACTTCTTTTAAAACTAGCAATAATTTTTCCAGACTCAAAACGCGTTCGCTCTTTTCGTCAAATTGCGATCCTGATAAGCCAAGAGAAAATTTGGTATTAAATTTGTAGACGCCTACGCGCCCAAGATCATAGCGGTCAAAATTGAAAAACATCGCCTGTATGAGGCTCTTGGCATTGTCGGCTGTCGCGAGATCGCCGGGACGGATCCTCTTGTATACCTCGATCAGGCCTTCGTCCACGCTGTGGGCCGCGTCCTTTTTTAATGTTGCTTCAATAAAATCTATATTTGGATGATTATTTACATCCTGGAAAAAACCCAGAATCTCTTCGTTGGCGCTGCAGCCAAAAGCGCGCAGCAAAGAAGTGGCGGCAACTTTTCTTTTTCTGTCCACTTTGATCCAAATTACGTTGTTTTGGTCAGTCTCGATCTCAATCCAGGCGCCTCGATTCGGAATTATTTTGGCTCCATAATAATTTCTGCCGCGGACGTTGCTTGCGGTAAAAAAAGCTCCGGGGCTGCGAATCAACTGAGAAACAACCACGCGCTCAATTCCATTGACAACAAAAGTGCCCCGATCGGTCATTATTGGTATATCGCCTAAATAGATTTCCTGTTGATTTTCTTCTCCAGTGCGTTTATTTGCCAGCTTGACATTGACGCGCAGAGGACTCTCGTATGTAATATTTTTCTCACGACAGGCCACCTCTTCAAACTTTGGATCATCAAAATAATAATCTTCAAAATACAGCTCAAGATCGCGGCCGGTAAAGTCGGTAATCGGCGATATCTCATCAAATAATTCCTGAATTCCAGTTTTCAAAAACCAATCATAGGATGTATGCTGGGATTCTACCAGATTATCGCCAGGCACCGCCTCTTTTATTTCGGAAAAAAATAGCCGCTGCGTTTGTTTAAGTGGCTGACGTTTGTATGCTGGCATATATTTAATTAGTTAATTTCTTTGAATTACGAAACTCCTAAAAAATATAACAAAAAAATCCGGCTTCTCTAAAAACTGTCTATCAATTTATTAATTATCTTCCCATGGCATTTTATGCATGGTTTGTGACACCGTGCAACCGGATGAATTTCCTCGAGAAACATTTGAGGAACTCAATTTCAGACATATTGAAGTCCTGGGATATCCGAAACGCACTTAATTATTGCTGTTTGCCGTCCTTTTTGGAAATAATCAAAGGTATGAACCCTGAAGCAAGACAACACAGCAACGAACGCGAGTAAAAAGGAACTTGAAACAACTTTGCCTCTGCTTTGATTAGCCAAAAATTAATCATTGAGCAAAAGCAATATTACTTTACAGATCAAACCGACATAAGAATACATCAAAAAAAAGCGTCTGTCAAATAGAGCAGGTGGATAATTATTTGTCAAGAAACAATATTTTTGGCTTATTTTAGACATTTTTTTAAAAAAATATAAATAAAATACAAAAGTTATCCACAATGATAAGACGATAAGCAGTAAGCAGAATAAGCAGTAGGCGATAGGGGACTGTCGCCGAATGGCTCAAATTGTCATTCCCGCCCCCGTTTACACGAGGGTAAACTCCGGCGGGAATCCAGTCGCTCTCTTAATTTTAGCCAAATTCTGAATTCCGCCGGAGTTTACCCTCGCGCAGGCGGGGGCGGGAATGACAGTAAACCTTATTTGGCGACAGTCCCGATAGGTGATAGGCGATATAACAAACAATGGGACAATGCTGCTTACTCTGCTTACAACTTACAACTTTACAACTTACAACTTTACAACTTACAACTTTACAACTTACAACTTTACAACTTACAACTTTACAACTTACAACTTTACAACTTACAACTTATCCCGCCACAGCGGGGCTACATCTTCATTGCGGGGCTGGACAACAAAACAAAATCACCCTTGTTCAGAAGGTGATTTTGACTTGCCATACAGTATATCCAGGCAGGAAAACTGTATTATGAATATATAATACCACAATCTTTATCAACAAGCAAATTTCCGTCTACGCTTCACTGCGCTGAGTAAACTATTATTGAGCGGCAAACCGGATTTGAACCGGCGACCTTCTCCTTGGCAAGGAGACGCTCTAGCCAACTGAGCTATTACCGCACTTAGTTGCGGGGGCCGGATTTGAACCGGCGACCTTTGGGTTATGAGCCCAACGAGCTGCCTGGCTGCTCTACCCCGCGATGTTTTAAACTCAAAATTCAAAACTCAAAATTGACAACGATAACTATAACATTAAACTATATTTTTTTCAAGAGCGGGTAAGGGGAGTCGAACCCCTGTATTGAGTTTGGAAAACTCATATAATAGCCGTTATATGATACCCGCATTTCATAGATAAACGCGCGTACGGATCTTTCAATTGAGCTCTATTGTAGACCAAACAAACTACATTGTCAATATAAAAACATCGATTTGACGCGATGTTTATCGCTGGCGGACGCTAAAAATAAGGCAGCCAACGTTCCTAATTTTCGGTGAATTATGAAACTCCTAAAATTATCGCTACCATACTATCTGGTGTTTTTTCTCCAGTTTCCTCTCATGAAAAAAATCCGCTGAATTACAAACTGCATTATAGTTGATATGCGGTCCAAGCGATGAAAGCCCGTACTCAAACTCGCGAATCTGTTCACGAATCTCTGCTGCCAGCTCTGGGTGTTCTTGTTCATCATCAGCTATCTGGCGCAACGCTCCAAGGCGCTTCTCTATGTCTCCTAATATCTCATCAAATTCCATAATACGGCTCTCGTATTCAAGCTGTTCTGTACTTAAGACAGCCTGCACCACATGATCCCGCAAAGATTTGCGAACGCTGATAAGAGCTCCGCACAGCTCAATTCTTTCTTCTGACTGAAAAAAATCTAAAGAACCGCCTCCATGCAAGTCGCGAAAATCCCCGCCGTGGGCTTGGAACTCGGCATAGCGCTTTTTTAAATTGCGCGACATTTTTTGTTCCAAAAATTTCTCGCCCAATTTACCTTCGTAAATATCCGCAAACTCCTGAAACGCCTGCCGGTACGGCCAAATCCGCCGGCCAAACACGATCATCGTATCTTCCAACTCTTCCAGCGTCAGATTAAAATTGTGCTCAATCTGCTCCATGGCCGCCTGCATATCGTTTTTGATTTCTACGGGAACCAAAGGAGGCAGAGTGTCATACAGCTGCTGAAAGATAGTTAGAGTGTGATTGACGGAAGGGAGATGCATGGGAATGAAGATTGATTGAAAAATTGAAAGACTAAAGATTGAAGATTGAAGATTGAAGATTGAAGATTATTGCTTTTTCTTTCTTAAACTATTGATATAAGCGTTGAGATCTTTGGTAAGTTGGCAATAATTATTATTAAGGTGTAAAAATTCTTCCTGTGTTATATATTTGCGGCCCAATGCGACGGCGATATGGCTGCGTGTCTCCATAATTTCTCCTCGGGCAATATATAAAACTCGTATTTTATCCTGATATGAAAATCTGCCGTGAGATTCCGCGATATTCGCAATGACCGAATTACCCGATCTTACAGTCTGCGAAGCCAGCGCGTATTTTTCTTCAGACGGAAACTTTTCTGTTAAAGTATACACTTTCATTAATAATTCATAACCTTCTCGCCAAATCGACAATTCATGAAATTCTTTATACATAAAATTCGTAATCTTCAATCTTTAATCTTTAATCTTCCCACAATTTAGTATAGCAAATAAATGTTTAAAATAAAACCTTGATCGTGCGCCTACCGCATATTCAGATAATCCCTCCACCTCAAATACAACTCTCTGGTAGCGAACAAATCGCCCGCGCAATACCGCGCGATTTTTTCGTATTCCCCGGCTTCAAACAAAGGCTTGACATCATGCCCGGTTACTCCGCCGGCCTTTGGCGATTCAATACCAAACGTTTTGCAATAAAAATCCAAGTTGAATTTTCGCGTTGCCCCATAAAACTGGAGTTGGTCCAAAAGGTCAATATGCTGATCCGTGTAATATCTGTTTGGCAAAAGATTTTTAGTTGGTTTAATTTGGTGTATGGCGGATCTCATCATCAAAACCGGACAGTCAAAACCGCGGCCATTAAATGTAACAAATTTGTTAGCTGTTGAAATCGCTTTCCAAAATTTTTCCAAAATCTCTTTTTCACTTCCAGAAACATATTTTATTCCGTCTTCTTCAAAATCATCTGCTTGTTTTTCTTGAATCTGGTAATAAACCGCCCCTTTTTCTAATTCAACCGACAACATGCCGATCGCCACAATCCTGTTCGTCGGCGCCCACAAGGCCAACTGTTCTTTTGTTTTTTCTATTTCTTCTTCGCTCTCTGAAAATTTTAACAAATACTCTTGTTGAACTGCATCTAATGAATCAAAATCAACAGGAATGGTTTCAATGTCAAAAATGATAGTATTCATATTGTTTATTCTATAACAAAACAGCCCGTCTGACAACAGGCTGTTTTTGTTTTATTTTTTATTTACTCATTCTGTCCGTCGGAATCGCCAGCTGCCGCAGGCGCGCCCGCTTGTCCGGCTGAAACATCGCCTGTCTTTGGTTCCTCGCGCAGTTCTTGCTTTTTTTCCAGTATATTCTCACGGCGGTTTTCTTTTCTTGTTTCCACCCGCTCTTTGACCTCTTCCCGCACAGCCTGAACAGTTTGATCAACGACGTTCATCCGGCGCAATTTGACAGCCGCGGCAGTATCACCCGCTTCAGCCTCCTCCCGCAAGACTGCCTTTTTCTCCTGCCTCTGCTCCAAAATTTCTTTGCGCTGTTCCACTCTTTCTTTTACCGCCTCTAGTCTTTCATCGCGGAGTTGTTTTAAGTCTTCCCGCGCGCTCTCGTCTCCCTCGGCCGCGCTTTTAAGGAGCTCCCGTTTCTCTTCATTAAACTCTTTCACTTCCTGCGCGTGCTCTTCTATCCTGTCTTTGACATCTTGAAGCCGTTCACGCGCTTTTTCCGGCAGATTTTCGTTGGCAATAGCATTTAACAGCCGCCGGCTGCCCTCAAGCCCTTTCTCTCGCAACTCCCGAAATTTTTCCAATTTTTCCTCAGGCAATTTTTCTTCCAATTTATCCATTATCTTCTCGCGGCGGACCTGGTGGTTGGCGATATTTTCCAACAGCTTGCGCCCGCGGGCCGCCGGATGATTCAGCCATTTTTCTTTATTAGCTTCCACTTTTCCCATCAATTGATTAGCGCGCTCCACCGCTTTTTCGGCCCAGGCCTGTTTGTTGGAATCTTGCGAATTTTCCGAAACATACTCGGCGATCTTCATTCTCTCTTCCGCGAATTTTAATTGTTTTTCCGCTTTTTTTACCGGATCCAAGGTAACCGCGACCGACACTCGCTCCTTTACCCCGCGCCAAAATATTCCCCAACGCGATGGCATTTTAGTTACTTCTTCCACTTCAATGCCTTCCAATTCTTCCTCCGGATCTTCGGCTGAAACGGCCGTTGCTTCGCTGGCATCCGTTGTTAAATCCGCGGCTATGTCCTCGTCCACGTTAGTCGCGGTCGTTTCCGCAATCGTAACGACCGCGTCTGACGCGGTCGCGTCTGCTGTCTGCGCGTAGGCCGAGCCGGTGAGCAAAAACAAACCCGCTACTGTCAATATTGTCCCCCCGTAAAATAATTTTTTGAACATACAAAACATGCTTAGGAATAACTGTTGGCAGTATACACAAGAACGGTAAAAAAGAAAAGAACAAACCGCCCAGATATTTACCGGGCGGTTGTGTTCCTTTCCTAAAATTTGGTTTCCTGAAACAATCAATTCCTATTTCCTTTGAATTACGAAACGTCATTATTTGTCATTCCCGCGGAGGCGGGAATCCAGCAATCGCTTGACGACTGGATTCCCGCCTCCGCGGGAATGACAGTTTACGCCTCTTTCGTAATTCAAAGTATTTCTCTAACTTTTCTGCTCTAGCCCAATATGTGCTAGAGCATTATCATTCAAGATTACGTACATCTGCTTCCTTAACCTCGTCTGGATTTAATCCGAGTTTTATAGCAGCTACGTGTAGCAAAGTTGCCAAATAAGATTTTTTGCCTCCGGGTGTGTCGTCCCAAAAAACAGCGCGATTTTCTTCGTCCGCCATAATTCTATCCAAAACACCTTGAATAGAAGCGGCAATTTCTGTCGCACCCTCTCCTATTATTCTATTTATTTCTTGCTTGCGATCACGATGGTCCGCACGCGCTCTGCCCTCTGCTTCTTCCCAAGTCATATTATAAATAGGTTAAATGATAGCCGCCAATCAGGTGGCTGATTGGCGCCGTTTAAAAATGAGAATTAATCACCTCACTATCCTTCCCTACCGCCGAGCGTTTCTTGCCTGGCAATTTCCTTTTCCACTGATTCCCGTATTGTCGAATCTTGAACCTCGCCGACATGCACTTTCAAAAGATCGAGGAGGTCTTTCCAGCCATGGGTAGCCGCGGCATTCAGCACCGAATCTTTGGCAGTGCGATCTGCGGCCGCGTCATACAACTCTCGCAAGAGGCCTGGAATAAACGTTTTATCCTCCATTTGAGCGATACCGTACATCAGCTGCTGAATTGACCACTTATCTTTAATGGTTGGAAATTTTTGTACAATGTATTTTCTAACCGCGTCCCGATCCGCCGAAGCCGCCAATGTCCGCAACATGATAAACTTCTTCCGGTCATCTAGACCGTCAAAATATTTTTCTATCACCGCGAGTCCATGCTCGGCGCCTCCCTCGGCGATAATAAATAGCATTTCGGCTCTGGGATCTCTGTCTTTCATTGGATTGCGGTCTGGCTGTATGGCATCTGGCGGAATCCGTTCAATCTCCCTAGCGACAAAATCTGCCCCGGCTTGACCGCATCCTTTCACCATTGCGCGCAACGTGACGTTCTTTCCTCCTTTATCCTCTACGCCTTCATACACTCGCTGCAACTGCTGAAAAGCGACCGCTGGTTCAGATCGTGACATACTTCTAATCAACTCAATATAATGCTCGCGATTACCACCATATTCGCCCCTTCCTGACTGGCCTAATTCCAGCGCCCTGTCTGCCGCGTCAACTATATGAAAGCTTATCGGTAACACGCTGGCCTCGGCGCCTGACGCTATTTCTTTTTTCCTTATGTTATAAGGGCAATCAGACCCGCACGCTTCCCGCGGACCATTGCAAAAAGAACACATTTTTGCTGGTTTTTCTCCTGGCATAATTTGGCTGTTAAAAATAAAAATTATTTCACCTCAAACCCTCTCAACACCGCCCTAAATTCTTCCTCGGTCAAAAGCGATGTCCTTGACGCCGGAATGAGCGAGCCGCCGGCAACCAAGGGTGTCGGGTCAATGTCAATAATGTCTCCTTCGTCAACCTCGCCTCTCGCCAGCATGTCCGCTATTTCGGGAAACGCGTTTCTAAATTTGCCCGCGCTTCTCTGTTCTTCCCAATCATCCAGCATTCTCTGTTCTTCCGTTGTCCGGTCCCCGGGCGCTTTGGCATAGATATTATTATCAAATCTTTTCACTGCTACCAATCTTTGTGCTCTCCGCATTCTGCATCCCCGTTTTCGCTAGATGTTTGGCAATTTCTTCCGCCCTTTCCACTGGAAAAACAATGCCAAAACCCGGATAAAGCTGTTTGACAACATCCAGTCCGTTAGCATCAACGAAAAATGTTGCCTGTCTGCCTCTGTCTTCTTTTACCGTTTTCGTTAAACCTAACTGTGACAAAGAATCAAAATCAATCTGATCGGCTCCGACAAATAACAAGCCGTCTTTGTCCGGTACGATACCGGCAGTATGCCCGTTGACCGCGAAATCCAAAAACTCGCCATTTGGATCAGTGGCGATAGGGACTCCGTCTCGCACTTCAAATCTTCCTTGGGCGCTATTTACCAAGGTTTCCTGTGCCGTGGCAAAAGCGGCTCGCGGATCGGCTACGGCCGTGTCTAGATTGCGCGATACTGCTTCGACATTTTCTATAAATTGCCCCTCCGAAAGATCCGTTTCAGGTCCCCTCTCCATGGCTCCGGCAGAAACCATCCATGTCTGAATCGCCGGATCCGTACCACTCTTAAACTCATTTGCGTGTCCCCAAATCGCGCCGACATGAAGTTCATCGGTAAGTTTTTTTACGGCTTCTGGATCGGCGCCTAATGCTTCAGCGATTTGTGTTAACTTGTCTGCTGTCTCTTTGACCGCCCACTGCGCGGCCGGATCCAGCCCCCGTTGTGCTCTTCCTTCCAACCCTCGCAGTTTGTGTTCTTCCCCATATTTCTTCAATTGCGTTTTTAACTCCACCACTTTGGCGGCGAGTTCCGCGGCTTCGCGGCCGGCATCTCCTTGTTGTGGTTCCATATTTTTGAATAATTAAGAATAAATACAAATAAACATCAATTTCCTAAATGAAATTTATAAACTCTAAACACTTATCAACCTCTTTTATGTTCTTTCAATTTTTTCCTTATCTTTTCCAAAGCAACTGTGTCGGAACGACGCTGTATATTTTTCTTCAGATTTATTAATTCCCGAGAAAGCTGTTTCTTTAGTTTTTGAGCTAATTCAATTTTCTTGGATAAACTTTTTATACTGTTGGCTGTGTTTGATTTTTTCATATATAGTCTAGGACCTAAAATAATGACGCCTCTCTCAATTTACGACCACGCAAAATTGCGTCAATTGCGTGAGTACTTGTCACATCTACTCCTTTTTGTTTAAGCAAATTATTGATATATGGAAGCGTATCATTTGCATCTGGCCGATAATGACCTGAACCATTATTGTTTTCTACCATTACCCATTTACCATTCCTTTTTTCAAATAAAAATTCTCCGGATCCATACACATTTCTCCCGCGTGCCAATTCTGAATGAGCGGCGCGGCCAGACACATCACCTCGCAAAACCTCTTCTTGAACCACAATATCTCCTTCGGCGGTAACTGCATAAATCACTTTCATGGTGTTTTCGTCTTTCTCGTGCACAACGCGCTGAGCCGTCTGAATCCACGCATCTGTCGGGACTGCTTGACGATAGATTTCTTCCAGTTCTCGATATAAATCTTCAAGCCGAGGTTGGTATTCTGCGGAAATAGCGCGCACGCCCGCAAACGCCTCGACACGCGCGAACTTCAGTGCATTTAATTCTGCAGTAATAGCTTCAAAACGTTGTTTATTATCTTCAGGAATTTCACCTTTTGTTGCGCTTAATTGTTGTTGCAAGACAGCCTGTTCTTTCCGCAACCGCCCCATTCGTTCCCCTATCCTTGCCGCTTCCTGACGCGCGCCTGTTTCTGACTGCTCCATCCGTGCAGTACGTTCTTGTTCTAACAAGGAAAGATCGCGTTCCACCCGCGTAATCTGCCTTTTGTGTGACCCCGCTCTGCCGGTACGCTCCATATACGCGCGCGCCCGACGGATATTTTCTTTGATAATGTTTATTTTTGTACGCCTGATTTCCTCATCAGTAGTATTCTCATGCTTACTCACTTTTCCCTCTTCTGGATCAAACACATGAATCTCTTGATAGCGTCGATCCTGCTCCTCAATAGAACGCATGAAGTCTTCTATTTTCATAAATCGTTCGGGCCAATCATAGTCACGCGCAATCAGCGCCTCTTGAACTATTTTTTGCAACTCTCCCTGCGAACGTTTTCCAATCATGTCATACCATTCACGTATTTTAAGATCAGCGCTTATGGCTGCTTCCAACTCCGGCAGCCCTTTATACTTAGAAACCAACCTATCATCGTCATCGGTCAATTCAAAAAATGCCGCCAATGCCTCTCTCACTCGCGCCTGAATATCTTCGGGAGATTCGGATTTGCTGCGCCTGGAGCCAAGCCCTTTAAGCGCACCTTCTGCGCGCGGTCTGTCAACACCATTTTTATTGATACCATAGATAGTATCAATAATAATATGTTCAATATCAAGCGCTATACCTTCTGGTCGGCCGGCATAAGCCATGGCTTTCCGCTGCAATCTTGCATCACTTTCTTCTCCTGAAGCTGTTCTGTTTGTCTCATACACAGCAATTTTTCCAATAGCAGCCATAACTTTCTCCACTGCGGCCGGAATCTTGTCTTCCGGTAAAATATAATGCCGTTTTACAGCAGCGATGTCCGGATTCTTTTTCAAATAATCCAAGAAAGCGCGTATTTCGTGCTCTACATAGTCAGCCCGAGCATATTCAGAAACCGCGCTCTTTGTATTATTTTTATTAATTATTACTTTTTGTTCACGGAAACGTTGAAATACAGATTCGTTGCGCAATTTGTCATACACATCAAACACTGCGATCGATGTGATGTGACCTGGATTTTCAAAACAATGATTCCATAAAGCTTCCAATGCCGCCTGGGGGTTATCGTGTGGATCAACTCCTGCCAATTCACCCAAATCTACTATTGCTTGTTCTACACCAAATTGATACTTATCTTTGTTTAGAATTCCCCGCATTACTCTGCCGGCCTGGTCAGGATCCGACATTTTGAGATCAAACAAAACAGATACCGCCTGTTTGAATTCAACAATTGAATTTATTTTGTTTGGAAACATGCTGCGAAAAGCTTCTTGTTGCTTTTCTGCTGTTATGCACGTTTCAGCTAAAATGGTGATAATACTATCAGGATTTGAAGGATGCTCGGCCAGCGACTTTTCAATCCCAATAATAATTTTCTTATCCTCCTCATCGTACTGTTCTTCATTGTGGAATTGTAATCCACTATCTATAGTTTTGCCCGATGCATCCTGACGCAAAACTCGCTTGAGGACAAAACGATATTCTTTGCCGCTTGGCAGAGGTTGGATATACACAATTTCAATTTCAGGCACAGCGCCCCGATCTTCAATACGCGATCCCATCGCCCATACCAAAAATTTTTTATCAACCCGTCCAGATACTTCGACCGTCGCTCCATCGGCTAATCCTTCATGTACCGCTTCCCGATACTTCAATAATTGATTACGGACTTGCACCAATTCACCAAATGGTTTGCGCGGATAACATTTTGTCTCGTAAATATACGGTTTTCCGTTACGCACAATCGGCACGTCAAAATCTATCAAGACCCCCGTTTCTACAGTTCTTCCATTTTCTTTGATACGATTAACTTTTAGTTCAGTAGGCGGCCCAAAAAAATTTATTTCTTTGTTCCCATAACCAGCATATTTTACCCGTAGCTCTTGACCAGTCTTTGAAAAATCCAACTCCTCATCACCTTGCCTGAGTACGCGGACAATGCGGCTCACCTCAAATGTCATACCTCGAAATGCAGTAACGACACTGGCGCTATCGCGCGCCTTCAAAACTTGTTCTTGTGTTTGAGAAAATCGATCAACAATACGTCTGTAAAATATATCAAACGCCGCCCTTTCGCCCGCTTCCAACCCAGACTGAATTTTATGCAATTCACCAAGGGCAGCTTCAAAAGCGATTCTATCGCGTTCGGGCAAGACTTCCGCGTTTCTAAATTCATCTCTTAATTTTAAAACCGCTCTCGCTTCCACTGCGGTTTCTGTGGGGCGTGCAGCGAGTTCTAAAGTTTTCTTAATTCCACGCAATTCTTGCATTCGTGCAGAAACATCCCTCTTTAAAGGACTTTTCGTGTCCAGCAACCGAATAAGTTCTGTATATTTTTCCAATAACGCGCTAACGAGCTCCAGGTTATCGCGATTCAACAGTTCTAATTCTGCATTGAGTTGTTCAAAAAGCTCTTCAGGCGGAACTTCACGCGTCTGAGGTAAAGTAACTACTAAAGGTTCCGTACCTAATTTAATTGTTTCTCCTTGTGGGTCTTCTACCATACTAAATATATTCCTTTTACATTGCGAGTGTAGAGGTGGTGTAAAATTTTATTCCAAAGTCAGCCATTAAGACAGCGCCACCGCGTCCAGCGCGGCTTTAATTTGTTCCGCTATCATAGACGGATTTTCTGTCCGAAGACGCGCCAATTCTTTCTTTAGCATACCCATCGCCCGGCCAAAATCTTTGCCTTGAGGTATGCCTCTACCCGTCACATATTCCGCCATTGATGAGCCGCCAAAAATGCTCTTCTCAAATTCTTTAGCCACCGCTTCTTTCCTCGCTTTTTCCGCCTCCGCCTCAAGCTCTAGTTTGAGCTTGGTAATGGCGCTATCCACTTGGCCGCGGAAAGCGCGCTTCTGTTCCGGTGTTTCGCCCGGCCTGACGCTGGCCGCGTCATCACCCAAGGTCATGATTCTTAATAGATCCAATTTTCTCTCGTCAACGCGGCCGTCCGGACTGACAAATAATTCTTTAAATTTTGGCAATCTAACATCGCCCGGATTTAACAACAACATGTGATGCTCTACCACAAACGCCAGATCCGCCTTTTGTCCGTCTGAAAGTTTGGCGCCGGATTGTTCAAGTATTGCCGGCAACATTTCCACGCTCTTGTCATCATGTCCGCGAAAATTAGCGGCAATTGCTTTTCTCACATCATCCCCGGCGCCGGGCAGTTCTTCTTTTATTCTCCCTTGCATTTGAGCGGAGTGTTCCTCCATCAATTTTCTTATATTGCTTTTAGACAAACCTTCCAGAATTTGGCCGCTAACCTCGGCTAGTAAATTATTCACCCACTTGCCGGCCGCGTCAACCTGTTCCGGCGAAGCGCCTACAGTTTCATTTTGTTTCCCGGATACCACGTCATACTTCTGCGTCCCGGCCTTGCCAATATCGTGGAGCACGGCGGCGAGCTGTAACAACTCCAAATCCGATTCACTCAGATTATCACCTGCCGTTCTAAAAGCTCTCGCCGTTTCAAAAACAACCAATTGGGTATGGACCAGCGGATCACCTTCCCCGTGGTTGGGACCATGATCCATGCCTTTCATTTTTCCCATCGCGGCGGTGAAGGTTTCGCTTGACTCCAAACTGAACCTCGCGACTGCGTCGCGATAATCTCCCGCGGCGCGGGCTTTTTTATCGTCCAACGACAGTTCGCAAGCGCATTCCGCCAGATTTTTGCCGCATTTGTCGCAATAACCTTTTTCCGCGGCTGGCACTGACACCATTTGTTCTCTCCCTTCAGGGCTTCTTGTCATACTTTTTAAAATAAAAAACAGGTATTTCAAAATACCTGCCGATGATTAAAATGTTTTGTTAAAAAAAATTGGCACATATCGTGTATATTATAGTAAAAAATTGATTTTTTGTAAAGAGTGTCGTACAATAGAGGATACGAAATACGAAAAAGTACGAAATTACGAAATAAACCGTATTCGTTTTCGTATTTTCGTACTTTTTCGTATTTCGTATCTATGA
>Ga0265292_1001005_pt1 | contig 28368 bp, 24 predicted proteins | sample Munlanlewell296A_FD_189080 | JGI IMG/M metagenome (GOLD analysis project Ga0265292, IMG submission 189080) | Leachate microbial communities from a municipal landfill in Southern Ontario, Canada - Leachate well 296A | ecosystem: Engineered > Solid waste > Landfill > Unclassified | place: Canada... | reverse complement strand
AAGTAACCACGCTTTTTCCATCTATTTACCATTACCTTACACTGATCATGGGATTTACCAGACATTGTTGCCAAGCCTTCAAATGTGAAGTAGGGTAAATTCTCTAATTTTCCAAGTATTTTCTCTATTTCTGTATTCGGGATAGTTAACATATTTTGTATACTATCCCAAATGAAGTAAATATTCAAGATTATCTCAGGGAATAACTATCTTTAAGCAAATACCCTACTCGTCTAACCTAATAGGAACATACTTCTTTGTGGACCAGATCAGAAAGTTATCTTTCAACACACCTTGTTTAACTAGTTCATTAATAGGTTTAGAGATATTGAACTTCCCTTCTGAATCAAGACCCAAGTCAAAAGACAAATCATACGAGTCTCCAAAAATGTAGTTTGTTATTTTCGTTTTTGAAGAAACCTCTTGTCCTCCTGATGCAATAACCTCAAACCCCTCCCCTATTGAATAGTATGACGGTTCTAAGATCTTATTTATTAATATTATCTTTATGTCCTTAATATCACTACCTGATACATTTATTAACTTCATAAAAAAATTGTCAGATTTAGTATATGGAAGGTTAAAATATGATGTTACAGTTTCCGGCTCACCAACTTTAGAGCATCCAGGAAAGTAAAATAGTGTCTTTTCAGATATTTCTATTTTTCCATTGGATGCTAAATAGAAAAAATTGGATTTTACCTCATTAACTCCCAAATCCTCTCGCGAACATAAAAAAGAAATCTGAATCTTTGCAGTTTTTTGACCGAATTTATAATTTATGGCCCCTACTTTAAAAAAATTAGACGGGGTTTTTAAAATCATAGCTTTAGATAACTCTCCATTAGAGTAAATAGCTGAAATCATGTCTATAATATTACCGTTTTGAATGTAATAAAATCCGGAATTTTTAAATTCATTGGCATTTTTATTCTCCACTATAAAATGTTTTGGGTAGTAAACTAAATATTTATTAACAAACACTGGCTCTGGAAAAGAGATTAGAAAGTTGTTAAATATTACATTTTTACCCATTTGTTTTGAGTACGGGAGGGTAACAACATCGTCATCAATACCAATCAAATCCTCATTTTTTGAAACCTGCTTCAACCGATTCTCTCTAATTGTAAATATAAGACCAGAAAAAACTACTACTAAGGAGCAAAAAATAAACAATACCTTCTCACTTAAAGAGTACTTCTGATCAAATACTTTGTGTCTTGAGTTGGCAAAGAGCATAAAAACTAAAACTAAGATAACTAATATTAGAAACCTATAAGACTCGGAAATTTTTAAAAAAGATGACACTATTATAATCAAAACTAGTAGTAAAGGGGTGGCATATTTTTGTACCTCACCTCTTAATTTTACACTCCTAATTTTATTTGAGGCTACTGAAAGCGTATTTATAACATATGGGGTTAGAAAGGCAGTAACGGCTATTAAGTAAACAAGATTATATAAAAATATTATTGGTCTAAAGTAGTTCTCTTGGTTTATGGAATCAACCAAATTTTTAATTTTAAATGTGTCTAGTGAATATGCCAAAAAGTACCCAAGGTCAAAACCCCTTCCGTGTCTTACACCCAGTATTAATATAATTGGAGCATACAAAACGGTTAAAAATATAAATCCGTAAACTAAAACCCAGAAATTAGGAGTTAAATAATTTCTTTCCTTAAATAACTTGTTAGTGGAAAATGGCATTATATACTTTTCTTTTTTTGCACTTGATGAACGATAAAATAATTTAATTGGTACAGAAATTAACAAAAAAACTAAGAACGCTGTTACAAATATTTCAAATGTAGTGGTCCTTATTAACACTTCCAGAGAACTTGTTTCTTTTGTCATTTCAGTTACCAATTCCATATCTTCAGAAACATGCGGAACGGCATCAGATCTTCTAAAAGCCTGGAAATATTTCTCTATATTAGATCTTGCACTTGGAGATATCAAAAGATTCTCAGGTATAACATACAAATCCACGCCCTGTGAATCATATTTTCTTAAAAAACCACCTACCTTCTGCAAATTGTCTGAGAAAACAGCTAAGTTATCGCACCCAAAATTTAACGGGTTTACTATTGAATACGGGACGTCACATACCAGTATTATTTTTACACCTTTTCCAATGTATTCTTCTAATGTTTTTTTCTCAGAAATAGTAGAAGTTAACAAAACTAAGTAATCTCTGTTGGTAGTAGTGGATACTTCTTCTTCCAAGGAGGTGTCTTCATGTGTTCCATTGATAGAAAAATGAAATTTTTCTTCAAACAGCTCTTCGTAATACTCTAATTTTGATTGAGCTAAAGTATTTAGAGAAACAAATATATTTACAAATAAGATTAGGGAAAGAAAAGTATTTATTTTAACTATACTTTTATTTGAATATTTTTTCATAGAAAATATCCTTCAACACACCTAAAACCAAGGAAAGAAAGCAAACCTGTGCAAAAAATTCAGCCAATCCTCCCATTTTAGTGATCAACATAATAGAAGTTAGAACTAGAGATACAAGAGCTAAAGTATAAATGTGCTTTTTATCAGAAATAAAGCCGAACATGAAAATAAACAGTGAAAATGTTATTAGAAAAAGGCTTATCAAAAAACCTAAAGGGTCAACCTTTGCTATTAACAGTAATATTAAAGGAATGAAAAACAAAAAAAGATTAACTTTAAGAATAGGTCTTCTACAAATCTTTGAGAGAGATTTATCCACTGGAAACAATATGGAAAATAGAAGTAACAGAAGTAATAAATTTAAAACGATATTATAAATATTATCCTTTAGTAAGCTAAGAATACTCACCATATATGTTATATTTTGTACTTGGGACAGGTAGGTAATTGGTATTATAGTATTTTTTTTTAAGTTTTACCAGTTTTATATGCTACAAAATCCACGTTTTACCCATAATCTTCGTGTTTTTTTAGAACCTTTTTGTCTATTTCTGTAGAGTTTTGTTTAATGTACACTTTACATAATATGGAAGATCAAGCTTCAAATGTTGCTCTAAATACTACCAGTAAGTACGCTAAACTTCACACTATTGCAAAAATACTTTTACTACTCTTTTCTACTTATATTACTATTGCACTTATTGAATTCGCTTTTAAAGGGATATTGCCCTCAAAGGAAAAAAAACTACAAGATTATTGTGCAGGATTTAATGGTGGTAAATTTTTAAATTCCCAAAATTTCGCTCAGCTAAATGCTTACTACCAACCGCTAGATGAGGTGGGTCATTGTGATTCTGAGTGGAGATACACCTACCATATAGATGAAAATGGTTTTAGGTCAAATGGAAAAAGTACCAGAGACAGTACAACTCTAGCCATTGGAGATTCTTTTACCTTCGGCTTTGGTGTAGAAGATAACCAGAGCTTCCCTGCACTCTTAAATGCTTACAATGCAGGCTTATGGGCAAACACTTTTAACAATCAACTTTTATCTTTAAAAAGAAATCTAGAAATTGTAAAACCCAAGGTTGTTATCTGGAGTTTTTATCCTCCTCATGTCATTACTATGATGCCTAACGATTGGTCTGCAAGCTGCCCAGGAGACTTTACTTATTTTAAGGGTAACTCTTTTGACTCAAATCTTTTTAGAGAATTAACTAGGAGATATTTCAAGCCGCTTTCAGAAAAATCCTACTTTGTAAAATATCTACTCAACAAAGAAAACATAACTGAAATCATAGTTGATAATAGCGGTGTTAAAGTTACCAAAAATTGTTATTCCACAAAAGAGATTCTCCTTTATGATAAAAACTTGGTAAATAATGAATATACAAACGATCCTGAAGTAAACAAGACATTTTTAACTGATCTGGATGGTGTCTATAAAAAAATACAAGAGTATTTAGTTGAAGCTAGTGACCTTTCAAAGGAATACGATGCTAAATTCTATTTTGCTATCATACCATCTCGTTTAAGTCTTACCATTAGTGAAGGTAAGTACAAGTCTCCATACAAGGGATCTGATATTGATACAAGGCTTCCAGTAAAGAACTTTATAAAACTAATAGTAAATGCAGGTTTTGATGAAAACCAAATCATAGATCTTACTGATAGCTTTTTAGAAACAGATAACTGGGGAGATTACTATTTTGTAGAAGATGCACATTGGAATGCTAAAGGACATGAATTTGTTGCTAAAACCCTCAAAGACAAGATCGGATTATAAAATTACCGGCTTGTAATATCTTCTATTTAGATATATAAATGTGAAATGACTTCAAACGAAGACGATTACATACTTGGAATTTCAGCCTTTTATCATGATTCAGCTGCAGCTTTAGTTAAAAACGGTGAAATCATTGCCGCTGCTCATGAAGAAAGATTCACTAGAAAAAAACAAGATCCTTCTTTTCCAATCAACGCAATAAAGTTCTGTATAAATTATGCGGGGGTAGATTTAAACGATATCGACACCGTTGTTTTTTACGACAAGCCATTCAAAAAGTTTGAAAGGTTGCTGGAGACATATTATATGTTTGCCCCCAAGGGACTACTTTCTTTCCTTTCAGCTATGCCTGTTTGGATAAAAGAAAAATTATTCTTGAAAGAACTAATTAAAAGAGAGTTAAGAAAGATTCAAGAAGGATCAGAAAAGGATTTTAAACTCCCAAATTTGCTATTCTCTGACCACCACCTATCCCATGCTGCTAGCGCATTTTTTCCTTCCCCTTTCAAAGAAGCCGCTATCTTAACTATTGATGGAGTTGGAGAGTGGTCTACCGCATCGATTTCTTACGGAGACGGTAAATCTATTAAAGTTTTAAAGGAAATGAACTTTCCAAATTCAGTAGGGTTTCTATACTCCGCATTTACATATTTTTTAGGTTTCAAAGTTAATTCAGGAGAGTATAAGCTTATGGGCTTAGCACCTTATGGGGACCCTACATCAGAACGTTTAATGAAGTTCAAAAAGCAAATTTCAACAGAGATAGTAAATGTTAAAGATGACGGTTCAATATGGCTAAACCAAGAATATTTTGATTATTGCACAGGTTTAAAAATGATAAATGAGGAAAGATGGGAAAATTTGTTTGGTTTTAGGCCAAAAAAAGAAACGGACTTACTCGACCAGCATCATTGTGATTTAGCACTGGCTATCCAACAGATTACAGACGAAATAGTATTAAAAATAGCAAAAACCGCAAAGAAATTAACAAATTCTAATAACCTGTGCCTAGCCGGAGGGGTTGCTCTAAATTGTGTATCTACAAGCAAAATAATACAAGAGAAACTATATAAAAATATCTGGATACAACCTGCAGCAGGAGATGCCGGTGGTGCGTTAGGAGCAGCTTTAGCAGCATACTATCTTTACTTTGGAAATGAACGTACAGTTGTTTCAGGAAAAGACTCCATGAAAGGTTCTTACCTAGGTCCAGAATACTCAGATAAGGATATTGAGAATACCGCTCACACTTATAATGCACCTTATAAACACTTTCAGGATTTCAATGATCTTCTAGATGTCGTTTCTAATCTATTGGCTGATGGAAAAGTTGTAGGTTGGTTTCAAGGCAGAATGGAATGGGGCCCAAGAGCACTTGGAAACCGAAGCATACTTGGAGATGCGAGAAATTCAGAAATGCAAAGGAAATTAAACTTAAAGATCAAATTTAGAGAGAGCTTTAGACCGTTTGCACCTTCTGTTATGGAAGAAGAGACAAAAGAGTTTTTTGATTTTGAACAGACCTCGCCATATATGTTGTTAGTTGCAGATGTTGTAGAAAAAAGACGAAAAAAACTACCAGATAACTTCCACAAGCTTCCTTTAAAAGAAAAACTCTATTTTACTCGCTCAGATATTCCTGCAATTACACACTTAGATTATTCTGCAAGACTTCAAACTGTAAGTAAGGAAACAAACCCACAGTACTGGGAGCTAATTAATACTTTTAAGAAAAAGACTGATTATGGAGTTATAATAAACACTAGCTTCAATGTTCGAGGAGAGCCCATCGTCTGCACTCCTGACAATGCATATATGTGCTTTGCGAAGACAGAGATAGATTATTTGGTGATGGGAAACTACTTATTTAATAAGGCCGACCAACCCTCTTTATATAAAAAGTACAGTATGGAAGATACAATTAGAGCGGATTAACTTACTAAAAAAGGAATATAGAAAAATGGAAACTTTAAAAGAATTATGGGAATTTATTAGAAAAAACAAAAAGTGGTGGCTTCTACCTATGATACTAGTTCTACTCTTGGTAGGAGTACTAATAGTCCTGACTGCAGGAAGCGCCATTTCGCCATTTATTTACACTCTCTTTTAGCATGAATAAAACGAGTGAACTTGAATCATATAGAACAACTAATGTACTAGCTCTTGTACTTTTAATTCTTTTTCTTGTTACCAAAAGACCAGAGTTTTTATTGATTGGAATATGGCTCCTGATTGTAAATATAGTACACGTGGAAATTAACCAAGTACTTTCGTTCTACTGGCTGAGATTTGCCGAGATTTTGGGCAAGATAAACTCTAAGATTTTATTATTTCTTATTTTCGCCTTTATTCTAACCCCGTTAGCGTTCTTCTATAGACTGTTTCACCCAAAGGAATTGAGGAAATTTACTGTAGATGATAAACAAAGTTATTTTGAAGATGTTAATAAGTTGGTTAGCAAAGAAGATTTTCCAAAACAGTGGTAGGCTGGTAACATAAACACCAATTAGTTTTTTACCATGTATATAAGAATATCGTTTTGGGCAAATATAGGAGATCCAAAGTATGAAGAAAAGAATTTTGATATATCTTCTTTTGAATTAATGTCAGAATTAATTCCAGAAATTCTTTCTAGATCACCTTCTGATATATTTTCCTTGTAATAGATTAGATATTTAGGTTTATATCTTAAGAATTCTGCTATCCCTTTTTGAGTTATTAGCTCTTTAGAAAATTCATTGGCGTAAAACCCAGTTTCATAGTTGACAAAATTTACAGGGTTAATTAACACGTCTTCATCAGAAATTATCCAGAATACAGAATAGTAATCCCCTTTTGGATACACAGCGTAGGGCACGTTTTCAGGAAATTTCTCCTTTAAATAAGCAATTTCCAGAGGTGGTTTGTTTATATTCAATACTGGTATTTTTATTGCAAAAATCACGAAGTTTAAGACTAAGAATCCCGTTATAAATACAACCTTGTGCCATGTTTTCTTCATTAAGTTGTAAATGTCCAAAACAAGATATAAGTTTATTATTAAAACAAAAAGATAGATGACTACAGACCACCTTACTAAAACTCTAAAAGCGGGAACTATGTAGTAAAAAAGATATGATATCGTATATATCTCTATCCCTGTTACCGTAAAAGAGGGTGGGCCTGATATAAGGAGGATGCAAAAGATTATGAAAAAACTTCTTACCAATATGCCTTTGTTATTATAAATGGATTTAAAAATTGGAAACTCCTTGTTTTTAAATTTTTTTAGAAGCAGAAGAAACGCAACAAAGCCCATTCCTAAAAGAAAATGCCACCCCATGTAGCTTCCAGCCATCTCTTCCTCCATGTAGTCGTTAGCTAGGTAATAATTGGTAGATTCTATTCTTTTATGAATATTTTTTGATAGTTTACCAAAGAATAAAGACTCTTTAGGCGGTATAAAAAAATACCAAGGACGAAATGAAAAATTATATAAATCTTCCAAAGGGCGGTAAATAACAGATTTTTGAGAAAAATCCTCTTTTAAATCAACTCTTTTGTAATTTCCAAGAAAAGCTAAGTTGCTATATAACTGTGGACTATAAAAGACGGTTACCCACAATAAAACGGCAGCAGAAAACAAACCTACTTTTTTTATAAACTCTACTGCATTTGATTCTTTTAGTAGGAAGTCTAGAAAGTACCAAAAGAGAATCAAAATAAAAGAAAATAAACCATAGTAGGGACTAAAAGAAAGCACAATAAATGTAAGTGTACCTAACAAAATTGGTTTCACGTTTTTTAATAAAAGAAGCACACCTATGGGGAATATAAACGTGAAATATAAAGCTGGTGTTAAAGATATAGCACGCATCAAAGAATAAATTGAAACAGAAAACAATAATGAGAAAGCCAGGGATATAAAACTTCTACCTATAAACTTTTTAAATAATGTAAATGAAAAATATATAGAAATGGTCAGTGATAAAATCAGTATTAAGTTACTTAAAAAAACAGGGTGTAAATACCTATTCAAGCCCTGAAAGATTATCTGGCCAAGATAGTTGGAAATCTGATACTTGCGATTCCAATAGAAATCTAGATTGGGATTTCTTACGTAGCTAGCAAAGTTATGAAGTAACAGGTAAACACTATCATTATAGGTGTACATTAAGTTATTAAACATGTTGATTAAATTTTACTTCTTCACATTATACGCTGCATCGTTTATGACTTCGCTACTTTTTATATGCAAAATAATATAAGTAAGACAGGCTAATAACGTCATGGAGGATACTCCTAGGGCAATAAAGAAATAAAACTGCGGGATGAAATACATTGTCAAATTAACACTAACCCCCTTGGGTCCCATCTCATAATACTCAGGTGGTAATTTATCAACATCCTCTTTATTAATAAACCACTCGTTTGGATAATGACTTGAAATATTTTTTAGCTCCAACAGTTGTGGGATTTTAAATAAACCCAGCCAATTATTTTTATTTGGCAATACAACAAATCTCCAATACTTGCTGTATAAATTCATAAAAGTTATCTTGCAAGGATCATCTAGATTCAACAATCTAATATCATACCTAACAGGAGATTTATATTCATAGGAGGCAAAGGTAGCACCGCTGCAATTTAATGAAATAATAGGTTTTACCAGACTATTAGGTACCTCGTAAATATCAAGGTACTTATTGCTAAGTACTTTAGTAAAAGATGGATTGGAATCCATAAGATAAATTGCATTAGAGGACGCCTCTGTCCAGTTCTTTTCATACGAATCTTTTCTTATTACTACATATTTAATACTGATGTCACCGAGTCTATCGATATTAAATTTTTTGTAGATATCTTTTAAGATAATAGAGACATAAGGCTCGGTCAAATCACCATAAGACAAGTAGTAAAAAGGTAGTTTACTCTCAAAGGCCACAATATCCTTTCCTATAAATATTTTATCGTCGTGCATAAGCATTGGGTAAGAGCTAGGCGGATATACCAGCACACCGTAGTAACCATTACCATTATTCAGTAAATTAATTGCCTCAGTATACTCTGGATAGATTTTAGCAATAAAGTCACCACTAACTCCCGTAATATTTCCACCAATTATGGCATCTCCTGTTAAAAGCGGGAGTGAGTAAAAAAGAATAACTAAAATTAGGTATATTTTAAAAATTACTCTTCTGGTTCCTTTTAAATTGTTAAGTACCATCAAAAAAATAATAGATAAGGAAAAAATTACACCCAGTGCAAACTTGCTGTCAGGAGATCTTACTGCTTGAAAAAAAATTATGTTATCAATTAAAAAGTTGTAAATAGATCCTACGGGCTGCTGAGGCCCTTTAGCAAAAAACAATGATGAAATCAAGATAAAAACAAAGGCTAATAATAATTTATCCTTTTTACGATTTCCAAGCAAATAAAGTATAACAATAAGATAAGCTGAGAGCGCAGTTACAATAAAAACTAAACTCTCAAAATAGGTATGGAAGTATAGGAAGTTTCTTGGTGCCCACACTGTATATATAGTCCAACTAAAATAATTAAGCATCATTGTTAACACCCCACCCCTAAGCAAAGTTGAGGTGGAGCTTCTTAACGATCCGTCAATAATATTTTCGTAACTTCCTAGCACACCAATACCGTATGTATATAACACAAAGGAAAACATCAATATAGACAACAGGAGCATTGTGAAGTATTTTTTTATGCTAACAGTTAGAAAAACTCGAATATTAAAATTAATAATCATAAATATAAGAAGAACAAGTGCTATTGGTATAGCAAAAGGAACACATAAGACTGAAAGGAATAGAATAACAGCAAGAATTAGCACGTCCACAATCTTAAAATTCTTACTATTAAAGAATTCGTTAGTTACAAATACCAGAAAAGGCAACAAAGAGTAGGAAAGCACTATACTAATATTCCAAAAGTTACCCGTAGACATATAAATAATGGTTAAAGGATTAAAGCAATAAAACATTGTGATGAGTAAAATATCAATGTTGTTTACGTTCCTATCTTTAATAAGAAGTGATATTTTTTTTATACCAAAAAAAGAAATTGCCTGTAATAAATACAAGAATGCGATAAAAGTTATTATCTGAATACACCTTACATTTAACCCAAGATCAAAAAGAACCAAGTATATCAATCTATTTGGCAAACTTAGGGCTAGAGAAACAGGTAAATTCAAACCAGCATTATCCTTTAAAAGCAAAAAGGATTCGTTAAATAGATGCATTTTTGAAACCCATGTTAGATGGTCATGAATAATTAAAAAACTATCTTTTGGGACCTTGTTAAATAATAGGAGTATGTATATAGCAGAAGCTAAAAAAAATAACAGGTTTATTGATAGTGTTTCATGTCTTTTAATCCACTTCAGAAGCATAAATTTAATAGATGTACTTGAAATAAATTCTATACATTGGTTCTAGTACAAACCTTGGTAAAATTCCAAGAAGTACTGCCATGTAAAAAACTGGTTTGATTAATAGTTCTGGCTGATTTTTAACAGACTCGCATAGTATCTCAAAAATAATCCTCAGTCTTCCCATATACGATCCTTTATACCTAAGTGCAATCCAAGTTACTGGACTATCAAGACCAACAGCATGATTATAGAAATTAGTCATAAATTTTTTTCTATACATATCCAAATCTCTTTTTTCCGTCTTTTTCTCCATAAAATCAATCATTTTCAGCAGTATACCTTTCATCTCAGCAAAAACAACCCCCTTCTCTGATGGTTTTGCCCTCTCGGAGTTATCAACCCATCTATAATTAACTATCGGTTTGTTTATAAACAGGGATTTTTTACTAAGATAGTAAACCTTCCAAAGAAAGAGTCCGTCCGCGTTAAAATGAAATTCATTATCAAACAAAACACTTTTGGCCAATTCTCTTCTTATCATCAAACCAGTAACCATTGGCGCTATTACCAATCCTTGATATGTGTAGTCATTGCTGCTGAGCATTTGATAGAAAAACTTTTCATTCTCTACCTCAACAAAACCCTTATTGCTCTTTAAAGAACTTTTAAGGACATTAAATGAAACTCCATTCTTAGTAATTAGATTCCTAGCACCCCAAATTATACTAATTTCATCAGTACTGTAACTTGATAACACTTTAACTATCTCCTTTAGATAGTTGTCACTTAAGAGATCGTCATCGTGTAAGAAAACAATCCAGTCATATTTAGAGTTATTAATAACATTATTTAGGTTATTAAACTGACCTTTATATGGATTTTTTAAATATCTAACAGCAGAGTTTGTTTCCAACAGAGAATTTACGTAGTTATTGGTCGTATCATCTGTACTATCATCAGATATTAGCAATTCATACTCAATCCTGTCTAAATCTTTTTGATTCAATATGCTCCCAACTGCTTGTTTAAGCTCGTTAACTCGATTATATGTTGTAACACAAAAAGATATCTTCATGTTTTAGTTGTTTAATTCAAGTAATAGATTTATTGCTTGAGGCCTTCTAGAATTATCACTTGTGAAAAAATCTACATCCAAGATATTATACTTCGTACCTATTTTATTAAGAGTTTCCGATAAAAATTTGCTGTTAGATTGGGCTATCTCAATATCAAGATACTTTACCTTATAAAGTGTCTTATAAGCACCAATGAGTATTTTTTCCTCATAACATTCAGCGTCTATTTTAAGAAATATCTTCTTTTTATCTCTGAAATATTTCTCAAAGTCATCCAATCTTTTAATTTTTACAGTATGTTCCTTAATATCATTTTTCTTTTTATTTAATAAGAAAAAGTGGTTGCTATTTAGCGATGCGACATCTAGATGTTTCTGATCAAAGTATATTTTTTTTTCACATTCATCTTCACCAAGAGCAAAGTTGAAGATGTACAAATTTTTTATTCCCTCTGTATTTTTCTGAAGTAAACGGTAAGTGTCATTTGTTGGTTCAAAGGCTAAACACAGCGACTTTTTATTAACCGAATGATAAATTAAAGATTTCAGTCCTATATGAGCACCAACATCTATAAAACAATCGGAATTAAGATATAACCCCTTTCTTATACCGTTTAATTCTCTAAGATTTTTGTCTAAAATACCAAAGGTATTAATGTTATTAAAATATACGTTTCTATCATAAAGTTTTAGCTTACAAAGATACCCAGGATTAACCAACATAGCAAACATTTGTAGGTACCTAGTTGCTTTATAAAAATAAGGTATTCTCATATAAATTACTATTCTTGGAAAAACTATACCACTTTAATAATACTTTATTTCTTCCTTAAAATAACAAGCACTTCAGTAGCTCCCCCCACTAGATAGCACCAAAACCTTTCAAAAAACATTGGACTTAAATTAATTAGAAAATTCAACAACCTAACAAAGGGTCTGGCAAGATAGGGACATTGGTTCCTATGAATGTATTTCTCATAAACACCATCATTTGGATACAATCCTAAGTATTTTATCTTATTTGAAAGAATCTCAAAGTGAACTTTTGAATAATAACAGTGACAACTAGATTTAGTAAAAATTTCAAAAGAAAAATACCCAAAAGGTCTAACATGGGTAATATCAGTAAAGGCTCCCATACTCGAAAAGTGCGGAACTCTTAAGTATAGAATTCCTTCAGGCTTAAGTATTCTATGTACCTCACCAATCTTTTCCACAGGGTTGTGAAGATGCTCCAAAACATGATACATATGAACTTCATCAAAATAATTATTAGCAAATGGATAAGGAACCAAGTCCAAATCGTGAACAACATCCACGTAATCATCTATTTTTACACAATCAAGTCCAATAGAACCAGGGATACGAGTCTTTCCACATCCTATATTTAAAATCCTTTTTTGTTCTTTGGATAGTTTAGTCAAAGTTGGCCTTTCTTTTTATAAACCATAAAAAATTTTTAATTCTTTAATCTGTTCTTTAAGTGGTTGAATTAAGTCTGAAAAATGTTCCTTTAGAACTAGAGATGGCTTTAATGTCTTATCACTTTTAATCTTTTTGTTCTCAACTATAGTAACCTTCTTATCAAATACCTCATTGAATATATTCAATAGATCAAACTTGCTTAATTTCTCAGAACACACCTGCAAAATAGGCTCATCAAACTCTAATTTTCTGGAGACTATCCTATGAATAATTTTAGCTAGAGTAAGTGTGGTGACCCCGTTCCAAAACACATTCGAGTATCCGGGTACTGTGCCCTCTTTATTTTCAAGAAACCAATTTAGCAAGTTACGTCTATTACCAATCTCGATTCCTATTATAGAAGTCCTAATTGTTATAGTATTTCGGCCTCTAGCCTCCCCAAGCAGCTTAGAAACACCATAAACAGAAACTTCGTCTGGAATGTCATTTATTAAATAATCGCCTTTTTTACCAGAAAACACACAATCTGTACTAATGTGAATAATTTTAGAATTCTTACCTTCACAATAGAGTGATAAAACCTTAGGCAATACAGAATTAACCATTATGGCAAGTTTATAATCCTCAAATGTGTCACCTGGTCTTATTACCCCTAAACAATTTACTATCCAATCAGGTTTAACCTTATCAAGAAGTGCCACAAGATCAGGTACAAAACCCTCTTTAACAACAAACTTGAGGTCCCTAGAGCTCTTAGAAGACTTGAGTGTTCTATGAGTTTTATATACATGGAAATCCCTGAAACCAGATAGATATTTAACAACCGCATTTCCCAGCATACCGTCCGAACCCAAAACAAGGACCCTTACCATTCTACTTCCCCCACCCTTCGGACTTTGATAAATTTTTAATAAATTTGGTATCTATACTTGTTAGATCACTACCTGGCCCATTCTTTTTTAACCAACCATCTATTTTCAATAAGCTTAAAATCTCTTTTTTGGACATAATGTATGTATTGTTTGAATTAAATTCATCTAAAACCGTCTTAAAGAACTTTTTTCCTTTGTAATGTTCCCCAACACCCTCAATTTTTATTTGAGGAAGAATAACAAAGTAATCCTTTAACTCAAGAGTATTTGGCATCTCATACTTTGATACCAAAACCTCATACAACTTTTCTCCAGGTCTTATACCAATGGTTTTAACCTTAGTTTTCTTATTTCCAAGCTTTTTTACCATCACTTCAGCCAGATTAGATATTTTACAAGCAGGCATTTTCATAACAAAGATCTCTCCCCCATAGGACTCTGTACTTGCAAATAACAATAAGGAAATAGCGTCCTGAACTCTCATGAGGAACCTAGACATTCTTGGATCAGTGATGGTTATTTCGTTTAATCTTTTAAGTTGCTCTCTAAAAAGGGGAATAACGCTACCATTTGTTCCCATTACGTTTCCACCGCGGACACAAACGAACTTAGTACTATCACTAGCTAAATTTGCTGCTACAACAAGTTTCTCTCCACAGGATTTAGTTACTCCGTAGAGATTAAACGGATCAACAGCCTTGTCTGTTGAAATGTCTATCACTTTTTTGACTTTATTTAGGAGTGCTGCATCAATAACATTTTGTGTTCCCATTATGTTTGTTTGAACAGCTTCCCAGGGATTCTCCTCACATATAGGCACGTGTTTCAGAGCAGCAAGGTGAAAAATATAATCTACCCCAGATGTTGACGCAATAAGCCTATCTCTGTTTCTAACATCTCCGATAATATATTTTAGAGGCTGTCCTTGAAAACGCCTTTTCATCTCCACTTGTTTATGTTCACCTCTGGAATATATTCTTATTTCCTTAGGGTTGTATTTAGAAAGTAATTGAGTTACCAGCTCATTACCCCAAGAACCTGTTCCCCCGGTTATAAGAATCACTGATTTGTTAAAAATATTATGTTTAGGCATTATCTAACCACTTTAAATAAATATTTATCATCTGCTCGGCCCTATTTACATAGGTATGGTATTTAAGAACCTTTTTCATACCAGCTTCTATAATAGGCAACCTCTTCTCAGGATTATCAATATAATACACTATTTTGTCAAACCAATCAGTGTCGTTCTCCGCTATTACTAACTCATCTGGTGTAAAGTACTTCCTTATTGACTTTACATTATCACATATCTCAAACCCACCACTAGAAATAATTTTATACGTTCTCTCGTTTAATTCAAAACCGTACTTTACCTGAAAATCACCATGAATATTTAGGTTTATAGTTGAAGAGGAGTAAACACGATTGTCATCTACTACAGGAAGTTTTCTGATATCCTTCAAGAACCCTATATTAAAATATTGACCAACCCTGGCAACATTCCCCAAAAACCTATCATAAGACGTCCAATCAAGTCCATACAATTTAACGTCATATTTACCTTTAAGTGGAAGCACACACCTTTTCAAGAAACTTCTCTTCTCAAGAAGGAAATGCCCGACATACGAGATATCAGCTTTATATCTCTCATCATAAGAAGGCTTGTATTTAAATGAATCTGCAGCTAAAAGTATTGTATGAAAGGGTTTTCTAGTTATCTTCTCAAACCCATCCATGAAAGGACTGTCTTTTTCAACCCAATTATAGAAAGCATCCCCAACTAAGCCCTTTTTAATCATTGAGACGTACTCCTTATTATTTTGAAGGTCGTCAGATCCATGCTGATTGCTATAGCTTCTCCAGACCGATACACAGCTTAAATAAAACATCTTTTTTTCTTTTCGATACTTTGATAGCAAATCTAGATCTAAAAATTTTAAGGGATAGCTGTGCAAAGATGATATAAAAATATCCGGCTTAAACTCATACAAGGTCTCCTTCAAATTATCATTAGAGGTAAGTGTTCTAAACTCACACCCTAAGCTCAAAAAAGCATTTTTATACCCTTCATAAATGAAACGTCCTGCATAAACAGTATTTGGATGGGGCATCTGATATAAAATTTTTATTTTAGGTTTTAAAGTCATAATTAAACTTCCATACTAATTGCTTGCACTTCCTTATTTCTTACCTTCTATATAATAAACAGCTGCAGTAAGTGAAAATCTCTGTAACCAGAAATACAACCCCCTTAAAGTATTGTTAGATAGAATATTTTTAGATGGGTGGATTGCAAAACATCCACAAGTTATATTCTTAAAACCCAGGTACTTATGTAAGTTAATAAGGTATTTTTTAGTAAATCCCAATTGGTAACCTGAGTGGGAAAGCAAAAGCTTGTTCTTAAGAATCTTTATATGAACAAGCTCAAATATTTTCCTAAGAAAGGGGATACTTGGAATTGTGTCATAAAACTTCAAAAACCACCAGAGAGTCAGTGCAGGAACTGTGTTAAAACTTACTCCTCCATATTCTAAGACCCGGTAAGACTCCTTTAGTATATGGGACGTATCTGGAAAATGCTCTATGACACCACCACCATATATATAATCAACTGAAAAATCTTTAAGAGGCATATCATTTATATCAGAGTGGATAAGTATGTAATTACTATAACCCTTAAGTTCAAAGTACCTTTTTAGAGTCAACAGTATTTCATAGTTAAAATCAATACCTATAAACTTACATCCATAATTTTTCATAAGATACTCACCTATGTGAGATGGTCCACATCCTATTTCCAAATAAACAGTATCTACAGTGAAACTATAAGATTTTTTTATATAAGATAAATGGTCTTCAAGCTTGTCTCGATCAAAATTCTCCCTGTGGCGCATTAAATCGTCTAAATTATAGGAGTGTATCCTTTCCCAAGCTTCCTTTGATACTGCTATATCGCCAGAATACAAACTCCTACTGACATATATGCCTTTTTTATCCAAATGTAGCTTTTCTAAATCTAGGATATCCTTCATATCTTATTTGAAGCTGGAATACTCATAAATCCAACTGTCCAAAAATTTTTCCGTAATCAAATACTTTTGCATACTCTTTAGCATTATCTCTAAACACTCTATTTACATTCTCACCCACCATCTCAACAACACCGTCAGTTATACTGCCAACATTTTCCAGTAGAATTTTACCACAGTTTTTTTTCTCTATTTCCCTGGCATTCCAAGAAACATCTGTTAAAAGCACGGGCACTCCACAGGCCAGGTAGGTTTTTATCTTACCGGGGTCAGCGTATTTAGTCCAAGCATCCAGTTTTGATATATATGGGGCAATTGCAACACAAGACCTTGCTATCTCATTTTCTAGATCTTCCGTTTTTTCAATTTTTCCTAAAAACAGTACATAGTTATCTACTTCCAAGTCCTTAGATATTTGTTTTAATTCAGTTTCATACTTCCCTGTACCTATAACTTTAAACCTAAAATCAGGGATTTTTTTAATAATTTCAGGAATTGCTCTAATTACAAGTTGCACACCCTGCTTTTCTAGCAAGTGCCCCATAAAAACAAGGCTGTTTTTATCACACTCTTCAAAACAATATTTTTTTATTCTATCTAACCAAACACCGTATGATACAATCTTATGTTTTTTGTAACTACTCTCTTTGACACCTAGAAACTTTTCTCTAGCTTCTGCCATTCTTGGGGATAAATCCCACATCTCATCTGCATTTTTACACCCAAATTTATTAAAAAAGTTGTAAAAATGGTTTTTCAAGTTGCTTTTAAATCTATTTTCTGGAACAAAATCTATTGCCCAATAAATTACCTTTTTTGTTTTACCAAAAACCCTTAAGGACAAACCAAAAAAAGTACAAAGACCATCGACGCAAATACTTCTGTCCCAAACTAATTTTGCTTTCATCGCACATGAAATAGTAAACAAAAATTCTTTTAAGTAAATAAAAACTTCGGGTAATTTTTTGTAATCTCTCGACCCCCAATCTTTATATAAAATACCCTTTTTATACCATTTACACTTACTTTTTCTATTTGGAGAATCGGAAAAAGCGTGTGTGATGTGCATGACATCTTCAACTTTATTGTTATTCAGATATAAAACTAAATCATCGTCTGGTTGCGGTAGAAATTTATGGGCTATTAGAAGAACTCTTTGACTGCGTATTTTGCGTTCAGTGTGTGAACTTTCTTCAGGTTTCATCATTTTTTACCTAAAAACATAGTAACTTTAAATAAGTATAAACCCATACTCAAAAATACCAGAGACGAAACTATTCCAAAGAAATAAAAACCTGCTTGAGGTTTATAAAAAACAATTAAATCAAAATTAATTGAACCATCAGGGTTTTTAGTGTAATAATTTTTTCCTAAAACATCCTTAATATAAGAAGGGTCTATGATCCAGCCGTTAGCATAACCATTTACTAAAAAGTGAGAGGAATCAAACGAGGGGGTTGCAAGATTATAATACAACTCCTCTCCCTCAAAATATCTCATGTTTGATAAACATTGAGTTGAACTTCCAAAAGTAACTATATTGTTGTTATTACAAAAATCTTTTGAGGGAGACGTAACATATACTTTCCAGTTTTTATTAAAACTAAGCATTAATCCCAAAGGTATTTTATTAGTCACATTGGTCATCTTCACCCGATATTTAACTGGATTTATTACTTTAAAAACTGAATTAGCAGAATCTATAATGGGCGAATACGCTTCATTTTTGTACACAGAAAAGGTGTTATTTTTTAATACTAAATTAAAATTATCTTGTAACTCAATTTCAGATGGATTTGTGCAACTAACACATGTAACATCCCTTCTTAAAATTATGTATTTTATAGGAAAGGTACTTAGAGATTTATAATCTTTTTTCACTAGACTCTTATACAACGTCGACATTGTTAAGCCACTTATACCTGTCGATTGAGATGTATATACAAAGGGTTTGTTTATTAACTTAGGAAGCATATCCTGACCAATGTGATGTTCTTCTTTATCAAATTCATAATCCCCAAATTCTACTGGAGGAAGTGGCAAAACAAATCCAAAAGAACCGTTGTCAAGATTAATTGTTTTGATAACCTCTTGATAGTCTTTGGAAATATAAACTATTCGATCATAAAAGGAACCCTCCTTGTTTTGACCATATATTGCCGTACCATTAAAAAATAGAATATCCTGCCCAAGCATTACTATAAAAATTAATCCAAAGAAAACATATTTATTAATTTTGGGTGAAACAAACAAAAGAATTGTCGAAAGCATAAACACAATCAAAAAACCAAACCTAACATCCGCACTACGAAAAACTGAAAAAAACGGTACTTTGTTGTACATAAAAGTGAAAATTTCACCTAGTGGTCGTTGATCTGCTTTGGCAAAGAAGAGCCCCAAACCAAGAATCAATACAAGAATAATAAGTACTTTATCTTTGGGTTGCAATTTTACTCTCTCTAAGATCTTATTATTATTTTTCTTAACTAACTCTTTTAAGTACTTAAAAAAATGAAGTCCCAAACCGCAAAGACCGACTAGATATATTAACAGGGTGGAAAATATGTAGTTTCTCGTAAAAAAGTATAAGTTAAATGAAAAAATAGAACGTGGCGTCCATACTTGATATATCGCCCAGGAAAAAAGCATAAGAAATTGATACCACAGCCCTCCTTGTTCGTTGCCATAAGTTGGCAGAAAACTCGCATTTAAATCCCCAGCATTACCAAAATATTCATGTAAAATTGTAAAAATAATAATTCCAACCAAAGGAATGTAGCAAGCTAAAAGAATCCCTAAATTTTTTACTAAGGGTATAAAACTTTTTCTGTTAAACAAAATATAGAGAAAAGAAAAGATAATTAGAAAAAAAACTAGCACAGCAAACAATGAAAAGGTGAAAGACGCAATAAGAAGAAGGGTCGAACAGATAATTTTTTTGTTTATAGCAGACTTAGTAAAAACCGAGGTATAAAAATAATAAAAAATCAACGGTGCTAGGGAAGCAGTTATTGCTGCACCAAGATTATAGACTCCAACATGCCAAAGAACTAGAGTATAAGTATTGAAACAAAACCAAAGGGTTATTACAAAAATCGCTAAACTATCTGCCTTAAGATCAAACAAGGCTTTTATCTTCTTAAAACCGATAAAAGACAAAACCTGAGGAACAAATAGAAGCAGGAAAAATAAAATTCTTTCAGCTATTTGAAAGGAAATTCCCGTTTTATAAGCAAACAGGTAGTAAACAACATCCCAAAACTGCGCCATCAACTGCCAGCAGTTAAAAATACCTAAATTCTCCCACTTTCGAATAAAAAATGAGTTTATAAAAGTCTCATAATAAGAAAATCTAAAAAATTGGTCGTGTACAAATAGAAATTGAGACCCTTTTAATCTATAAGAAAAAACATAAGTCAAAAAAAAGGCTAGTAGAAGAAAAAGGAAGTAAGGTACTAGTTGTTTACCAATTTTAGTAAAAATTTTTGAATTAAAATGTCTTTTATACATTAACAATACCTCCGGGGCGTTTCCAACTCCTAACTACTTCTTCTTCCACATTAACATTAAAATCCTATCCATTAGAGAATTGGGCAGTAATTTCTGTAGTAAATGAATTATTTTTGCATCCCTTCCCACTATTACCCTAATGGGAACTAAGCGTGAATTAATTAATTTAATAACTACCTTTGCTACATCACTCATAGATGTAAGAGGAATTATAAGATTTAGTAACGGAAATTTTTCCCTTACGGGTTTATGTTCCATTTTCTTTGCTGATTCCTCATTCTTAAGAGCACCTGGAGCAACACTGACTACTTGTGTGTCTGGACCTAACTCATAATGCAGTGCAGTCCCTAAAGCTTCAAGGGCAAATTTAGAGGAAGCATAAATTCCAAAGTTAGGTAATGAAAGAAAACCATTTAAAGAAGTTATATTAATTATTAGCTTAGGTTTTGCTATAACTGCAGCTTTTATTAGTCTAAATGCCCCAACAACATTAATATCTAAAATCCGTTGAAAATCATGGGGGTTAAACTGCAAGGTCAGACCGGAAAGTGTTATTCCCGCACTGTTAATTAAAACATCCAATCGTTTTTCTTTCTCAACTATTGTTTTTATAACTTTGGCACATTCTTCTTCGGACGTAATATCTAGCTTTAGAAAGTTAACACCAGAAACCATTACATCATTTGAAGTGTTATAAGTACCGTATACAATAAAGCCCTCTTCAACCAGCTTTTGTGCAATTACTTTTCCTAATCCCCGTCCTGCTCCTGTTATTAAAACTACTTTCTTATTATCCATATTTATCTACTATTTCTTAACTTATTATAGATCTGAATCATAATTCTTGACGGCAGTAAAAATATCGCAAAATAGTGTAAGAGATTCCAAGCCCAATCAAACAAACCCATTTTATACTGCCCATAATTCTTATACATACTTCTAATTTTAATAGTATTTAAGGCCATTTTTTTAACCATCCTGTTGGTCATAGAGGTAGAGAGCGCTCTGTACTTAAGGAGTGTGTCAGGAAGATTTGCAAATTTTGAAATCTTACCCATCCTAAAATAGAGTTCGTAATCATCAGCAGGGGCAAAAGTGCAGTTACTAAAACCTACTTTCTCTAACACTGATCTTCTATACATTATTAAAGGGTGTGAGAAAGGACTATACCTGAATATTTTTTTTCTGATAACATCATCCGTAAGGTTATACTCTCTCATGGCCTTAATCACACCGTTCTCGTCCATTATCTCCATTGCACCCCCAACAAGCCCAACATCAGGATGTACATCCAAGAACGACGCCTGTTTTTCAATCCTATCAGGATATGACCAATCGTCATTATCCATAACAGCAATATAGTCACCCCGGGACATCTTCTTACCTTCATTTAAGGTTTCGCAGCTTCCTAGATTATGTTCGTGTCTGAGTGCCCTAATTCTGTTATCTTTTTTGGAGTATCCCTCAATAATATTCCAAGTATTATCCTTCGAACAATCATCTATTATAATTAATTCATAATTCTTTAAGGTTTGATTTAAGATACTTTGGATCGCCTCATCAATAAAACGTTCAGCATTGTAAGTGGTCATAATAACAGAAACCAAGGATTTAGAATTAGTCATATGTTTATTAGTATAAACAAATTATACCAACTGCGGTAGATTAACATAACTGCTCCTCCACCTTCAAGTAAATCTAAAATATGGTATATACAAATGTAGATTTACCATATGATAGTATTAGGATAAAAACACCATGAAAATACTCTATCTAATAAATGGCCTTGGTTTTTCAAAAAATTCAAGCATTGGTGGTGCTGATAAAAGAGCAGTAGAAATCATAAGAGAAGGAAATAAAGATAAAAACAATAGTTTTGCTGTACTAACAACACAAACAGGCTATAACATCTTCAAAGAAAAAGAAGATTTAGAAACCACCTACTACGTAATAAAACAACCGTTTTGGTGGCCTGATTTCATAAACAACTATCTAATAGGTAGAGTTCTTTCATATATCTACTCCACCATTTATTCTCTTTTTCTTCTTCCTAAACTCAAAGAATACGATATCTTCTTTGCTAGCTCTGATTTCTTCTTTGATATCTTTCCTGGATTTATAGCAAAGATCTTTCTTAAAAAGAAATTTCTTTGCATGATCCATCACTACATAAAAGATCCATTCACAAGAAAAGGAAACATAATCATAAACACACTAATGTACCTATCCCAAAGCTTTGGAATATGGTTCATTGGAAATTTCTCTGATCTCATCTTTCTTTATGATACAGATGAAGGAAGAATAATAAGAAATCTTCTTAAAAGAAGAAAAGACAAAGACTTTTTCTTCGTTCAAAATGGAATAAATCCTAAACTTATAGATCAAGCTCAAGAACCAAAAGAAAAAATCTATGATGCGTGCTTTGTAGGAGGTATTAGATATAGCAAAGGTATAAATGACTTTGTTCCTATATGGACTAAAGTACTAGAAAAGTTTCCCCAAGCTAAATTTCTAATAATTGGGGGTGGAACTAAAGAAATAGTTGATTATTTAAAAGAAAAGATAAAAACTAACCATCTAGAAAACAATATAATCCTAGCTGGACCCCTTTCTGGTATAGATTTATATACAAAATTGAAAACATCGAAGATGTTTTTATTTCCTAGCTATGAAGAAGGCTGGGGAATTGTTATTTGTGAAGCAATGTACTGCAAACTTCCTATAATTTGCTACAATCTTCCTGCCTATAAAATATTTGGAGAAGATTTAAACAAAATAAATCCTGGAAATTGGGAAGAATTAGCTAATTACGTTATCAAATACTTAGAGAATCAAACTCAAATAGAAATTCTTGGAGAAAAACTTAAAAATATTGCTTTTCAATTTACTTGGGAAAACATATCCAAAAAAGAAATCCAAATCTTCAAAGAAATCTTATCTACTAAAGTTAATAATTAATCTTTTATTCCTTTATTCCCTCTTGTCCAAGTCCTGTCCATTCATCTTTTGATTTATTTCTAATAGAAGCTATCAAATCTCCAATACCGTCTAGTACTATCTCAACCATATCAATAATCACATATCCCAATACTTTTACTTTGCAATCCAAATCATCACATTTCTTTTTACTTATCTCTTGGTAGTAGTTCTCACACTTCTCCATAATAGCTTCCCATGAATAGTTTTTTACCTTCTCTAATCCCTTCTTTTTCATTTCTAAAAGCTTTGATTTATCATTTAAAGTATTAACTATTGTATCTGCAAGTAAACATGGGTTTTTTGGCTCTATGAGAACTCCTACATCCCCCACTATTTCTGGATTTGACCCTACTTTTGTAGTAATTATTGGAAGACCTGATGCCATTGCTTCTAAATACACCCATCCAAATCCTTCATACAATGTTGGAAGAACAAAAAGGCTAGACATAGCATAATACTTAGCAAATACTGGATCAGAGTTCTCTACTGCTCCTTCAAGCTTAACGTAAGCTTCAAGCTTGTATTCTTTTATTCTTTCCTCCAACATTTCTTTTTCTATTCCATCTCCAATGATATAAAAAACAATATTCTTAATACCTTTTCTATTTACTATCTCATCTACTGCTTTAATCAAAGAAATTAAATTCTTTCTTGGATCAAGTCTAGCTACGGTTAAAACTACAGACTTACCATTAATACCTTTTGCTCTATACAAATCATAAGAATCAATATCTGGAGAAAATCTTGTCAGGTCTATTCCCTTTGGAATAATCTCTGCACTATAGCGGTACTTCTTGCATTGATCGTTCATAAAGTTTGAAATAGCTATTTTCCCATCCGCTCTTCTTCCCTCAATAAGTTCCAAAGAAGTATCTCCAGCAAGAACCAAAACATAGGGAATTCCAAAGAATAATTTAATAAATCTAGCTAAAAATGCTTCAAGAGAGAAATGAACAGAAATTAAATCATATCTTTCACCCCTTAAATAAAGTTCTATGAACTTAACAAAGCATTTTATTAGGAAAATTAGAGCTCCAAAGACTCCAAAAATACCAAATACCTCATTTGAGAAGTAACCTTTCTTTCCTTTAACAAATTCAATCTTGATCTTATCTTTTAGATAGTTAAGGGCAGTACCTTCAGTGGTAATAATCGTAACTTTATGGCCTTTTTGAGAAAACTGATCCATTAAATCTTTAATATGAGTTTCATTACCCCCTTCGTTATACCCAACCCATCTATTAATAAATAAAATATTTAGTTTTTTATCTGGTAAAGTAATTTTTGGTTGATCTTCAGAAAACAAACCATTAAGAAAACCACTAATCCCCCTTAATTGTTTTATATCTCCTGTTCTTATAAAGTTGTAAATCCAGTAGAAATTCAAAACACAAACATTAATAACTAATCCTACCCATCCTCTTAAACTCTTTGGTCTAATATCTTTTCTGTAAAACTTACCTGTATCTTCACCAATAATATAAGCATTTTTAGAAGGCCCGATTCTTACATTATGGTGAGCAACAACCTTGGGATTAAAGATAAGCTTGTAACCCAATCTCTTAATCCTAATAAACAAATCCCCATCAGCGTGGTTAAAACTAAAGTTCTCATCAAAACCCCCAATTTCCTCTAAAACACTCCTTCTTATCCCCATATTTGTTGTTGTTGCAAGGTCAATCTCCTGTCTTTCAAACCCCTTGGATTCCTCTAAACTAGTTCCAAAGCTATATGCTCCGCTTTCAAATAGATTTCCAGGCTTCTGTATTCTATCTTCTGCAGTAAAGTACAAATATGACCATGCTAGGAGCTTAAAAAGCCAGTTTTTTTGACTTAAAAGGTAAATCCTATGCATTTCACAGGTAGGATAACAAGCTGAAATTACAGGCCCTGAAACAACAGCAACTTTAGGATCCTTGTCCAGCTCTTGTTTAATATTCTCAAGCAACCCAGACTCTGCTTCTGCATCATCTGCTAAATAGGCTAAATAATCAGATTTTGCACTTTTCCATCCAAGATTAAAAAGATAGGAAAGTTTCTTAGTTGGATCTGTTACTACAGGGATTCTATCTTTATACTGATCAAACTTAACAAGTACCTTGTCTATTTCTGATCTATCTTGATAATTCTCAACTATCAAAATAGTAAAATCTTGATAAGTTTGTTTAACTAATGACTTAAGACACTTCTCAAGATCCTCATTTCTTGTTGGATTGGGGTAGGTGTTTACAATAACCGTAAATTTACTCATAGTTTCTTCTTTATACACTTAAGTATCAAAGATTTCCCAAGGGTAGGAACTAGTTTTGCTAATAAAACAGATCTTAAAGTACCTGAGGAATTAAAATTAACCACATCAGACCTAAAATCCACCACTTCAAAACCATTTTTCTCAAGCAACCATCCAAGAGTAGCTTTTATAAAGTATCTACTATGTCCTGCAGAATATTTCTCCAGAGAAACTTCCATATGAGGATTTTTATTCACTAAAAGCAGTAGTCTTCTTCCAAAAGATGCAAGATTTGGAGTAGTTAAGACAAGAATTCCATCAGATTTTAGAGATTTATATATTTTCTTAAGAAAAACATCTGTATCTACAATATGTTCAATAACTTCCGCTGCTAAAATAACATCAAACTTCTCTTTAAATGGAACATCTTCAGTTTCTAAATCACACACAACTGCAGTTACTCTAGATTTATTAGCTTTTTTTACACAAGTTTCTGATATATCTAACCCACTAACTTTATTGTTGTTTCCAATTAGTAACTTTCCTATTTCTCCATTACCACACCCCACATCCAAAACACTCTTTCCTGATCCAACAAGTTCTAAAATAATCTTTACTCTTTCCCTATCCGGCAAACCTAGTGGGGAGTCTGCGTATCTTTGTTCATTAAAGTTTTCTTTTGTTTTTTTATCAAGCATGTGTATCTTCCTTTTAACACAATCCTTCCAAATCAACCAGAACTGCCTATAATATTAGTATGAAACCTAGGTATTTCAAAGTAGTTATGGGTCCAATCAGGGGAATGTATATTTACCAGTCTTTTAGGCACGGTATCAAGAAAATACTGGGGTGGTACGAGCCAGAGGTGACAAAAATAGTTATAAATCTCTCTAAAGGTACAGAGGTTTGTATAGATGTTGGCTGCCATGTAGGTTACATCTCCCTTGCAATGCTAAAGGGTATGGGACTAGATGGAAAGCTAATCTGCATAGATCCTATACAAGAGGATATTGAGTTAGTTAATAAAACCCTACAGAAAAACAAAGCTTCTGATTTTACCACCTTAGCTATTGGTCTTGGGGATGAGAATAAAAAAATGACAGCTGGTGTTTACACAGATTCTGGAATGGCTAGATTTTCCGATAGCAAATTTACAAATGAAGTAACTCCACACATCAGCAGTACCTTCGAAATAAAAACTCTGGATACAGCATGCCAGGAATTAAACATTACAAATGTTGATTTTATTAAAATAGATGTAGAGGGGTATGAATACAAAGTCTTAAAAGGTGCAGAAAATTTACTCAAAACAAGTAAACCAAAACTTCTAATAGAACTCCATGGTAAACCTACAGGAGAAGAGGTTGTTTCTTACTTAGAAAAGCTAAACTACTCAATTACAGATCTACAAAACAACAAAATTAAATCTGGAGACGTAAAAGAAGGAGTATCTCACATACTGGCTAAGTAATTACAATCCCTAACTATAATCCCAACACTTGGGTATAAATCTCAGAATGCACTTTAGCAATCTTACCCCACTGTCTTTCTTCAGCTTTTTTATGTACATTTCTCTCAATTTTCTTTACTTTCTCTAAATCTTCAGCTATCTCACTAAAAGCTTCGTCCCATTTATCATTTTCTACTAAAATACCATCTACGCCATCTTCTATTTCTTCTTTAAAGTTACCAATTCTTGAAGCTAAAACACATTTTTCATAAGAAATAGCTAAAGCAAGAGGACCGCTGGCAGCAATACTGATTACAGATGGGATAACAATTGCATAAGCATGTCTAAAGTACTCATCAATACTCTTTCCATCAAGAAATCCAGTAAAAATAACTTTATCTTCTAACTTATTTTCTTTGACAAACTCCTTTAGCTCTTCAGAAGCAAATTCCTGTCCTTTTATCACTCCTCCAGCTAAAACTAATTTAAAATCATTCTTTTTACTCTCTTTGTCATTTTTATTCTTTGCAATAAACTCTTTAAATCCCTCAACTACGCTCTCTAATCCCTTCCTTTTTACAATATAGCCAAAGTATAAAAAGTACTTATCATTTCTTAAATCTTTAAGATTAAGTTTCGAAACTCCGTGAGCAACAACTATAACCTTATTCCTATTAATTCCATAAGACTCTACCAACACATCTTTAAGTAAATTAGTGTGAACAATAAGTTTATCTGAGAAAAAACCAATACCTCTATACAAATAACTAAAGAACAACTTCAAAACAAAAGGTGGGATCTTTGACTTATCTCCCTTAAATAAACTTACAAACGAAGAATCAACTAACTTAGGATCTACAACCCCATGAACCGTAGTAACTACCATCGCTCCAGTCAGTCTTGCAAGCGTAGGGAGTATTGGAAATGTTACAGCAGTCATTAAACCTCCATACATATTCATTTCATGCTGAAAGTGAACAATATTTGGTTTATCCTTCCATAATTGTTTAATAATCTGAGGAATAAACAGTAAATTCTTATCCCAAACTAATTTTACTTCCCCACATCCAGATAATTTCTCATTTTTTGGATTTTTATCTGTATAAACAAGAAGCTTATTAACTTCTTTGCTTAAATCTCTACACAAATACTGACTGTAATTTGTATCAGGTTGTAAACTTGAAACTAAAACTACTTTAATCATATATTTCTAATCTAAATTTGATTCTT
>Ga0265292_1001004_pt1 | contig 28389 bp, 33 predicted proteins | sample Munlanlewell296A_FD_189080 | JGI IMG/M metagenome (GOLD analysis project Ga0265292, IMG submission 189080) | Leachate microbial communities from a municipal landfill in Southern Ontario, Canada - Leachate well 296A | ecosystem: Engineered > Solid waste > Landfill > Unclassified | place: Canada... | reverse complement strand
GCGGCAAGCGTCTTGCCAACCAGGGCGACGAGATCACTGCTACTGCCATCGATCGTGCTACCGCTGGTGAGCTTCAGGCTACTGCCATCCGCTGACACCGAGTCGACATTAGTAATGCCTGTCACGGTCGTCCGTGGGGTTGGCGCGGGACGATCTGCGGTGGCATCCGCGTCGTCTCCCTGCATCATAGTGGTGGGAGCCGGACTGTCGCCAGCTGAGGATTCGAAACGCTGCATGCGTTGGCCAAAACTGCCGAGTTCGAGTGACGGCGTGAGGTTAGTGTCACTCGTGCCAGCTTGGTCGGTCAGTGTGCTGGCGACCTTGCTCACATGCGCCGAGGCGGTGATTGTGGCGACCTGTTCGGCCGTCAGCGGGTCTCCGCCACCAAAGCCGCCGCGAATACCGGCGGGACTAATGGTGATTTGATTGGCCGTACTACCCTTGACCTCCTCGATCTTGGCATTGACACTGCTCCGTGCGACCAGCATGGCCACGATCAGCGTAATACTGATTGCTAGCATGATAACAATGGCGCCCGACCTGAGGGGGCTTCTGAGGGCGTTTCGCATCCCTCGACTGACTACGTTCATTTCATTCTCCTTACTACTTATTTAGGTGAGTCTGAACGTAGTATGAAAGGTGTTACTGATTTTTCGCTTGGGTTTTCCTAAAAATTGGCAGTAGAACGACAAATGTCGTTTCTTTATCTGGTGCGCTGGTAGCGCTGAGCTCGCCGTGATGAAGTTCAACGATAGTTTTTGCCAATGATAGGCCCAGTCCGAAACTGTTGGTATCGCGATTCGTCCTGGCGTTGTCAGCGCGGTAAAACCTATCAAAAATGTGCGGCAGATCATCTTCACTAATCCCCTTGCCAGAGTTAGTGATGCGAAATTCGGCTTTGTTGCTCCGTTTTGAGAGCGAGATGTCGATGGTCGAGTCTGACGGGGAATATTTTAGGGCATTGTCGACGAGTACGGTGAACAGCTCTTCGATACTGGGTTGGTGGGCATCCAGCACGAGCGGTCGACCATGCTGCTTGACCCTGATACGCGTGCGGTCTTTATCATAGCGATCGATGACCGATAGCACTGTCGCTTGAAATGGCACTTCTTCGTGGATGAGATTACCAAAATCCATTTTCGACAGCGTCAGCAGGGTTTGAGATAACTTCGTCAGCTTATTGACCTCTTCGAGGTTGCTTTCGAGCAGCAATTTCATATCTTTGGCATCGAGCCCAGAGTCTTTAAGGGCTACCTCGAGCTCGGTTTTCATAACCGCCAGTGGCGTGCGCAGTTCATGACTGGCGTCACTGACGAAACGCAACTCGATTTCGTGGGCTTCCTGAATCGGACGTAGGGTGCGGCGAGCCATCAGGTAGCTAGCCACGCCACCGGCAGCCAGTACTAGACAATTAATATAGATAAGGTTAGTCAGGATATTGTGGGCGGCTTGCTCGGCTTGGGCTTCGCGGATCGATTCAAACTCATTGTCGGGCTGGATGCTGAGACCGGCTGGCAGACGGCGACCAAACTGCTCGAGCCGAGCACTGATCTCGCTAGATGACGACTGAAAAATGAGCACACTAAAAAGCAGGCTGATCACCATAATGATCAGCAGGTACCACCCGGTCAGTTTCAGTGTGGCGCTTTCAAACATAATTAGGCTTGCAGCTTATACCCGAACCCTCGTACGGTGTGCAGGAGCGGCTTTTTAAACGGCGCGTCGATCTTATTGCGCAGGTATTTCACGTAGACCTCAACGGTGTTAGGCAAAATATCGGCATCATAGTCCCAGACATGGGCGATAATAGTATCTTTGGAAATAGGGCGGCCTTGGTTGCGAAGCAGGTATTCTAGCAGACCGAATTCCTTACTAGTCAGCTGGATCTCCCTGTCGGCTCGTTTAACGCTAAAATCAACCGTATTTAGAGATAAATCACCCACCTGGAGGGTGGTACCGTGGACTTCAGCAGGGCGTCGCACCAGGGCGCGTACACGGGCCAGTAGCTCCTCGAGTGCAAATGGCTTCACGAGGTAGTCGTCTGCCCCACTATCTAGACCCTTAGTCTTATCTGACGTACTGCCGAGCGCCGTCAGTAGTAGGACTGGCGTATGGATCTTGGCTTCACGCATGGCTTTGACGATATCAATGCCGTTATATTCCCCTGGCAGCATACGGTCAATTATTGCCGCATCGTAGGGTTCTGTGGTCGCCATAGCGTAGCCATCGTCACCATCGTAGGAGACGTCGACTGCATAGCTTTCCTGTTCGAGTGCTCGCTTTAGGGCATTCGCAATCTTGTGTTCGTCTTCAACTATAAGTATTCTCATACTCTCTATAGTATACGCCTAGCTTGAGATAAAGCTGAGAATTAGGCTGTCTTGTACTTGTCAGACCAAGCTTGCATGTCACCTAAAATTGGGATGAGGTCTTTGCCTTTTTCGGTCAGAACATATTCGCAGCGGCTTGAGTGTTCTGAGGACAATTTAGCGATAATGTCATGCTCCTCAAGACTAGCCAGGCGGGCTGATAGCGTGCGTGGGTTGATGCCCCCAACCAAATCTTGGAGTTGGCAAAAGCGAACAACCTCTTCGTTGATGAAGAAGCGCAGTAATTGCGGCGTCCATTTGTCGCCGAGAATTTCAGTTGCCGCTTTGACGCAGCCAATCTGTTTGGTCGCTGTTGTCATATACTAATACTATACATTGTGTAGTGATAATCGTCAATGCTGAGAGTGTTCTTTACCAAAGAACCAAAATCTCTCTTACTCTTTAATCGTAAAAAGTAACAAAAACTCCTGGACGGCTTCACCTCTTTGAAAAAGATTTACCAAAAAACATTCGTTGTCTCGAGAACTCGCTTTACCTCAAACACCTCTCAACATAATACGAAACCCAAGCAGCTCACGTTCCGCAGCGAGGCTGCAGATGTCCAGAGCCTCAACGATAGTGACACTTGCAAAACAGACGTGTTTATGCTATAATGTATATACTTCGTTTGAGTAAAGATTTACTCCGAGGTACTTTGACAAGCAGACAAACTAACTGGCGGTGAGATTAAGTGCTTTTATATTTTGCAAGAGCATTTAACCTCGCTGCTACGGTAGTTGAGTACTAGGAAGATAGATACATGACCTTTACCGGACTGACCAATGAGCTGTGCCGAACCGCCTGGATCATCACCGAACAGTCGGTCATCCAGGCGGCAGGCATCGGCGTCACCAACAAGATGGCGGGAACCGTCGTGGTGTGCTACCCGCGTACCAGTAACAGCGGCGAATTCGACGTGGTCTTCGCCTCCGACGTGGACCCGCGCCATCCCGACAGGGGCAAGTACGAAAAGATCGCTGTCGCCAAGGCGGAGGTTAGCTGGAAGACCGGACTGCCAAGCCGCAAGGTGCAGCAGGACGCTCCCTTCCTCTACGAGATGGGCATGACCAAGTGGGGTGGCTCCGTCATCGAGAACGGTCTGGTCGTCGCCTTCAGCGGCGTCCAGGCAGTCTTCGACGAGGCCATCGCTGGCACCATGCTGCGCTGGATCGTGGCGCTGTGCCAGAACGAGATGATCAAGCCCGACGGCGTGATGGAGAGCGAGAGCTCATTCATCTGAGTCATCTCGATCGGCGAATCTGGCAAGTGGATATAGGTTCAAACCTAGGTTCACGGTCATCCGTGATGTTTTCCTTAACCCTATGTCTGCTTGTCATATTCGCTCCATAACTGTGTAGTTATGCTGATGAGTCCTAGAAGGACGAAAGCGAACAATAATTTATTATACTTCTCGGGGTCTGGGGTATCTGCAGCTCCACTGCGGAAACTGAACTAAAAGAGTTTCGTATTATGTCGAAGAGTGTTTGAGGTTAAGCGAGTTACTGAGACAACGAACACTCTTTTAGTGATAGTTTCCCAGAGGAGTGAAGTCACCCCAGCGGTTTTGCTTCTTTGCACGCTCAAAAGAAGCTCGTTTGTTACTTTGCAAGGTCAAAGTAAATCATGTTTAAATAAAAGTTAATTGACCCATGCAGACCAGGTTGCTGCCGTGGCGTCGTAGCCGAGGGCACCGTTACCGGAGTACGTGCTGCTGACGAGGTTGCATGTCTCGGTGGAGTACATGATAGTGGCGTTCTCACTGACGCTAGAAGACGACGTGTATTTATATTGCTTTCCAGAACGCGAGCGAGCACTGAGTGCGAATTGGTTGGTAGTGGGATTGCGACAAAAGTAGACATTATTCAAGGTGGTCTGATAGGCAGATTTTGTGATCTTGATTCCCGTCGTTGCCGTCGGGATGACATAGCTACCCTGATCGACAGCTTCCAGTTCAATTTTTTTAGCCATGTTGCTCAGGTCACTTTGAACAGTTGTATCATACGATCTATTCTGGACGCCATTATAGGCGACGATAGTAATAGCGGCGAGTATACCTATAACAACAATCACAATAAGTAGCTCAACTATTGTGAAACCGTGGCTACTTGTGGGCGTCCGAACGTCTGCGGTCTTCATATCTGATATTAGTTATAAAGCATGTGCGGTATCGGCACAAGTCGGATGGCTAACGGAAGTTTGTAAAAGACAGAGGAAAATCGAAATCTGTGGCTCGTAGGAGCGCCATGACTTTTTGCAGATCATCTTTGCTACTGCTCGTGACGCGGACTTCCTCACCTTGAATCTGGGCTTTGACTTTCGGTACTTCGTCGCGCAGCTTCTTGGTAATTAACTTTGCGTTGTCCTGTGAAAGTCCTTGCTTGAATGGAATTTCCCAAGTACTCTTGAGGTTTGCTTCGATCGGTTCTTTGGACAGGTCGAGAGTTTTCGAGCTTTGCTCACGCGCAGCTAGCTTTTTGCGAATAATATCGAGAATAGCATCGAGTTGCCACTGATTGGCACCAATCAGTTTGAAGCCAGTTTTGTCACCCACCCACTCGATCGCTGCAGGTGTGCCCTTGAAGTCGTAGCGCGTGGTGATTTCGCGCTCGGTTTGCAGAAAGACGTTGTTCATTTCAGCTTTGTCAAAGTCAGAAACGATATCGAAAGAAAATGTAGCCATATATCCAGTATACTAGGTCTATGCATAGTTTGCTGCATCGATTCGACACCAAGGTGACTAATATGGTACTTGGTCTGCCGATGTCCTGGCGGCCGCTATTTCTTTTTATCACTAGTCTAGGTCATCCCGTCACCACCATGGCGATCGGGCTTTATATTGGCTTGGTTGGGTTGCAGGAAGCCGATATACGTCTGCTTATTGCGGGTGGATCGGTCTGGGTGACGCTTGGTATCGGTTCGTTACTGAAACTATCTTTTAAACGAGCCCGTCCGATTACCGAATACGCCGCCGGCATCCGGCTGGATACGCTTAGTTTTCCAAGTGGGCACACAACCGGCTCAACCATCGCGTATAGTCTAGTTGCCGACCTGGCGTGGCAGCTGCTGCCCGCGCCCTGGAACTACGGTATTATCGGCCTATGCTCTCTGGTGATCATCACTATCGGCGTTTCACGCGTCTACCTCGGTGCTCATTTCCCAACCGACGTTGTTGGGGGCTGGCTGCTCGGAGGTCTGGCACTTTTGATGGTTATTATGTTCATTCAGCCAGTCGTCGGTGGATAGTAGTCACGGTCAACATTTCGCACATTACTAAGAGTGATGATATAATTGCGACATGAAAGCAAAGATTGACGCAGATACACAAACTTTTGTCCGTTTCTGGCTGGTTCCACTCGGAATCGTTGTGGCCGGCTTCGCCATCTATAGCGCCCGAACCGCCCTTATTATCATTGGTGCTGCCTTATTCCTCGCTTTGGCCCTGAACGGCCCTGTTAGCTGGATCGAGCGACATTTGCCAGGCAAAAGTCGGGTTGGTGGCACTGCCCTGTCCTTCATCCTTGTGGTGGTATTCCTCGGTGCATTTGCGACTCTCGTTGTTCCGCCGATCGTGCAACAGACGGCTAAATTCGTTGAAACCGTCCCGTCAATTATCGACGGTGCTACCACGCAGTACAAAGGTGTCAATCAACTTATAACTAAGTACCATCTTGAAAATCAAGTTGATGAGGCAATGACGTCGATCAAAAAGAACGCCTCTGGCTGGGCGGCCGACCTGGGCGGCAATGTGATCGGTAGTCTGTCGTCACTCGGTAGCTTCCTGGTGTCACTTCTCCTGGCGCTCGTACTAGCCTTTTTGATGCTCGTCGAAGGTCCGTCGATGCTCAAAAAGCTCTGGGGTATGTATGATGACCAGCCGAAGCTTGACTACCACCAGCACCTCGTCCAGCGCATGTATCACGTCGTCAGTGGTTACGTTGTCGGCCAGCTAACGATAGCCGGCATCGGTGCGACACTGATGGGTCTCTTTGTCTTTGTGCTGAGCTTCCTCTTTAACGTGCCGAGTAACCTGGCTATACCAGCAGCAGCAATTTACTTCGTGCTTAGCCTTATCCCAATGTTCGGCTCAACTATCGCGGCCGTGCTGATCGGTCTATTGCTGGCACTTAATGATCCGGTTGCGGCACTTGTCTTCATTGTTGGCTTCTTTATTTACCAGCAGATCGAGAACAACGTCGTGGCACCAACCATTCAGTCAAAGCGCATGGAACTGACGGCGCTATGGATCCTCGTAGCGGTGACAATAGGACTCTATGTCTTTGGCATCGCTGGTGGTATTATCTCGATCCCCATTGCGGGTTGTCTAAAAGTCCTATTTGATGATTACTTGATTCACGCCAAGCGCGAACGCCAAAAAAGTCAGCGCCCAACCGCCAAGCTGGCTAAAACCAGTACCGGCGACGCCTAAGCGTAGAACCAGATCGTACCGCCGGCTTCGTCTTTGACACCAATACCGTCAACGCTAAGTCGATCGCGTAGTTCATCTGACTTTGCCCAGTCTTTGTTGTCCCTTGCCTGTTGTCGCTCTAAGATCAATTGTTTCTGCTCGTCAGATATATCTGGCGTAGTACCGAGTAGGTTGAGGCCGAGCAGTTGATCGATCGTTTCGAGTAGCTGCACCAGGCCGTGCTGGTGAATACTTGCCGCACTCTTGCCTTCCAGTCGGCCAAAAGCTTCATCAATGATAGCCAGAGCCGCTGGTGTGTCGAGATTATCTGACAGAGCCTCAACGATAGCCTGTGATGATGCCAGTAGTCGCACTGTCTTATCGTCGTCTAGCTTATCGCCATCGTCTACCAACGTGTCGTGCGTCTGGTGTCGCAGGGCTGCCACGTTACGCCAGTTTTTCAGTCGATTTTTAGCAGCCTCCAGGTTCTCAAACGTAAAGTTACCTTCGTTGGAATATTGGCCTTGTAGGACAAACAATCGGTAGTCCATGGGCGTATAGCCTTTCGCTTCGATGTCTTGAAGGGTGATACTGTTGCCAAGACTTTTGCTGATCTTGGTGCCGGCGACCTTCAGATGGTTATTATGGAGCCAGAAGTTAGCGAACTTTTGCCCGCTGGCTGCTTCACTTTGAGCGATTTCATTAGTGTGATGAACGGGAATATGGTCAATACCACCAGTATGGATGTCGATAGTCGGCCCCAGGATGCTCATGGCCATCGCGCTACACTCGAGATGCCATCCCGGGAAACCTTTACGGGCAGTGTCGCCTTCCAAGAGATCGGCGGGCGTGTCCCACTCCATGTCACGCTGTTCACTGGCTGGTGAGAATTTCCAGAGTGCAAAGTCGCTTGGATTACGTTTCTCGTCATTAAACGCCACGCGAGCTCCAGCTCGCTGAGCGGCAAGATCGAGACCAGCGAAATCGGCGTAAGTCGGGAATTTGCTCGTATCGAAATAGATGCCATCATCAATCTGATAGGTAAAATCCTTTTCTTTGAGTGTTCGAACGAGAGCCAATTGCTCATCAATGAAGTCAGTTGCCTTCACGGTATGCTCGGGCGGAATCATGTTGAGCAGTTTCATACCCTGCATAAAATCGTTGGTATAAAAATCAGCGATTTCCCAGGCGGTCTTACCTTCTACTCGGGCACCTTTTTGTAGTTTGTCCTCGCCTTCATCATCGTCACTCACCAGGTGACCAACGTCGGTAATGTTCATGACGCGGTTCACGACAAAGTCGTTCGCGATAAGGGTACGAACCAGAACATCCCAGTAGACGTAGGCGGCCCAGTTGCCGACATGCAAGAAGTTGTAGACCGTCGGACCGCAGGTATAGAGCATGACGGCATCGTCACGCAGCGGTGCGAATGGTTCGGTCGATTTCGTAAGCGTATTATGAAGCTTAAGTGTCATATTCTTTTAATGCCTTATCGGTTGCAGCCACTAGTTCCTGGATGATCGTGTCGTAGCTTTCATAAGCACGGAAACCACTGGCGTAGGCGTGCCCTCCACCGCCAAAGAAGCCAGCTACTTGCTCGGCGATCGGAATGTTAGCGCGCAGCTTACCGGTGATCTTGCCATCGGGATAGGTCTTGATAGCGACGCCCAATTCGACGCCTTCAACCAGTCGCATCTCATCGAGTACGAGCACGCTCGGGTTGTATTGGTCGCTATATTTCTGAATATCTTCCCATGGTATATGCACAACGGCTAGTTTGCCACCTAGCAGGTATTCAATGCGGCCGATGAGCTCGCCCTTATAGGCTAGAATCTCAGGCGATTTCTTCATAAATTCACGGCGACGACCTTCGATGGTTGAAACGCTAGCATCGAGCTCAGTCAGTTTGCTGGCAACCAAGTAGCTATTAGCTGTCACGTTCTGGGTGGTGAGGCCGAGCGTGTCTGACAGTAGCGCCACCAGCATGTTTTCGGCCGCTTGCGGATTGATCGTCCAGCCAGCGTCAACGGTCAGATCATAAATTACCTCACTGGTGGAGGCGGCGGTTTCGACAAACAGCGGTGTGTGTTTAAAGTTCAAAGTACTTTCGGTTGCGTGGTGATCAATGACTAATGTCGGATGAGATTCTAGAAAGTGACGAACACCTGGTGTTTCTAGGACTTTTGTTAGCAGGACGTCGGCACTGGTGTCGACGATAATGGCGAGATCGGCCTTGGTATCAAAAGTAGCCACTACTCTATCCCAGCCCTGGATGTAACGCATGTATTTTGGTATCTCAACTGGGCAGTACAGCACGACGTCTTTGCCGAGGTCTCCGAGGATCTCCTCGAGCGCTAGTGAACTACCAAGTGAATCACCGTCAGGATTCTCGGCTTGGATGACAATAATTTTTTGTGCGTCAGCAACCAGTTCTTTTGCAGCTTTAAACATTGTCCTTAGTATATCAGATGAGAGAGGTCTTGTGATATCATGGGAGATAATCGGAGCGATCCAGGCAAATTATGATAGAAAAACACACCACAACACCACGAAGCGAACTTTCAATTCTTCAGCAAGAAGTTGGTCGATTTCCTGCAGATATGCAAGCTCATATGAGCGAGGCGCTTAGGAATGTCCCATCGTATTGGAACTCTGCGGCAGCCGATCAGTTACATGAATCTATTTGGCGACCCGCAATTCGGCAGCAACTTTGTCGCTACGCGTTAGCGCATCTGTCGAGTGGTGATCTGAGCGTCTCAATGAATGAACTGCTCGAAAGTCGGGTGCGGCGCAATCTAACCAATTTAGGGTTGGCGACTTAATTGACAACAAGACTGCAGTTGGAGCTGTCGGTGGCATCTCCAGTGTAGATGTATGCGACGACATCGTTTCGGTAATCCCAGTAGCCGATCTTGTTACCGATTTGCTCACAGCCATACAGATTCAGTACATCGACATCATTTTCGCCGACTGTCTTTAGGGCTGAGGATTTAGTAATCGGTGACAAAGATACCTCGTACATACTGTTATCTGATATTCTCGTCAGATCTGTACTATTTAGTTCACTAAGGCTCGTCGGGTAAAAGTCATACGATACGTTGTAGACTTCAAGCTTTTTCTGCAGACTAGTCGCGCTGGTTCGGGCAGAGGTAGATTTTCCTCTGTCTTGAATACTTCCCGTTGCCGTCAGTGTGATGAGTATGAGAATCGCAATTGTTAGAATGCTCAAAACGATGAAGATAGAGTTGAGGACGATGCCGATAGTGGCCAGCGTGTTGTTAAAGCCGGCGGCTTTTGACTTCTTCTTGGCGACGATTGAAAGGATGAGTCCTAGTAGACTGAAAAAGAAAGCCAGAACGACTCCAGCGATCGCCAGCCCTTTCCCAGGATCATCGCCGCTCGGAGCTTGAGAGGGCTCACTAGCCGGTGCAGGAGTAAGTGGCTGGTTCTGAGGAGGCTCGGGAGAAAGTATTGTTGGTGGTTGCACCGGATCAATATTCATTGGCTGCGGTTGGTTATTTGGATCCACTAGGGGTATTCCTTTTCTGGTTATGCTATAGAGCGAATTATACTATAGCGTGCGGCGACCGTCTAGCGCGTGGCCAAGCGTGATTTGATCGGCGTATTCTAGGTCGACACCCACTGGAATACCGCGGGCCAGACGCGTCATTTTGACGTCGAGTCCGGCATCTTGGACATGCCGCTGCAAGAAGAGAGCTGTTGACTCGCCTTCCACGCTGGCATTGGTGGCAATAATAAGTTCTTCGACGCTGTCCGCTTTAATACGCTCCAGTAGCTCGGGGATGTGCAGCTGTTCTGGCCCGATACCATCAATTGGCGAAATCGCTCCACCCAGCACATGGTAGGTGCCGCTGAACTGACCGGTTCGCTCTAAGGCGACGATATCAAGGGGCTCTTCGACAACTGCTACGAGTTGTTTGTTACGGTCACTGTCGGCGTAGAGCGGTGAGATGTCTTGGTCGCTCGAGATGAGCGCAAAGGTAACCGGACAGGTCTTGATGCTGTCATGAAGCGTGCTGAGTACGCGAGCCAAGTCACCACTAGTCTTGGCATTGGATTTTAATAGAAAATAGGCGTAGCGTTCTGCTGTACGCGCACCAACACCCGGCAATCTGCCGAGTTCATCGATTGCATCGAGGAGGGCTGTGGGAAGAAGTTGACGCGCCAAAAGATTCCTTTACAGACCAAGGTTACCGAGGCCGCCCATTAGGGGCTTCATTTTCTCTGCAGCAATTTCTTGGGCTTTAGCCATACCATCGCGAACAGCAGACTCGATCCAGCCTTCTAGTTCTTCGATATCCTCTAAGTCGACGTAGTCAGGATTAATCTTGACGTTCTCAATTTTCAGTTCGCCATTAATTGTAATCTCGACCGCTGGATCGTCATCTTCGCCACCAGCCGCCACGACGACTTTCTGTTTCTTCAGATCTTTTTGCGCTTTTCTAAGATCATTCAACATTTTTACTTGGTCAAAAGCCATATCAGTTATTCCTCCGTGTTTACTGTTTCTACTATACGCTAATCTTGCGTTTTTTTGTAGACGTAGAAGCGATCGGCATTGCTGCGCGAGGCGCTTGTCACCACGGTAGTTGGAATGAGCGTAGGCTTGGATGGGGCGTCGTGACTAGTAATGATAGTGCCAGCATGGAGAAGGCTAGCGTCGGTCACAATATACTGGATTCGCCAGTTGGGATTAAACCGTTTGACGGCTGCGTAGAAGTCCTTTTCTTTGTCTGAAACAACCAGTGTGAGGGTGCTATTTTTATGATGCGGCAGCTCGGCCCGCAGGAGTGACAGGTCGTTTGACGACAGTTGTGACGATGACGGGTTGTATAGGTAGCCGTAGACGAACCGGTCGATGCCAGAGAGCACAAGCGTGGTGATAAATATCATAATCGGGATAAGACCAACTACGCGCGCGTAGGGATTGCGAGGAAATAGTCTATACCAATAGCGAATCAGGAAATCGATGCCGTAGCCTGTCAGAAGGAGAAACGGCACAAATGTAACATTAACCATCTGGGGGTTAAGAATAAGGATAGGCAGCAGAAGTAGTAACCAAGCACTTAGTACATAACTACGGGCCGTATACTTGGCGGTGAGGATTCGGTACGTACCAAGACCTACCAGTAGCAACGAGGCGGCTTCGTAGACCGGTGTCATAATAATGCCGTTTGTTGGCCTCAAAACGTTGATATACTGCGTAAATAGCTGATGCGCATTGATGGGGAGATCGAGCGAAGACGGAACACCGAGAAACGTCATCAGTAGTGACGGGTGGACAATAACACTGTACAAGAGAGGAATACCAAGCAGGCTGGCGATCAAGACTGCCACTACAATGCTGAGTTTTGACAGTTGTTTCACAAGATGCCTCAGGTGTGGATGGAGGAAAACCGCACTTGTCAGAGCGATGAGGACATAAGCGCTAAGTGGTGTGTAGAGACTGAGTATCATTGTCAAGAAGAAAAGAATCTTCCAGAGTAGTCGTGGCGACGTGCGCCGGGAGATCATAGCCGTGAAGTAGAAGAGCCAAATAGGCCAGAAGATGTACAGGATGCCGGGAGTCCCCGACTGGGCAGCTAGGAGGAATGGCCCCGCCGTCAGTCCGATCAGCGCGGTCATGATAGCGACGTTCGACTTGAACCAAATTTTTAAGAGTAAGACAAGACCAACGACGGACAAAAAACCAAAGATAATCGTAGGCAGCTTAATTGATAGTTCGCTGAGTCCAAGCAAGAACAGGCTACCCTTCTGAACGAGATAGTACGGCAGATTTATGGCCATTTCCGGTGTGAACTGTTTGAGCGACAGTGCGTTAGTGGTCGCGACGGTGTTAATCTCACGGTCGCTAAGGCCGCCGGGTATATAGAGCGAGGCGACTAAAAGAAGCGCGATACAAGCGATGCCAACAGCGATATAGCCGATCGTGTAGCGCCAGCGGTAGATAAATAAATCAGAAACGTGTTGAGCGACCATTTATTGACTCATTATAACACGACGATGTGAGAGTATATCTAGCTTGCTTAGTATACCGAATGAGGAAGTGCTACATTCACATATAGTGTGAATATGCATGAACGTTATTCGTCGTGGCGCTTGTCGAGTGACATAAAGCGGAGTCGCTCGGGGTGGAAGAAGAGTTCGACTTTGCCTGTCGGGCCGTTACGGTGTTTGGCGATAATCAGGTCGGTAATGTTGTCGCGATCGGTATCGGGGTTATAATATTTCTCGCGGTAGATAAACATAACAATATCGGCGTCTTGCTCAATGCTTCCTGATTCACGCAGGTCGGCAAGCTGTGGGATCTGCGGATTACGGCTTTCGACTGAACGACTCAGTTGGCTGAGCCCAATCACTGGCACGTTGAGTTCGCGGGCGATAAGTTTGAGGCCACGCGAGATCTCACTCACCTCTTGGACGCGGTTGCCGTCACTACGTCCACTTGCCTGCATCAGCTGCAAGTAGTCAACGATAATCAGTCCGAGCGGCGCTTCGTGCGACGCGCGGCGAGCCTTGGTGCGCATTTCAAGTACCGACAGACCTGGTGTGTCATCAATATATATCGGCGCTTCGGCCATCTCACCCATCGCTTCAGACAGCTTACTAAAGTCCTGGTCGCTTAGGTTACCGGTACGAATATTCCAGGCGTCAACACCAGAGGCGTCGGCCAGCATACGGTCGACCAGCTGTTCTTTGCTCATCTCGAGGCTAAAGAACAGGACTGGCTGTTTGGCGATCGTAGCAACATTGTAGGCTAGATTCGTGACTAGGGTCGTTTTACCCATCGCCGGACGGGCGGCTAGGATGATGAGGTCGCTGCGCTGCAGGCCCGCGGTCATATTATCCAGGTCACGATAGCCAGTTCGGACGCCGCGCAGAGCACCTTTATTGCGATGGAGCTCTTCCATACGGTCGAAGCTCTCAGTTAGGATGCTTTCCAGGCTGGCGAGATCTTGTTTTAGCGACTGGTCGCTGACACTAAAGAGTTCAGCCTCTGCCTTCTCCAGTAGTTCCTGCGTGGTCGTATCTTCGTCAAAGCCAAGCTCAGATATTTCGGCGCTGGCCTTTATTAGTCGGCGGCGAACTGCCTTTTGGGCGACGAGCTCGGCGTAGGCTTCAGCATGGGCTGCCGTTGGCACATAGGTAGTCAGTTCAGTCAGATAGGCTGAACCACCCACGAGTTCCAGCTCTTTTTTACGCTTCATTTCTTCGGTCAGTGTCAAAAGATCAACTGGGCGGTGCTTTTCATATAGTCGCATCATCGCACCAAAGACAGTGCCATGACGCTTGTCGTAAAAGTCTTTTGGCGTAACGTGTTCGGAAATATCGGCCAGCACTTCTTCATCAATAAGAACTGCGCCAAGAAGGCTCATTTCTGCATCAAGATTTTGTGGGGGGATCTTTCCCGCCGGAACTTCCTTGCTATTTGCCATCACTTTCGACTACTACCTCTTCTCCTCCACCCATAATAGCAGCAACTTTGGCGGCCTGCTCATCCTTCAGTGGAGAGCCTGTGGGAACGGTGTTGATAACTATGTCGTGGAAACCAAGGGCTTCGAGAGAGGTTGCTATCAGCGGGCGGTATTTTGTATCATCTAGTTTTTTCTTATAAAAGTTATTGACAGTGTAGATTGTTAGTCCGTGTTCGTCGATATCGTGGCTACATTTCGAGAGTACACTGTAGATCGCTACGTAGTGTTTCTTAGTGTGTTCCACAAGCGCTTGCCAGTCAAAATCTTTTAATGCGATGCGGGCATCGGCTACGCCTGCCGGTACTTTTACGACCGGGTCTTTCGGCTTCTTCTGAGTTGCCATTTTTGCAAGCGCCGGGATAGGCGCTTCGATAACGACAGGTGACGTCACGGCGAGGGCGGCGCTTCTTGGCTTAGACTGAGCCCCGGCAGCCAGGACGGTCAACAGTTTGATGGCGGGTTGCGACGAGCGCACGACCTCGACCAACTGGTCGAGCAGTGGCAAGAATTCAGGCTTGGTGGCAATTGAGGTACGAATAGTATCAATCAACTGGCTGGTGAGCGTCGATGCCTGAATACCGAGTGATTCGCTTTCGTCCAGCGTGGCGACGATGGTTTCGATACTGTGGGTTTGGTAGCCCTCCAGGAGCCTGGCAATGATTGTGGCTGGGGCGAGGCCAAGCGCTTGTTCGACGAGTTCATGGGTAATGCCGGTTTTTTCGTCCGCCAGACTAGCTAGTTGGTCGAGTAGCCCAATGCTGTCGCGGAAACTACCCTGTCCGCGCTGTGCGATCAGTTCCAGGGCCCCACTGTCTATCTTAATATGTTCTTTTTTAGCAATCTTCTTGAGGTGGGCAGCGGCATCTGCCGGCGTAATGGCGCGAAAGCCGAATTGTTGGGTGCGGCTGACGATGGTAGCCGGCAACTTCTCGGCGTCAGTCGTGGCGAGGATAAAGACGACGTGGTCTGGCGGTTCCTCCAAGGTTTTTAGGAGCGCATTGAAGGCTGGTTTGCTGAGCATATGTACTTCGTCTATGATATAGACTTTCTTTTCGGCCGAGACCGGTGCTAGTTGCACCTTTTCGCGTAGATCACGCACGTCTTCCACGCCATTATTACTGGCGGCGTCGATTTCAATGATATCAAGGTGATTCGAGTCGTCACTGTACGGCAGTTTGTTGATCTCGTGCGCTAAGATCCGGGCAATCGAGGTTTTACCGACCCCGCGTGGTCCAGTTAGCAGGTAGGCGTGCGCCACCCGACCCTGGGCAATTGATTGCTTCAATACGTTAGTAATATGAGATTGGCCGACAATCTCATCGAGCGATTTGCTGCGATATTTTCTATATAATGCTGTACTCACGTGTTTGTTTCCCTCACTACCCTTGTTCTGTACCCTATTGTACGCTTATTTTATGTTTATCTTGTTGTGATTTATAGAAAAATCCGGCAGTGCCGGATTATCAAGGGTTCAGATTGTAATGTTGCTAGAGCGCGGCTTCGACGGCTGCCCAGGTAGCATCAGGGTTCTCGGTCGGCACGATAATAGTGACTTGGTCGCCCATTTCAAGGCGGAAATAGGTCACGCTAGCGAGCAGAATACGGTATTCTTTACCGTTGGCTTCGACGTAATAAGCACCATCGTGCTGTACTAAGGTACCGATGATCTGTTTGCGGTCAATTGGGCCGATTTGTTTGTAGATAAAACCGCCATCATCAGCGATGGTGAGTTTCAGGATATCACCTTCAACCAACTTTGATTTGCTGGCGTAGTTAGCTGGCACTGGGTATTCTTTGCCATCTGGGCCAGCCATTTTTTGGCCATCGAAGATACCTTCAACTACTTTACCGCTCACCTCCTCGGTGCTACTGCGCGGGGTAACGACGTTGCCGTCGTCACCGATGATACTAATCAGGAGTTCTTTAGCGGCTGCTAGGTTTGTTTCGGCATCCTGAATAAGGGACTTAAGTCGTTTGACTTGTTTTTCTGGTAATTCAGACATAGTTCTCGCATTTCCTTTGTCTATTTTTGTGTAATACTACCCCTATATATACCAACCTCAAGGGTTGATGTCAAGCGCCGTCGTTTTCCACAACGAAAACAGAGGTATCAAAATAATTGTTGTCATTTTTATCATTCATACAAAAAGAACCGCCAAAATGACGGTTCTTTGAGGTACTCGATTGATAATCGGTCAGAGTGGAAATTAGCTAAGTTCGACGGTTGCGCCAGCTTCTTCAAGCATTTTCTTAGCAGCTTCAGCGTCATCTTTTGACACCTTTTCTTTAACTGGTGCAGGTGCACCGTCAACGATAGCTTTTGCTTCACCAAGGCCAAGACCAGTGATCTCTTTAACAGCCTTGATAACAGCGACTTTCTGGTCACCAGCGGCTGCAAGAGTCACGGTGAATTCAGACTTTTCGTCTTCTGCAGCAGCACCAGCGTCACCGCCAGCAGCCGGACCAGCTACAGCAACAGCAGCTGCAGCAGGTTCGATGCCATATTCATCTTTAAGAACATTTTTCAGTTCGTTTACTTCCAAAACAGTAAGCTTGGTTAAGCTTTCTGCGAGTTTCTTTACATCAGCCATGATAGCCTCCTTTATATTGTATTAACTTGTAGCTTTGGCTTCTACGCCATCTAGTAGCGCATGAAGGTTGCCTGAAAGGGCGTTTGTAACGTCGTGAACTGGTGAAAGCAGCTGGACAACGACCTGGCCAATAAGCTGGTCTTTGCTGGGTAGTCCGGCGAGGGCTTTCACGTCGTTTGCGTCAAGGTTTGCACCTTCACCTGAAAACGCTCCAACGAATTGAAGAGCTGGGTGAGTTTTTGCAAAGTCGTTTAAGACCTGTGCAGGTGCGACTTCGTCCTCGGTGCTAATTGCATAGAGGAGCTGTCCGGTAAGTGTCGAAGTATCGACATTTTTGTAGGTATCGATAGATTCAACAGCGACGCGTACTAAACGGTTTTTGATAACCGTGATGGTGACGCCAGCAGCGCGGGCAGCGTTTCGAAGTTCTTGAATGTCAGCCACACTGAGGCCTTGATACTGTGCGTAGACAGTCATCTTGGCACCAGCAATAGCTTCGCTCATTTCAGCAACCAAAGCTTTCTTTTTATCGCGGGTAATTGCCATAAAAATCCTTTCTATGATTGTTTTCTCTGACCAAATTGTCAACGTACTGGTAATGAGAGAAAAAGATAGTTGTTGGAAAACAAAAAGTCTTTGATTCTCGCACTACCAAAGACTTAAACGAATGAAATGTTTATTTACATCCTCGGTAGCGAATTAAGCGTTTCCACAGCTACTGTCTCTGGTAATGTCTAGTTCACAGTATACTGTACGTACTGCAATAATGCAATACAAATATTGAAATAAACATGTAATTGTGCTATAATATACCACTGATGAATTCAATTGATGCCTATCCGCAAATCTCCCATTCAGACTTAGATGCTCAGCTTGGTAAGACGGTAAAACACCCCCGTCTCCATGCTTCGTATACTCGTGAAGCAATTGCTGGAGTAGCGAAGCGGATCGGTATGACAAAACATGCAGTCGAGATTGGTCAGCGCATTGTTAACCTCACAGTCCATGAAGAGGAGCGTCGCCGCGCCCACCACACACGCTATCGTCATATGATTGCGATGGCCGCGGACGAGCATATTGTCACAAGCGAAGTGGGTGATCTTGCCGAGAGTGCCCTTATTGATTTTAACAATCGGGCGGCAGGCCTGAGCGAACTAACCGCAGAATCGTATTGGAAGAGTGCAGCGAAGGGTGTGTCAGGTGAAATTGCCCATGTTGAGCAGCTTGGCGACTGGACGAGAGCTCATGAGCTTGATGAGCAGATGCGTCGTTTGAAGGGCTCTCAGGCACTTGCGGCAGCCGGAATTACCCTGGAACATATCCATGAAGAGGCAGATGCCAAAATAAGCTACGGCATACGGTTCTTAAGCCAGAACGATACCCCTAATTCCCCTCTTTCAATACTTGCAGTACGTAAACGTGCTGTTGCTGACGTGCGCGGAAGTAAGGGCGAAGAGTTTGAGCTGGTGCGTCGCTCGGGATTCTTGATCAATCCGATCGACCTTTCAAAGGATGCTCTCGTTGATGTGCTGACTAACGGCATGTCAAAAGATAAGGTTCGTCGAAAAGCGTGGAGCCAGCAGTTTGGTGAAGATACCGTTGAGCCATTTGTTCATGACGCCGAACTAAGAGAGGCATCGACGGCTGTATTGCCGGTCACCTCGCTTTACTTCGCGCTAGACCGACACGACAACGCTACTCATTAGGGTAGCAGCGGCTGAATATGAGCCCACAGCTCTCGGGTGACATCTTCGACGGATTGTGATGCATCCACGATAGGTAGTCCCTTGTCTTTCGCGATCTCAAGGTAGCCATTGGTTACCTTGGTTTGAAAGTCGATGTCGCGCGATTCGAAAGCATCTGGCTTCTCAAGTTCTCCACGGTTGGCAATGCGGCTTTCACGGACGGATCTGTCAATGTGTAATATTGCAGCAAAGTCTGGGTTTAAATATCGGTCGCCAGTAAAAGTGCGCATTGTGTCAGCAATAAGATCAAGTGACAAACCCTCACCATACCCCTGATATGCCACGGTAGAGAAGTAATTGCGGGCTGCCACTACCCATTTGCCAAGTGCGAGTTCTTGCTGTGCGCGGCGCCATATTTCATGTCGTGCGGCAGTAAAAAGGAGTAAATTTGTTTCGCCGCTTCTCTCAAGTGAGCCATCCTTGAGAATCGTTCGTATCGCATCAGCCATAGGTGAACCGGCAGGTTCATGAAACTCTATCGACTCGATACCCTCGTTTTCCAATAGTTCTCTGATCTTTTCAACTTGAGTTGACTTGCCGGTGCCGTCATTGCCCTCAATGACAATGTATTTACCTGCCCTCACTACTTCATGCCCTCCGGCAGGCCGTCGATGGCGGGTGCAACTTTTCGTGAATCTTTGTAGGCACGTGGCAGCATTTGTTCTGGTGACCAGGTGCGGATAAGTTCATCAAGATCTGATGTATGTTGGTATTTTCCGCTTATACCTCCGCGGCCATCACTGTAGTCGCCATCGACCAGACCAGTTTCATGAAAGATAAGCTGTCCAACTCGCTCGCCAACAGGTAGTACGACAGATTCATGCATATTGAGATTGTAAATCTCAAGGGTAATGCGATTAATGTAGCCTGGATCTACCCAGCCAGCGTCAAAGCACACGGCGACACCATTTCGTCCCCAGCTACTGCGACTTTTGACTTCACAGGCTCCACCGTGAGCACGAATTCCAACAAATTCATGGGTATGGCCAAGGATGCGCTCACCAGGCTGCAGGACGATAATTGGGTGATCTTCGGGAATGTTATCAAATAATTTTTGCCCGTGCTTTTCGCACCACTCTTTGTGTGGCATTGCTTCCAGTGGGCCTTTGAAGTAGCGGGCGACGTCGTCTTTATCGAATGGATTGTAGACTTTAGCCTCTGCCTGGTACTCCTGTTTGTAAAAATAATGACCAAGCGTAAAGTCTAAGCTAGCTTCACTGACATGGTCTTCATTGTACGGCACCGAGACGATGGTTCCGTCGGCAATGGCTGCTTTAATCTGCGTATTACTGTATACACCCATAGGTAATAATTATCCCTCTTTATTCACCTCTAACATTTACATCGATTGTACCACGAGACAATGTTTTGGTACTATAAGGCAATGAAGCGAATCATTGTGGCGTACGACAAAAACCGAGGCATTGGTGCCTCCAATGATCTGTTATGGGTGCGTGACTTACCGGCAGATTTACGTCGTTTTCGCGATGTAACGACGGGTAGCGCGGTTATTATGGGGCGCAAGACTTATGAATCAATCGGCAAGCCGCTCGCAAACCGTCACAATATCGTGATTAGTCGAACACCAGATCGGATAGACGGAGTGACGGTCGTTTCAAGTTTAGACGAGGCGTATGCGGCTGCGCCTACGGAGGACATATATGTAATCGGTGGCGGCCAGATCTACGAGTTAGCGATTAGTCGTGTGGATGAGATTCTTGCTACCGAAGTAGAGGCTGCTTTTCCGCAAGCGGAAATTTTCTTCCCCGAGCTCGACCCTACTATGTGGCACGAAGTGTCGCGCGAGCATCACGGGAGTGATGAAAATAACAAATATGCATTCGATTTCGTTATCTACGCACGCTCAGTGTAGTCAATCTTATATCGCTACTTTAACTTGCTTTTCAACTCCTGTGAATGCTTTAATAAGCATATGCATAAAACCAAAAGCGGTTTCACTATCGTTGAACTTCTCATCGTTATCGTTGTTATCGGTATTCTCGCCGCAATTACAATCGTCGCTTATAACGGTATCCAGACGCGTGCCAAGAATGCAAAAACTGTAAACGCCGCCGTATCTTGGGTAAAAGCGTTTAAGCTATACAATGCAGACAAAGGCTCGTGGCCGACCGACTATTCATGTTTAGGTAGTACAACAACATATGTCGGTAACAATGGCCAATGCTGGGATGCGGTTCAATGGGTTGTGAAGCCAACTTTTCTTACTATGATGCAGCCATACATTACCAATTACCCCGAGCCAGACACTACAGACATATGGGCGGGCTCGGCAAACAGCCCTCGTCGTGGCCTCATGTACAATACCGACAACTCTACCTATTGGCAAATATGGGTATTTCAGTTAGGGTCTAGCTGTCCTAGTGTAGGGCTGACACTTGTATCGTCTAATGCATACGGCCCAGGACGTTATTGCATTTACAACCTCAACTCGTAGGGTAAAATTCCTCACACTGCAATAGGGGCTTTGATGGGTGGGTGCGGGTCGTAGCCCTCTAGCCTGATGTCATCGAATGTAAAGTCGTCGATACTTTTAATATTAGGATTGATCCACAAGGTCGGCAATGGTCGTGGCTCGCGGCTTAATTGCTCATCGACTTGTTTGAGATGATTGAGATACAAATGTGTATCGGCCAGCACATGAACGAATTCGCCGGGTTGTTTGTCAGTTACCTGAGCAATCATGCTAAGAAGTAAGGCATACGATGCTATATTAAACGGCACGCCCAAGAAGGTGTCGGCACTACGTTGGTAGAGTTGCAGGTCGAGTTTGTCATCCCGTACGTTGAATTGAAACATATTGTGGCATGGTGGCAAGCCGCCAATTTCGACAATCTCATCAATTTCAGCTACATTCCAAGCGCTCACAATATTGCGACGCGAATTTGGATTAGTCTTAATTGTTTCGATAGAGTTAGCGATCTGGTCGATCTCACCACCCTTGCCGTCGGGCCATTTGCGCCACTGTACACCATAAACAGGCCCTAGGTCGCCCCATTCCTCAGCAAAGGCATGATCGGTGGCAATTTTGCCGATGAATTCCTTTAGCCCATTTCGCCATTCCTCGCTGGATGAGTCAGGCACTTCATGACCATTTTTTTGAAGGTATGCCTTATATGGCCATTCGTCCCAGATGTGTACATTGTTCTGGGCAAGGTACTCAATATTGCCAGTTCCCTGGAGAAACCAGAGTAGTTCATGAACAACGCTATTGAAATATAGTTTTTTTGTCGTAACCGCTGGAAATCCTTCGGCTAAATCGTAGCGAACCTGTCGCCCGAACACGCTTTTCGTGCCCGTACCAGTGCGATCGCCCTTCTCTTCGCCGTTCTCCTTGATATCACGCAGTAAGTCTAAGTATTGTTTCATGGTAATCCCCTCTTGTTACTTCTAGTATAACAAAAATACTCGCCGGGGATGGCGAGTATTTTACGAGGGCTGTCAGATCGTTAGTTAACGACGTTCTCAACCTTGATACCAGGACCCATGGTAGTGCTGATGCTGGTTGATTTCACGTAGCTACCCTTGATGCTTGAGGGTTTTTGGCTTTGCAGGCTGTCGAAGAAGCTGCGGGCGTTCTCTTCGAGCTTGGCAGCGCCGAAGCTGACTTTACCGACTGCAAGGTGAACAATCGCTTGCTTGTCGACGCGGTACTCAACTTTACCGGCTTTGGCTTCTGAAACGGCTTTCGCGACGTCAGTGGCTACCGTACCGCTCTTTGGGTTTGGCATGAGGCCACGAGGACCAAGCAGACGAGCGTATTTACCAAGTTTTGGCATGTACTGCGGTGTTGCAACGAGGATATCAAAGTCGATAACTTCTTTGTCGAGCTGTTTAATGAAGGCTTCATCACCAATCACATCTGCACCGGCTTTTTTCGCTGCAGCGTGGTCGCTTTCAGGGGCAAAGACGGCAACTCGGACTGTCTTACCAGTACCGTTGGGTAGTGATACGGTCGCACGGATGTTCTGGTCTGCTTGGCGTGGGTCAACACCGAGACGAACGTGGATTTCAACTGACGCGTCAAACTTAGTCGGGTTGGTCTTGACGGCGACTTCTAGAGCTTCTTTGAGGCTGTAGATCTTGTCTTTTTCAACGTGCTCTGCGAGCTTGCGGTAGCTCTTACCGCGTCGTTCGATAACGGGACGAGTAACCGGTCGTGGTCCCTTTTTCTTGTTGGCGTCTGCTTCAGGATCGATAGCTGAGGTGTCGCCTGCTTCTTTGCGAGCTTCTTTCTCAGCTTTTTCAGCAGCTTCTTTGATAGATTTCTCGCTGCGCTTTCCCGCTTTGGCGACTGGCTTTTCAGCTGGTGCGGCTTCGGTGACAGTGACCGCTGGTGTCTCAGCGCCAGCAATAGCAGCTTCAATCTCTGCGATAGTATTCTTCTCAGTCACTTTTAGACCGAGGTCTTTTGCCTGCACTAGCAGGTCGGCTTTCTTTGCCATAATAGGTATAAACCCTTTCTGTGGTACAAACGGCTGTTTAGGCCTCCCAGCATTGATTGTTATTGTGTTATTATAGCATTCGAACTCGATTCGCGCAATCGTCAGCCGCATTCTGAATGATGAGGAGCGGCAAGGAGACGTCAAAATTTAGGTCGTCTATTATTGGACGTAGTTCGGTATTCAAGGCCTCATAGCTTTGCCGAAGCTCCTCGGCGAAGATCCTCATCCCTTCTTCAGCGTCGAGACTATCAGGCACTTGATTGTTTACATACAACGCCCACAGTGTTTCAAATTTATTTATCAATTGACGTGCCGCCTGAAGACGATTCAGTATATCCTCGTCGTTGTTAAATTCAGGTTTTGATAAGTTGTATTCGGCTGACATGGCTACTTTAATTATATCGTCTGTCTAGATAAGTTGCGAGGAATCCTATACCGTATTATGCTAGTGCTTATGGATGAAATAAAAACTGCCTTAAAAACTCGCGGCTTTAGCGGGGATATCGACGATTCGGCCGAGAAGCTGGAGCTCTTTTCGCATGATGCCTCGATGTTCGAAATTATGCCAAAGCTCATTATTGCTCCAAAAACCGCCAAAGATGTATCGATCGCAGTTAAACTTGTGGCTGATAGCAAAAGAAAACAGCGTGACTTGTCGCTGACAGCCCGCAGCGCCGGAACGGACATGAGTGGCGCAGCTATTAACGATTCGATTATTGTTGATTTCAATCGCCATTTGAATAAAATCATTTCAGTCAAAAAAAATCGGGCTACCTCTCAACCCGGCGCCTTTTTTCGAGATTTTGATAAGAAAACTGGTGACTACCTTCTACCAAGCTACCCCGCCAGCAAAGATATGTGCACCATGGGCGGTATAGTAAATAACAACAGTGGTGGCGAGAAGTCGTTAGAGTTTGGCAAAACCGACAAGTATGTCCCGTCGCTTAAATTCGTCTTTGCTGATGGTATTGAGCGCGTTGTCAAACCACTCGACCGCGAGGAACTTCATGCCAAAATGGCACAGGATGACTTCGAGGGCGGGGTTTACCGCGACATGTTCCATTTGCTCGAAACGAATTATGACCAGATCAAAGCCGCCCGACCAAATGTCAGTAAAGATTCGACCGGCTATCACCTATGGAACGTTTGGAATAGAGAAGCAGGTATCTTCGACCTTACTCAAGCTATCATCGGTGCGCAGGGTACACTCGGTTTTACGACTGAAGCAACCTTCAAACTGGTACCGCGACCAAAACATTCTGGCTTGTTGGTGTTGTTTATGAGGGATATCGGAGACCTTGGTGATTTGATTAAGACTGTCATGAAGCACAAGCCGGCGACATTTGAGAGCTTCGACGACTCAACACTATGGCTCAGTATCCGCTTTATGCCTAGTTTCCTGAAGCTACTCGGCCCGGTGCGCTTCATTCACCTACTTCTTACCCTCATCCCCGATGGTCTTCAGCTGCTGCGCGGCATTCCGAAGCTCATCTTAATGGTGGAATTTACCGGTAACACCGAAGTGGAGGTACGGCAAAAGATTCACAAGCTGCACCGAGAATTAGGGCATGTGAAAGCTCGTTACGAGATCAATGGTTTTGAAGAGGACGCCACCGAGGCGAAGAGTGAGAAGTTCTGGATCATGCGCCGCTACAGCTTCCAGCTGCTTCGGAGTAAGGTGAAAGACAAGCACACAGCACCGTTTATCGATGATCTGATTGTGAATCCTGAGTATTTGCCAGAATTCCTGCCTCAAATCCGCAAGGTTATTAAGAAATACAAACTATTCGCTACAATAGCTGGCCATATGGGCGACGGCAACTTCCATATCATCCCGCTCATGAACATCGAGCGCGAGTCTGAACGCAAGAAATTACTTCCGGCTATGAAAGAGGTTAACGAACTGGTACTCAAGTACCACGGTAGCCTGAGCGGTGAGCATAATGATGGTTTGGTACGCGGACCGTGGTTGGAAAAGATGTACGGCCGAGCCATGCTCGATATCTTCCGTGAGACCAAACACATCTTTGATCCCCAAAACATCTTTAATCCTCACAAAAAAGCCAACGCTGATTGGGATTACAGCTACTCGCACATTCGTAAGAAGTTTTAGTATTTGATCAAATAAAATACACCGCCAAGAGCGGTGTATTTTGAGAATAAGAGGTGCTTAGCCTTCGACTTCGACGCCCATTGAGCGAGCGGTACCAGCGATGACCTTGACGGCACCATCAACATCGATAGCGTTGAGGTGTTCCTTCTTGATCTCGGCAATTTCCTCCAGCTGTGCACGGGTAATTTTACCTACTTTGTCGGTGTGTGGCTTGCCACTACCCTTTTTGATGCCGACTTTCTCACGAATCAGGTCGTCAACTGGTTGTCCAAGTGACTTCCAAGTAAAGGTGCGGTCTTCGAACACCTGGAGGTGGACGATAACATCCTTACCCATCATGTCTTTGGTGGCGTCGTTGAATGGATTGATAAAATCCATCATGTTGAGACCCCATTGACCTAGGGTTGAACCAACTGGAGGTCCAGCGGTCGCGCGGCCTGCGGGCACGCGGAATTTAATGTTTCCAATGATTTTCTTTGCCATGAAGTTTTCCTTTGTACTCAGTACTTATTACCGAGTGCGTAACTAGAATATTGTAGCGTATTTAGGGGTATTTATCAAGGCGGGAAAAAAGTGCTTGCAGACTGGATTTAAAAGGCATATGATTACATCAAAGACGACGAAAGACTGACATGAGAAACCCTGTTGCCCAGCTGCACGACTTTGTTCTTCCCCCGCCCAAGAAACTTTGGGTCCGAGGCGGTGCCGAAATGGAGTGGCAGCAGTTGGAGGATGGTCGCGAGGAGCAGATCCCCATCTTTCCTATCACGATAGAATCGGTTGAACCGCTTGGTCCGCCTGAGATATTGACTGACAATCTTGAGCGGGTCATTGGCCAGCGCTTTTCGTATCGTGTTGAGACATCTGATGGAATAGAGCGCGAGGCGTCAGTCTACATCCCTGTCGATATCACACAAGAGAATCCCGATTTTACCGTTCTTCTTGATACGGCGTGGTTTACGACTTTGGACGGTCATAATGATAACGTAGCGACAACGATAATGACCGAGACAAGTCTGCCTATCATTGCAATTGGAGCTGAGCACAGTGCGGTCTCGTCGTCATCCCTCAGCCCGGTCGCACTCGGGCAGACGTTTGTACAGAGCACAGGAATATCGCAAGCAAAAAGTGCTCAGTCTTCCCAGCTCATAGCTGCTACGCTGGCGGAACTACATAAAATCCCCACAAGCTTTATCAAGATTGGCGAGTCACGGGGTGCGATGATTTCTCCTGCCCAGAAAGCATATGCCCCACGCTACGACAACACGATTCCCTACCTTGATCTTACTGCTCCGTGTGTTCCGAAGCGACTATTTGACGATGAGGGTGACATGCTTCGTCTTGGAAAATTCCCGTTGTCTGAGACGATGGGTGCCGTTGCTGTAGGCGTTGAGACTGCTCGAAGGAAAGTTACTAATAGACTACTAGGTACCGTATCCTTGAATGCTCATTTCGGGATTAGTAATATCATTGGCCAAGCACCGGCACTCATGAGTGGTGAAGCTGGAGAGTTCCCGAAGTGGATGGGTCGTGATACTGCGATTCATATTGTTACATTCGGCAACGACAGTGTCAGTCGTCCCGAGGTCTGGAAAGAGTACTATGAAGAGTTTCCAAACGTTGCCATCATTACACTTCACGGTACCCATATGACGCTCGCTCACCCTGAAACACTACGTCACCTCATAGACAGGGTCAACAGATTTAAGATTGAGAGTAAAGTAAAGCGTAATGTAATATCACTAATAGACTGGAAGAAGGTTCACCTAAAGGATGATGACCGTCGCATCTCGCTCAAGCATCTAGAAGAGCTCAAGCATGCTAACTAGCAGCTAAACTTTCTTAACTTGGAGTGCGTCGAGTTCGACGGGAGTATCGCGGCCAAACATGCTGACCATGACTTTGATCTTGCCCTTTTGGGTGTCGATCTCTGAGATAGCACCGTCGAAGCCTTTGAATGGACCATCGGTAATGGAGACCACTTCACCTTCGCGGAAGTCGATCTGGTGTTTTGGATCCTCGACGCCCATGCGCTTCTTGATCTTAGCGATTTCAGAGTCAGAAACTGGAGTTGGCTCGGTGCCGCTACCAACAAAGCCGGTCACGCCAGGCGTGTTACGGACAATGTACCAAGTTTCGTCAGTCAGTTTCATTTCTACCAGTGCGTAACCTTGGAAAATCTTAGCTTCGATGACTTTTCGCTTGCCGTTCTTGATCTGGATCTGCTTTTCTTTTGGCACCATGACGTCGAAGATCTTGTCTGCCATATCGACGGCATTGATACGCTGACGAATACTGTCGGCAACTTTCTCTTCGTAGCCGCTGTAGGTGTGAATGGCGTACCATTGCCTGGATGAATCGTATCGGTTTTTTGACATAATCTCTCTCTGTTCCTTTATCCTAATATCTTTTCAAATAAAAACTTAAATCCAGCATCGAGCAGGAGTACTAGTACTACGAAAAAGCCGGTAAACAGCAGCACGGCACCGGTGAGACTCCAAGTAGCGCCGCGGGTTGGCCAGCGAACTTGTCGAAGTTCCACCCAAGCACCTTTGAAATAGCGGCCCATGGCGACGAAAGGACGCAGCACAATAAATGGTGAGCGTGATGAAGTTGGGGCTGAAACTTTTGGTTCGGCGGTCTTCTTCGTCTTTTTCGAGGACGTATCATTGCTTGCCTTGATGCGCGTAACGGTACTTGTTGAATCTTTCTTTGCTGCCACTGCGAGCGTCTCCAATTAAAAAAGTTTGCTTTTACTGCAAACTGTCAATGCCAGTATATATCACTAGTGACCACCCCGTCAAGCATGCTATGATAAAGGTGATGCTACCTATGCTACTTTTCGGGCTCATCTGTGCCGCTGGTCTGGTCGTTCTTCTTACTTTCATTCGGCTTGAAGGCGCTCTCCGCCGTCATAAATACCGCCCGGCGGCTATTGACGTTGAACTGCCAACCGTCAGTGTCTGTATCCCTGCTCGCAACGAAATGCACGCTATGACGGAGTGTCTGGAACGGGTTATCGCCAGCGAATACCCGAAGCTCGAAATTATTGTGCTCGACGATAGCTCAGTTGATGACACCTCGGTGCTGATAAAATCCTTCGCCCACGCCGGCGTGCGCTTCGTTGATGGCCGGCCACTGCCTGACGGCTGGCTGGGGAAGAATAATGCCCTCCAAGGCCTTCTAGAAGAGGCTAGCGGCCGCTAT